>JAESFJ010000077.1_pt1 | contig 153338 bp, 145 predicted proteins | sample 9266161 | NCBI WGS metagenome assembly JAESFJ01 (sample SAMN14506165, study PRJNA617096) | algae metagenome | isolation source: Calothrix sp. FI2-JRJ7 and co-occurring heterotrophs from granitic desert soil | place: USA: Red Pass Lake area, Fort Irwin, California | collected 2000-06-01 | reverse complement strand
CTTGAGACCATAGCAGCAATGAGCGATGATCCACTTATCAGCCTGCCAGCCGCAAGCTGATCAATTCCCGGCTTTGTCCGGAAGGCACGGCCACCGCCGGAGCTACACCACGCGCCGGGACACGATCAAAAGAGAGGACTCCCCCCTGTCGCTACAAAAGTTGAGCGATAAACCGGGGTGCTGCGCCCCGCAGGGGGCACGGGCTTGATACGGTCCCTACAGGTAACTTCGCATCAGCACTGCATTCAACAAGCATCTGAACCTGCTATCTTCAAGGCATCGGTGATTCACCATCTGAACTCACAATCAGGGCAGAGGAACGCTGCGGCAATCGTAGCAAAGAGAGGCGTGCGCTATGAGACTCGAGCGGGATATGGATTTCATACGGGAGCTGCTGCTGAAGATTGAAGCAGGCCAGACTCACTTCAATACAATGTCGAGCTCCACAGCTCGTGCGCTGATGATTGACTTAGATGCGCCGGTTTCCGACGAAGATGCTGAGAAATTGGCTTACCACCTCAAGCTTCTTGAAGAGGGCGGCATAATAACCGTTGGCCACCGCTCGGGCGGCGGCGACGTTATGGTGGACGCAATCACTTGGGCTGGCCACGACTTCCTCGACAACGTGAAAGACAGCGAGGTTTGGGCCAAGACAAAGGCTGGAGCAAACGCAATGGGGGGCGCGGCATTTGACGTGCTGACCGCACTAGCGAAGGGATTTCTGAAGAAGAAGCTGCTGGACCATACCGGCGTTGAGATCGACTTGTGACTCCTCGCAAATGATCAAATCAGGACCGGTTTTGTTTGGGGAAGACTATGGAACTCAAAGACGCAGCAGAGCTAAGCGACTTGGACACTCGGCTTCGATGGGCTTTTTTTGGAGGCGAGAATGATGCTCTGAGAAAGCAATTTTTCCAGAACCAGACGCTCGCGCACTACACGACCGCGGAGAACGCGCTCAACATCCTTAAGGGGGAGATTTGGCTCCGGAACACGAGAGTCATGAACGACGTGGCGGAAGTGCAGTACGGGGCATCTATTATTCAGAGATCCCTACAGCCAGGATCGCAGACCGATGTCGAGCCGGCCCTCCGACGGATCGGTAAAATGCTCGATAGCGTTCATTATGGGATAGCTGATGAGGTTTTCGCAGACTTCCGGCAAAAGATCTGGAACTTCGTCAACCGGACCCACGTCACTTGCCTGTCGGTGCACCGCCCTGAAAAAGAGCAAAACGGTCGGTTATCCATGTGGCGCGCTTACACCGGAAATTATGCCGGCGTTGCGCTCGTGCTTAATCCGGAACCATTCACCCAGTTGGTTGATGACCCAAGTTTCTTTAGCGTCCCAGTCAGCTACGACACCGAAGCTGAACTCCAACTGAAGCTAGAAGGAGTCGCATCCGCGATGGCGAGCAGTATGCAGTTCATCGGCGCACAGCCTAGAGCTCTCGTCGCATGGTACTTCAGCTCGCTGCTTCGCCGGATTGCCACAGCGTCGAAGCATCACGGTTTTCGTGAGGAAGAAGAATGGCGAGTGATGCATACTCGCTTTGTCGATCCCTCAGACGGTCTTAGCTATGATATCGGCACCATACGGGGAATACCGCAGATCGTGACAAAGCTGTCACTTCGCCGAGATGGCCCTTTTGCTAGCCAAGGCCTCACCGTCGCCAACCTGCTTCGCCAGGTCATCATTGGGCCTACAAATTATCCGTATGTCGTTGCAGAAGCGATGCAAGCTGCCATGCAGGCGGCCGGCGTGGAGGACGCCGGGTCCAAGATACATATTTCCGAAATTCCGTTGCGCATGGAGCCATCGTAGTTCAGATGCTGCCATCATCAACGAAGCACATCATCCGCGCCATTGGCGCGATTTAACCTTCATCACACAACTTTCTCGACGTACTCGCTCCGATTGTTATTGTCGCCTCTCAAGTTTCCGAGGGGACCATGATCACTGTTCGAATTTTGCTCACCGCAGCCCTGCTCACTCTATCCGTCGCGCCGGTGCATGCGCACGGTGGCGGATGCCGGAAAAGCTCACCCCCTGGCCAGTGCTGCCACATGGATAAGAGTGCGGGACGCGTTCACTGCCACTGACATACCCGAGAACTTGCCCCGATGCGGGAAGGAGAACTAGGGTCCTGCAAGAACGAAAAGAGGAATGTCGTATTGAGCACATGGTGGGAGCGAGCAGGTTATTCCGTCCAGGAGGCCGAGCTTTTTCAAAAAGTGTTATGGCACATAGAACAGAGCTACCGATATCCACACACTGTTCCACGTAAGGCTGGCGCAGCGGAAAAACTAAACCGCCGTCGCTTCGCCGCTGTCCAACGGCGGCGCCTTTTGAAGAGCTTGCAACGACCGCTGCCTAGGAACCTTCCCAAAGAGATACTCATCGCGAAGCAGAGGAACAACGATGCACTGACAGCTCTTTGCCCTGATCGGCAGGCGCGATGGGTGCCGATCCTCTCTCGGACGCGATACCACCAGATCGACCTGAGCAATTTCTCATTCTTGGAGAACCCGACCGGAACGATCGAGGCTTTTCGCTCCATTGCGAAGGCAGAGAATGACGGACTGGATGTCCGGTTAAACTTCGTCGACGAGAACTGTGCAGACGTCGGGGCAATGTTGTTGCTGGAAGAGATATGGCCCTCGTTGTGCCCAGTTTTTAATGGCGGCCAGATCGCGCCGATGGTCGCTCAGATGGTGGAAGCGGTCGGGCTCCGAAAGGCTATGAGGTGGAGGCCTCTTGCGGCATCCGAGAAGGACCAGAATATTTTCCCCTTTCCCTTCCGACGGCAAGATCGAGCTGGCGGCAAGATATCTGCTGGGGTTGAACCTCAAAAATCTCAACTGGTCGCGACCAGCGTCGTATCCTTTATCAATCTGTCGCTTAGAGCTGCCTCTGGAGTTTCTCTGACCAGGAAAGCTAGGCAAAATTTCCATGGCCTGATCGGAGAAATTCTAGATAACGCAGGCGCTCATTCGCAGCCGGACCAACGTGGCGGGTACAGCATCTGTGGCTTCTTACAGAGACGCGAAACCGAAGAAGGCGAGGAGTTTAGGTTCAACCTGGGATTTCTCAGCATGGGACAAACGGTCGCAGAGGGACTAGAGGCTGCACCGCCGGAGATCGCCCCGGCGATGGAAGACTATGTGCGCCGTCACGTTGGAAAAAACCAATTGACTGAAGAGAATCTGCGCACGGTCTACGCCCTTCGAGACGGTGTGACCCGACTACGAGAAAAGCTGAATGTGGTTGAAGCGAAGTCTCTGGGAGGCACCGGCTTCGCCGACATGCTTGATTTTTTCGCAGGATTGGCGTTACTCGCCGACCCAAGAGATACTCCAAAATTGGCAATTGTAAGCGGCAGCACCTACATCTTGGCTTCAGCACCGTTTCGACAAGCGATACGAAAAGTGCCTGAAGGTGAAACCGAGGCTAGCGCCATGATACCGCGTGAGCTTTGGTTTAACCAGAAGAACGAAGAAAATGAACCACCGGACCCCCGGCATGTTTACTCTCTTCCTGGCAAGCTGCAGGGTACGTTGGTGACGATGGCGTTCAATTTGGACCCCCACCTTCTTGAGAAGCTAAACGAGGCAAAGAATGGATCGAGCGATGACAAAGGTTGATCTAAAGCAACTCACCCGGGGTGAGGTGGCCGTTTTGCTTGGCTTTGATTATGGAAAGCGGGCGCGCGACCACTTCAGACTCGATGAACTTGATCAGGACACGGAGCCGGTCGAGCTGGTTCTACCAGAAGAACTCGATACGATTGCGCCGTCGTTTGTACAGGGTTTTTTTGGCAAGAGCGCGCTCAGGTTTGGCGATAAGCAGCGCTTCTACGCTCACTATCTGTTTCGCGGCTGGCCTGAGGATATGATCCTCCAGATTGATACGGGGCTGTCACGCGCGCTGATGGATCGCTCCTCGACAGTGGCCCACTGATGGACCCTGTGTGGGAAATATGGGAATGGCTGCGAGAAGCCGCTGTTGCATATTGGGCATATGACCGGAAGGACAAGCTGACGATCGCGGGTCTGCTCGTCACTTTCGCTTTCAGTTGCCTTAACTTTTGGCGAACATCTCAGACGAACAAACGTACACGCGCCAATAATCGTGCGGCCCGTTTTGAAGCGGTCCACGGGGCGACCTTGAACGAGTCCGTGAAAGAGCTGAGCGAGATCGCTCGTGAAATATCAATCGCATCAATTGGACTTCAGGACTTGGAGGAAGGCAAAACATTCTTCCGAGAGAAAATTCGCGGCCGCGTGACCAAAGCAGAGCATATGGTGGTGAACGAGATTTTTCAGATCTCGTCAAGCTCCTTGGCCAAAGACAAGGATGCATGGAAGGCGGTGGCGCAGAGTGCAGAATGGGATGCTATCCAAGCTAAGCAGATAGACGTGCTGGCTTCATCCCAGGTCGACGTCCTTTTGGCGAACCTCGAGCAACTCAAGCGCTCGCTGGTCGCGATCAGTAAGACCATCAACGAACGTCGGGCAGCGGAAAACGACGTCTGAAGTGCAGGCTGCCACGTGAACGTCTTCCGCTATTTGATCAGGATCCAAGCGAAAAGGACTTTCATGGGTGGCGACAGCTTCGTCCACCTCTCCAGCGCGACAGATTATCTGGTGTCGACCCCGGCACCGTTCTGCGGCTGCTTGAGCTCCAGGGTGGTCGTAAAACCGGAGCTCTTTGATAGATTGTGGTTTACCGATGCAATGCGGTATCCGCCATCAACGCCGGGACGCACACCGCTGATGTTGCAGATCGCCTCCGGCTCTGCGTATTCGGCGCCGAGGATGACGACGGATCCGCCGCCTTTCTCCCGGTCGGACTGTTTGCCGATGGCCTGAGCCTTCTGCTTGGCCTCGGCCTCGTCTGCTGCGGAGATCACGGTACGAAGAGCTGCGTCGACATCGTCGATGCCGGTCTCCACGGGGACGTTGACGCGCCGCCCTTTCTGGACATCGAAGTAGGAGATCTCGACGTTCTTGAATTTCGGCCGGCTGATGATCGGGCTGATAGAACCGGAGATCAGATTGTCACCATAGACAGCATTGATCGCGGTCAGCGTCTTGCCGGATCCGGAGATGCCCTCATTCACCCCGACGAAGTATGCTTCGGAGCCAAGGATCTTGAAGGAGGCCCCGATTTCCCGGGCCATCCGTTGGCCCCAGGACATGAAGCTCTCGTTCTGCATGATCCAGTACGGCCTGAAAACAGAAGCAACTGAGCCGGCAACCGTGACGGCAAGCCCTGCCTTCTGGCCCCACAGCTTCGCTACGTCGCCAAACGACAGATCGTCCGCGCTGCGGAGCACGGGCTCAGTCACTTTGGACCCGTTCTGCACCGAGCTCGCCCCGACCTCCAGGGTTCGGCCTTCGCCTTTGCCGAACGAGGCGGTGACGTCAGACACGAAGCCGCTGAAGACGCGAGCACCGTTTATGGACACCAGAACCGGCGCACGTTCGCTGGGAAGGGCAATGTTGCCCTCCGCATCGGCGAGGCTGATAGTGCAGGTATCGGATGCGGCCTCGGAGGCACGCGTGACCAAGATGGATGTGAGGAGCGGATCCAGGCGCGACGTTACGTCCTGGCCGTTCAGCTCGACGCGGTAGCTGTTCGCAACAAAGCTCATATCTGCCCCTCCTTACGGCGCGACGCCATAGTCTGAGAAGCTCCGACGAACTTCGGCATCCATCTGTTGCTTGGCCTTCTGGGCAGCAGCAGAAACGGCGCCGCCTATTCCCGCCAGCGTTTCCTTCAGTGCCTTGGCATCTGACAGCGCGGCCTTGATCTGGGAGCCGTCCACCACCGGCGCGGCGGTGATGTTTAGAGCGTCCTGAACCTCCCTGGCATCCTGCTTCAGGAAGTTGAACTGGTCGGATTCTGCGCGAGCTGCATCGGCAGCATCCGCGTATTTGCCTCGGGGTGTCGGCTCCGGAATGAACGGATGGTCCTTGAGCCACTCCTGGAAGCTGCGCCTCAACATGAGGTCCTTCTCCTCCGGGGTCATCTCGCGCGTTGATCCGGACTGGATCAGCCCGGAGCCCACCACGGCGCCGACCGAGCCGAGCGCTGCGAGCCAGCTCCACCCCTTAGACTTGCTCTTGCCGGGGACGTCGCCCGGAACGGCACCTGCTCCACCGAGAGCCACGGCAGCAGCCTGCAGCGAGGTCGCCGCGGCGTTGAGGTTCAGCCCCGCAGTGAAGAGCCCTGCAATCGCTTTGCCTACTCCCCACATGCCGAAAGCGGCTCCCGCGCCAGCCACACCGATACCAAGGCGGGCAGCGGGATCTCCATCTCTCCACGCCTGCTGCAGCGTGTTGATGGCATCGGCGAAGCTGTTCATCCCCTGGCTTATTGTCTCCATGGGCACCACGGCCCCGGCGAGGTTCTTCAGAGAGGAGGTCAGGCCGGCAAAGCTCGAGAAGGCGTCGAGAGCATCCACCGAGGAAGCTCCCTCGAGGCCGATCGCTTTCTCTGCCATAGCAACCTGCCGTTCGTACTGGGCATAGTTTTCAATCAGGCGAAGGATGAGATCGGAGGACAGCCGATTGTTGGTCAGTTCCCCGATGGCGCGGGCCATCTCTGTGGGATCGTCGCCTGTGATGCCCTGCTTTGCGAGCGCCGGCAGTACATAATTCTGCACCCACTTCACCGGGTTCTGAGTGAATTCGCTCTGTCCGACCAGGCGGTTATCATCATCGCGGAGACCGTACTCCCGTTGCTTCGCCAACGATGCCTTGGAAGCGCGGCCGACAACGAACTGGTCGAAACCAGCCCGAAGCTGGGTGCCGGTATCGGAGCCGCCGACCTCGGCAATGAGCATCGGCATCCAACGGAACAGAAAATCCTCGCTGAAAACCTTGCCAGAGGATCGGGCGTACTTGATGGCCTGGGCAAGATCCTCCGGGCTCATATCCTTTCCGGTGATCTGCTGGGCCTTTACGTAGGCGTCCAGGGCCTGCTTGACGGCTGCCGGCCGCTCGGTGAGGGCGACGTTGTCGAAACCTTTCATCAAGACGCGGAGACCGTCCAGTGCGTTCTCAGGCCCCATGCGGAGCTGAAGCATTTTGAATGCCTGGGCGAGCTGTTCGGACACGCCGAAAGCAGCATCTGCCCCAGGCATGGAAAGACGGGATTCCCGCATCAGCTCCATGACATCGGCCTGGGTGAGGCGATACTTGCCGGCGAGGCTCTGCGACTGGCCCTCGATCTGATCGCGCTCGCTCTGCGGGAGGTTGGCGTAGTGCTGGAGCGCACGCTCCCTCCGCTCACTGGCAGATGCGCGCAGGCCTTCACGCACACCGATGCCGGTGCCGTAGACCAGAGATCCGCCGGCGAAGGAGTAGGCACCGAGTTTCATCAGCTGATTGATGCTGCCGATGAGGCCCTTCGTGCGATCGTCAGCGCCCTTGATCTGGGAGGCAAGTCCCGCGAAGTGCGACCGGGCAGCCAGCGACCACGCCGCGATCTCATTCGACTTAGCTGCTTTCGACAGATTGCGAGAGGCCATGGACGCGTGAAGTCGCTCCCATGACGCTCTGAGCTTGTCGAGGTCCGATGCGGAAGCACCGAGCTTTTCCAGATCGCGCTGCAGCTTTGCCCCGAACGGTGCAGCGCTCAGCCTCCGTGCCGCTCGCTCAATGTCAGATACTGAGCCACCGATCGCGGTTGCTGTGGTTTTTGCCTTCGCCGAGGCGTCATCTCTGAACCGAAAAATCAGCTCGCCGATGAATGTTCTGGCCATTGTCGCGTTCCCTAGCTTTGCCCATGATCAGCAGGGCTTTCCACCTGTCGCAGACCATAGCACACCAGGCCGGAAAACCAGAACATTTCGGAAACATCCACGTGGCGAATAAAGGGGATGAAGATGGGAAGATTCTCTCAAGAAGCGAGAACAGCAGAACTCAAGCGTCAGATTGCTCAGCACGACTTCGGAATAGGAGAAATCGAGGCTGGCAAAGTCCGGCACCAGACCCGCAAGGGCGACGGACCTTGGGAGGACACCACAGAGAACGTGCTGAACTATCACCGTCAAACCAAGGAATTGCTCGAGGGGCTACTTCGGCTCGGCGAGCAATAGGAAGACCACCCTTCCCGACCAATTTTCGTCCGGAAAAGTAGGAACCCCCTTCAATGCCACGGGTCGCACCGGGTTCGAGGGGATTTGCGGGCTCGACACCTCCAGTTCCCCTGAGAATGCTGAATTGACCAGGCAGGGGAAGACCTCCCCCTTAGAAAACAAGTTGCGGCACATTTCGGGGTGCTGCGCCCCGCATGCCGCCTGCCCCTCATACGGTCCCTAAACGGTTCTTTCCGGGTGCCTGTCGGCCTCGCCTGTGAGCATCGAGCACTTCCGGATGGTGGCAGCGGCTCAGAACAGCCCGCGCGCGTCTGTGGCCTTCTGTGTGGGGCGCTGCTCCCCGGCCTGTGGTGGTTGCCTCGGCGTGGTCCATGGGGTGCCCTTGGCCAGTGCTGGGAGAAGCCGGGGCCAGGTCCAGCCCGCCCCCTCATCATCTCCCCGGATCGCGGAACGGAAAGCCGGGGGCTTCAGCCTGGGGAATGCCGGCAAGATGGGAGGTGATGCCGCGGTCCTGCGGCGCGATCGCTGAGCGCAAAGTTGCGTCCAGCTCACGAGACGGCACCACCCCGGCTGGCCTCGCCGTAACGAAGGGCGCACCGGATCCCGTTCGGTGTCGGGGCCGCGTTCAGTGTGCAACCGTTTCCGAGCGCTATTCGGGTGAGGAGGTCCGGGAGGGGGACATCGGGACCGATCCGAGCAAGTATGGCGTCGCCATCGTATCGCCGGGATAAGCCGCAGCGCTCACAGATGACATGGACCTTGCGGCCGGCGAGTTCGGAAGACAGGCGGGCACCCTGATATCTGGGCATGGCGGAACCTTGAGGACCGCCGCATATGGTCCGGGGTAAGAGTTGCTGCGCCGCCGTCGGCTATATGGCTTAATCAGACATCAACTGCAATGCTGGGAGCCTCACCCTTCAGCATGATCTCTAGATCTGTCTTGACGATCCGGACGGCAAGTTTTCGAGGGCGCTTGTAGACAGTAGGTTGCGCGAAGCGCCACACGATTTCGGTGAATGCTTCTCCGTCAGCCTGAAACCAAATTTGGTTCGAGCTACCTCGACTCCACAGGTCGCTCTCTCCCCTGCTTCAACCTCCCTAAGCGAGAGACCCTGATCCTCGTCTCAGGGTACTCGATCGAGCTCAGGGCGCGCATCATTGATCGCTGGCAGGAACTGGAAGGCCAGCAACAGGCACCCCGCCAACTCACACCAGCCGAAACTCTCCTCCAGATGCTCACTATCCAGGTGGAGATGGAGAAGAGGCAGGAGCAGCAGCTCAAGGCGATCGCCAAGATCGAGCAGCGCACTGGGAGGCTTGCATAGTTCGGTGGTCGGTGCAGCACCAGCTCGACCACCTCACCGGCATCCAGCAAAAACCACTGCTCACCATCCCTTGTGGTGGCGATGTAGTCCAGCGTCGTGCTGCCCTTCGCGATCTTGAATCGATTGTCCTGGCTTCCTGACCGCCATGAAATCAAAATGGGCCTCGTGGCATGGTTCTGAACGCGGAGGAACGGCTCTTTGTGTGCTCCTCCCGGCATGAGTGGCCGGACCACGACGAACGCCGTCGGGTAGTGCCGGATAAGCCTCTCTCCGAAATAGAACACTCCGGTGATCAAGCCCACTCCGGCGCCAAGCCCCTGAAGTATCTGCAGCGCAGTGGGGAGATCAGCCATTGACTGCCCCCGCCCTTCGGAGCATGGCCCCTGTTCCTCCCTGATCGATGATCTCGACGCCAGCAACCTCATAAGCCGCAAGGATCTTTCCTTTTGTGGTGTCCGTCGCCGTTCCTGAAAGCTCAAACCGGTTCACCGTGGTGAAGGCAATCCCGGCTTTATCCGCCAGGTCGCGCACGGTCCATTTCAGGATGGCGCGGGCTGCCCGATTGGCCTCCGGTGTCAAATCTGGCATGTCGTCATCTCCTCATTTTTGCGTACACCTGTAACATTTTCGGTTGACGTGCTTACAAGCGTATGCGATACATACACTCGTAAGCAAAACAGCGCAACTTTGATTTTCCGATGCCGATCAACCTCGATCCCGGCGGACGCCGAAGGCATGCCGGAGACTCCCTTGAAATCGATGCCGCAGCATCGCGGCACAATAGGAGGACTGACCATGACCGCACTTACCCAACTCGCTCGTGACTACCGCGCCGCATGGCACAACCACGTTCATAACTCCTCGGAGGCCGGGGCCGCACTCGACCACTACCAGGCTACGGTGAAACCGCTGGAAAATGCGATCATCGCTCATCCCTACCCTGTCACATCAAGCGATGATCTCCTGCAGCTGGCTCTGATAATGTCGGACGAACTGGCTGACCTTTCGAACTCGGTAATGACCTTGCACGTCGTCGAAATGGTCCGGGCCTGTGCTGAAGCGCGAGGCGCCGACAAGCCGGATCCGATCGCCTCGCTGATCACTGCATACGACGCGGCACTGAACTATGCGGAAGAAGTCTCGCGTGCTGCTGACGACATGTCGGACGAGGACTATGCCGAACTGTCTGCGAAGACCCACCTCCCCTTGCGTGAAGCCCTGATCAAATCGACCGAGGCAGCTACTACCGCAGAAGGCGCACGCGCCGCGCTGGACTTAGCCCGTCGGGAATACGCGATCGGCGACACTCCGCTGATTCCTCGGATGTTGGACGCCGCGGCCGGCTACTTTGATCAAGTGTTCCCTTACCATGGATGCTAAGGGCACCCGCGCCGGTTGAACCATCCATGATAAGGGAAACGGGCAGCTTTTGTGCCCGACTAACCTTAGAATTCTCGGAGAGAGACAATGAAAATTGATATCGGCATGACGGCATCTGGGAAGGTTGTTTCGCTCCCGCTCGCCAAGGCAAATCGCCATGGGCTCGTTACCGGGAGCACCGGCGGCGGCAAGACAGTCACGCTCCAGAGGCTGGCGGAAGAATTCTCGCGCACTGGGGTCCCTGTATTCGCCGCAGACGTCAAAGGTGATCTCTCCGGTGTCGCCGCCCTCGGTGACCATGGAAGTCCGCTGGCAGCCCGCGCTGTAGTGATGGCGGGGCAATTCATCCCCGATCGCTTCCCCGTGCAGCTCTGGGACATCTTCGGAACGCACGGCACCAGGATCAGGACCTCAGTGCAGGCAATTGGTCCGGGCCTCCTTGCCCGCATGCTAAAACTGAACCAGACCCAGGAGGGTGCCCTCGAGATCTGCTTCAGGAAGTCGGAGGATGATCGCGACTGGATGCTGACCCTCGACGATCTCCGCTGGTCGCTGAACGACATGATGGATAACCGCGAGGATATCTGCCGGCAGTACGGAAACATCACCTCGGCTTCCATCGCATCGATCCAGCGGCAATTGCTCTCGCTGGAGAGCCAAGGTGGGGAGAAGCTATTCGGGGAGCCTCCGTTCGATATCACCGACTTCATGCGGGTCGATGAGACAGGCCGGGGCGTGATCAACCTGCTCCACGCCGACACCCTCATGGAATGCCCGAAGCTTTATGCCGTCTTTCTGCTGTGGCTCCTGACCGAGCTATTCCGAGTCTTGCCGGAGGCCGGTGACGTCGAGAAACCGAAGCTGGTGTTTTTCTTCGATGAGGCCCACCTCCTATTCTCGGATGCCCCGAAGGAATTGGTGCAGCAGATCGAACGCCTCGTCCGTCTCGTCCGCTCCAAAGGCGTCGGCGTCTACTTTGTCACCCAGTCCCCGGCTGATATCCCGGACACCGTGCTGGCCCAGCTCGGCTCCCGGATCCAGCATGCGTTGCGCGCCTATACACCGAAGGACCAGCGGATGGTGAAGGCGGCGGCCCAGGCATTCAGGGAGAACCGGGAGGTCGATGTCCGCAAGGAGATCACATCACTGGCCGTCGGTGAGGCCCTGATCTCGGTGCTCGATGATACCGGTGTCCCCACCAAGGTCGAGAAGGTCGCTATTCTCCCGCCCTCAGCTCAAGTCGGGCCGATTTCCCAAATCGAGCGGGATGCCGTGATGGCCGCGACACCTCTGCTCGGCCGCTACGCTGATGTGGAAAACTCAGAGGAAGCGATCTGGCAGTTCCGTGACCGGATGCGTGAGGCGCGCGGACTGGCTCGTCCTGCGATGGAGAACAGTGCACCGAGGGCTGTGGTTTCCAACGCCGGATTCCCATCGGATTTTGTACCTCAGGCCGCTCGCCGGCCTGGGATCGTGCATTTTCTTCGCCGTCTGATGTTCTGGATGGCGGTGCTCTCCGTCAGTTTGATCACGTTGAGAGCCGTGATTTAAGCGGCTCGTGCCCTTTTCAGCTCATGACAATTATGAGCGGGATACCGTCTTGTCATGGTTGAACAAAGCGGCGGATCCAACGCATGCTGGTGCCGAGGAGACCGCGACATGACACTTGCAGACGATATCAAAAAGCATGCTCAGACCACGTTCACCACCAAATGGGACACGCGGGACGGGACGTCGGTGCCTGCTCCTTCGGACCTTAGGCTCACCAATGATGCCGTTTACTTCAAGAGAGCGACTGTCCTTTACGCGGATCTGGATCAATCTACCTCACTGGTGGAGAATCATGGGTGGTTCTTTGCGGCGGAGGTCTACAAGACCTTCCTGTACGCGGCATCTCGATTGATCAATAACTCTGACGGCACGATCGTCTCTTATGATGGCGACCGCGTAATGGGCGTTTTTGTTGGCTCGGCCCAATGCAACGACGCGACGAAGTGCGCGCTGAAAATCAATTATGCTGTCAAGAACTACATTCAACCCGCCATAAACAAGCAGTACAACACCAGTTACACGATGAGGCACGTTGTAGGTATCGACACTTCAGAAATCAGGGTCGCTCGTACGGGAGTTCGCGGCGACAACGACCTTGTTTGGGTCGGCAACTCGGCAAACCTAGCCGCAAAGCTGACTGCCGAGAGTGCAGATACTCCAACTTGGATCACTGACCGCGTTTTCGACTTTCTAAACAAAGAACAAAAAATATGTGAGGGCAAGGACATGTGGAGACCATGGAACTGGACCAAGCATAATAACGATCGGGTTTACTCCTCGACCTATTGGTGGAGCTTCTGAAAATGGCCTTCATTGACAGATTTCTAGGCGAAATCGGCCGCAGGCTAAGGGTGGAAAGCTTCCGCTCTCAAAAGCTGATTGCAGGTGATGAAGCGCTTGCTGAAGAATTGGCGGAATCTGCCGACTTGATGACAGTTGACAGTGGTCAATGCCTGATTGAGCAGGACGCAGCGGATAACGATATCTTCTTCATCTTTAGCGGCAGCTTCCACGTCCAAATCAATGGCCGACGGGTGGCTGCCCGCGGACCGGGTGATTGCGTGGGGGAGATGGCGGCAATTGAGCCTAGCCAGAAGCGTTCGGCGACGGTGATCGCTGCAGAGGAATCGGTAGTTGCACGTCTGTCAGAGGCGAAATTCAGCGAGATTGCAGCAAGGCATCCATCGATTTACCTACGCATCGCGAAAGAGCTAGCGCGAAGGCTCATGCAAAGGAACTCGACGATCGGCGCCTATCGAGAAAAGATCAGAGTATTCCTTATCTGCTCCAGCGAAGCCCTGGATGTCGCTCGGATAATACAGAATGCGCTCAGCCGCGATTTCTTGGTCATTCCTTGGACAGATGGAGTCTTCAAGATAACAAATTATGCCCTCCAAAGCTTAGAGGACGAGCTTGAAAAATGTGACTTCGCGATCGCGGTGGCACATGCTGACGACCTCACTGAGTCCAGAGGTCAGGATTGGCCTAGCCCTCGTGACAACGTCATTTTCGAACTTGGGCTTTTCATGGGGCGGCTAAACCGGCAACGTGCCATTCTCATGGAACCTCGGGAAGAAAAGGTGAAGCTGCCCAGTGATCTCGCAGGGATCACCACAATTCCTTACCGCTTCGAGCCGGGACAAGATGCCGCCGCGCATATGGGCCCAGCTTGTAACGCTCTGAGGGATCACATCAAAGCTCTTGGCCCATTTAACGGCTAATTGCCCCCTCACAGTTTCCCGCGCGGGTGAAGAGGGCGCGAGAATATGCGCTCTCACTCCTCAGCCGGGACGATACCTTCGAAAAGGTCATCCTTGATCGCGGCCATCACGATCTTCCGCAAATATGCCTCCGGCGTCATCCCCCGCGCCTCTGCCAGCCGCTCCAGCTTTTTCCGAGTATGAGCCGGCAGCTCGATCACCGTTCCCAGCTCAACCTTCGGCAGCTTCCAGCGCCGTGCGATCAGCGCCCGGACCGTCGCCGGCACGATGTCAGGCCCGATCGCCCGGGCGATATCGACGCTGTTGTGATGCTGGCCATGCATGAATCCGGCAAGCGCGGCCTGCTCCCGGGTCCATCGTTCACGGGTGGCGCCCGGGAACCGGTATCGCTCAGAGTGGTGCCGCTTCGGCGGTGGCTGCTTCACCTTAGTCATGGTCGCTCCTGAAAAGATAAAAGCCCCCGCAGGGGCTTGAGGGATCTGAAAAGATCGGGGTGGAGGTGATCAGCCGACGGCTCGGGCCGCCTCTTCCTGCTCCGCCTCGAGCAACCCGAGTGGGTCACCAGCGTAGTCGACGTCAGCGAAGGACGTTCCGAAACCGCCGCCGGGGCGACGGCTCTTGCCGCTCTCCACCAGTTCTCGGTGCTTCTCGACGAATGCCTGCCCCTCCTTGCTGTCAGCAACCAAGAACTTCCCCGTCGCGCAAAGCTTGGGAGCATGCTCAACGGCGAAAGACTCTCGACGACCTGCAGAGATGATCTTCTTGATCCCGGCTCCATTATCGGTCGGCAAGACCATCGCGAACCAACTTGTTGCGACGAGCTCGATCGTGGTTTTCTCCGACGGCCGAGACAGGATGGAGCGGGTAACGGAACAGGTCTCGACGGTTGCGTCCCCGGCTTTGATCGACGCCGCCCGACCACGGAGGCGGTCGCTGATCAGCGCCTTCACCGCCTTTTCAGTCGGGAGCGGGGATGAAGGTTGCTTTCCGGCGAAAGATGGTCGCGCCTCGCTAGGCGTCATTACACGGAAAAGGGCCGAGCGATAACCGTAATGGCCATCACTGAAGCCATCGAATATTTCCGGGATGACATTGCACAGTCCGTCGGCGATGACCGCCGCGACAGCTTCCCTGCCGGACGCAAATACTGATGATGCTTCAGGGCGGTTCCGTTCCCCTGGCTGGGGCCGTTCGTAGTAGCCCAGGGGAAAGATGCCCATTTCCTCGGGTATGTCAGAAATCATTTTGCGGGCGATTCTGCCAACTGCAGCAACCGCCTTCGCCAATTCAGCTGTTTGCGCCTCGACCTTACCGTCCACTGCTTCTAGCTCGGCGATCTTCGCTTCGCGGTCTTCCCGGCCCTTTGCCTCCCGGAGACGTTCCAACTGGCTTTCGATCGCAAGGCTCGCGTCCTCGATCAGGCTTTCCAGCGCTGCTACCTTCTGGGTCAATTCGTTGACCTTGAAAGAGGCGGCCTGAATGGTCTGCTCGTCAGCGCTCATCACGTCACGCCGAGCCTGGCGAGCTTCTTCCAGCGCCTGCATGGTGTCCGAGCGCTCCCGTTCGGCGTTTGCCTTGCGCGTCTCAAGGGTATCCAGTTCGGCCTGAATACCGGCGCTGTCTGTTGCCCGTTTCGTGAGGGCCTTAATTATATCTTTCATGGTCGCTTCTCCTTCAGAATTGGCGGTTGTGACGAGCGACTGCCTTGGCGAATGGATCGCCGCTGCCGACGCGTTCCGGCGCGGACTGCTCAGGCGCCCCGTGGGACTTGGTTTGCTGATCGATGTTCTTGTTGTGCTGAGCGACGACCCTCGCGAAGGGGTCGGACGCCGCGGGTGGCTTGTTGTTGCCGGTATCTTTCGCGGCCGCCTCGAGGAGGATCAGAGCCTCGGTGGGCGACAAGGTGGTTTTCGTTGCAATCGCATGCGCCAGGTCTGGGTAGCCTTGGGCGGCCTGTGATGACGTGATGGCGCGGATGCGATCCATCTCGCCGACGAATGCGGGAGACTGTGTGGTCACGGAAGACCCTTTCGTGGTTGATGTGCTCAAGCTTGAGCGTTGCTTCAACGATGACAGAACCGCCTCGAACTGACCGACCTCATCGGCCATGCCCGCTGCGACTGCCTTCGCCCCGATTTTGACGCCGCCGGCGCCAAATTTGCTGATGACGTCCTTTGAGGAGACGCCACGGTGTTTCGCCACGGCGGAAACGAAGACCTCGGCAAGATCGTCCACCATGGTTTGGATTTGGGTCCGGCCCTCTTCGGTGTTCACGTCTGGACGCTTGCCAGGTGACTGGGAGGAGACAATTTCCACCTTCCGGACGCCCCGGCGCTCATCCGCGCTGCTGCGGTCCTCGACGCCGAGAACGACACCGATGGAGCCCAGGACGGCGAGCTCGGAGATGACGACGCGATCGGCAGCAGAGGCTATCCAGTAGCCACCGGATGCGGCCATGCCGCTGACGTAAGCGGTGATCGGCTTCTTGCCGCGGGCTTGGTAGATTGCCCGGGCGAGCTCGTCGCAGCCGTTGGCCTCGCCTCCGGGGCTGTCGATGTTCAACAAGATCGATTTCACGGCAGGGTCGTCTAGTGCGGCCTGCAGATCGCGCCGCAGGATCTCGTAGGAGGTTGCCCCGCAGAACTCGACGAAGAGGTTTGCCTTCTTGAACAGCGGACCTTCGACGTTGAGGATGGCGACGCCATCCCGGATGCCCATCCGCTCGCCTCTGGGGTGCTGGTTGGCCCGGTAAGCCTCCAGAGTCTCGGGGCTCGAAGGCTGGCTTATGACCCTGATGTACTCATCGGCACGGCTCTCCAGGATGACCCACGGCTGTGAGACTACGATGTCGAGGAATGCGGCTCTGTTGCTCATTTCAGTTGCTCCAGCTGTTCGTTGATGCTGGACCAGAAGCTCAAAGCGAAATCCGCATGGATCCGCTCCAGCGCCGGCCGGCTCAAGTCGGGAAAGGTTTTCGAAAGGTTGGCCGCGCCGACAATAGCGAGGAGAAAATCGCGAACGGCGGTTGGATCAGCGCGAGGGTCCAGGACTTCAGGCCCCAGCAGTTCGGCTGTTTCCTTGCCGAGATCCCGAGCTCTCTCCCTCGCGGCAGATAAAGCATCGCTCTTGGCAAGCTGTTTCGCACGGGCACGCTTGAACCAGGTCATGCTGCACCTCCGTGGGAATCTCGGAAGTGGATGCGCGTTACCTCACGGTCGACCTCGGACCAGAACAAAGTGATCTGCCGCTCTTGCTCGAACAGGCAGGTTCCCACCTTCTCGAGCTGCCCACGCAACGCTGATGATACTTGCTCCCGGTAATGGTCGGCGTGCCGCTCAGTGGTCTTGGTTACGAGCTTTCGGGCGACGTCGCGGATCTTCCCGGCCCTACGATTCAACGGGAACGCGATGACCTTTACCGGCGGTGTCCAGGCAAACAGTGGAAGGGTTTTGATGTCATCCGTTTTCATGACATCCCCCCGAGAGTATAGAAGATAGTTCCATAAATGGCACTGGAGGACATGCAGGAAAGGGAACCGAGAACGACCCATTCCGTGCAGGAAAGGGAACCGGTGACGTGCAGGAAATGGAACTGGGAAGCTGTTTTCATGCTGCCCTCCTTTTTGACTTCTGAGCGTACTCCGATGACCCGCCCGCCCCCGCAGCAATTGCCTGCCGATAGGCGTCAACTGCTCGGTCGGCTTGGTCCCGGGTAACCTGTTTCCACTCGTCGCCGGGGGTACCTTTGCCCTTCATCGGCACGTAGGTGAGCCCGTACGAATTCGGGGGGCGGATGTTGCTCCCGCCCACCTCTTCGGTGCGGAAGACCGTGATCAGCTTCAGCGCTTCGCCCAAGGCTAACGTCGGCCTGATGGTCCGCTTCGATAGGCCGTACAAAACGAGCTGCTCGTAGCTGACGAATAGACCGCCATTTTCATAGCCGCCGTGTCTAAGGTGCTCGATCTCCAAGCGCTCCAGCAGCTTTTGCAGCGGGCGGGGCACCGCCTGCCAAGCCGGCGAAAGAAGGAGCTCCAGCCTGTGTGGAACGAATGCGTTCAGCCATTTCCGTTTCTTGGGATTGCTCATTCAGGCACCCTCCCTGCGTCTTGCCGGCGACGTTGGTTCCGGGTACCTTCAGGGCCGTTCCATCGATCGGAATACGTGAGCGTTTCAGCGGGCCCGAAGACCGCCGAAACAATAGCCGGGGACGAGGCCAAGCTCTCCCCGGCTCCCCCACTTCTCAAATCACGCTGCATCGGCTGCCCTCCTGACTGGAAGGCCACGGGCGAGTGCGATAACCTCGCAAGCCTGCACCGGGGTCAGTCCAAAGCGCTCGGCCAGGGCCGGCACTACCTGACGCGGTGGGATGGATTGCGGACGGAGCCAGGCCACGGCCTCGGCAGTCTTGGGATCATCGCTCATAGGCTGGCCTCCTCACGCTCGATGACGCGGGCGACGTCTTCCAGGTCGGCGTTGAAGCGATCGCCCTCGACTACGCAGTTGCGGGCCACATCCATCACCTGGTATCCGCCCAGGTTGTCGATGCTGTCGCGACGCCAGTTGGACCGGCAGAAGCGGATGCCGACACGCTTGGCGCGGCGTTTCAGATTACTGACTGAGAGGGTCATGACACCTTCTCCGACGTAGATGCCACTGGGCTTGTCAACCGACTTTGCGCCCAGCGATCTAGATCTTCCACGTCATAAAGCGGAATTCGCCCGGCGTAGCGCATTGCAGGCCCGCCTCCCACCGTGGCCATTTTGTTCAGGGTGGCGACAGCAATGGGGATGCCGTGCTTATCAAGCAGGTAGCCAGGCACTTCCGATCTACGTAGCCGTGGTCTTCCAAGATTGTTCATAATCGGGTCACCATTGAGAGATTTTCGATAGTGTCACGCGTGACACCTCTGGAATATCGATGACGTCCGTGGTTAAGTCAAGAAAAAGATGTCACGCGTGACATCACTCCACATCAGGCGAGAAAAATGGCGAAAAGTACCCGCGTCAGAGATCAGGACAAATTCATGCTTCGCCTTCCGGACGGAATGCGTGACCGGATCAAGGCAAAAGCAGAACGAGCAGGCATGTCGATGAACGAGGCGATTGTTTGGGTTCTGGAGAGAGAGTTTCCTGCGCCAGTCAGCTTGGAAGAGCGCCTCGAGGAACTGGCTCAGCTCGTCTCCATGCTCAAGGATTCTCAGAACACCTACGCAGGGGTAGAGGATTTGATCGCGGAAATGGAGAAAACATTAGAGGACGTAGCACATAGGGGTCTTTCGACCAATCCGCGCTTTTCCGAAATGGTGGGCGCGCGCCTGGACTATTGGCGAGAGCTGCAGTTGGACGATTGGCGGGAAAGAAATGAGAGCCCGTTCAATGATGAGAATAGCTCGCGAAGAACATCAGAAGACGACCTGCAGGAAGACGAAGCAGATTAGGCTCGACGGGGGAGCTCTATGACGTTGGCGGCCTGACCAGTCATCATGCGGTGAACCTCTCCCGAAACCTTATTCGCCGCAGCTATCAGCACGCTGTCGAGATGGTGGATATAGCGCTGGGTCACATTACCGGCGGCATGTCCGAGCAATGCAGCGATGGTGATTTCGGTATAGCCCAAGTCACCGGCCACACTGGCATATGAGTGCCGCAAAGTGTGGGAGGTGACACCCTCGATCCCCGCCTTGGCAGTAATCCGTCCAATGGCCTCGTCGAGCGAGGTGTAAAAACCTTCATCGCTTCGCGGCCCGGGAAGCACATAGGGGTTGCCCGCGATCCGTGGGAGCGTGGCCAGCAGCTCGAAGGCCGGCCGGCCAACTGGACGCACCGACGCGCCTTCCTTGGAATCGTCCAGGCGAAAGCAACTCCCGGCCTCATCAACCTCAGACCACATCAGGCCCGCGATCTCGCTCATCCGGAAACCAGTGAGCAGGAAGAGCGTGATCCCAGCAACTCCCTGCCAGATCTCTCCCTCAGCTTCGGCAAGCGCTTTCCCTATCGCTCGGTACTCGTCAACGCTCAATCGGCGCGAGCGCTTACCTACAGCAGGTTTTTTGATGCCCCGCGCCACGTTGTGTTGGACGATACCTTCCGAGGCCGCATAAGAGAGAATGGCGCTCAGGAGCGTGACGGCTTGCGATGCTGTACCGGCGCCGCCTTCAACGATCGCCCTGCCCCGCAACTTCTCAGTCTTCTCCGAAGCCGCCGTCTTTCCGGTGGTGATGTCTCTCATCATCTTTACGACATCCGCCGTCGTGAGATCCTGAACCAGCTTGCTACCGACAAGCGGGATGATATGGCGCTTCGCCCTGCCCTGGTCCACGTAAAGTGTGGAAGCCTTCTTTGGCTTGCCTCGCTTCCCCAGAATGAGCCCCTTCTCTGCTGCTTCAAAATACATCTCACAGAGGTCTTTCACCGTCAGAGACTTGCGCCGGGTTGCTCTATCCATCTGGGGATCTTCGCCACGCGCTACGTCCCCAAGGACGGCCTTTGCTTCCTTCCGCGCCTCTTCGACAGTGAGTGGGCCATGAATGCCGATCTTGAAGCGCCTGGTCTGCTTACCAGCCCTGTATTGCGCGACATATGTCTTGCGACCGCTCGGCCAAACCCTGACGCCAAAGCCAGGCAGATCATCGTCCCATTCGAAATAGTCCTTCTCGCGGACCTCAAGCCCATCGATCAATCTCTTTGTCAGCCTCGACATAGGACACCACGCAGGAAGCACATAGGAAGCAGCAGGAAGCAAGTCGGAGAAAACTCAATCCAAACCGTTGGAACTGCAGAAAGCGCTTAATGGCTGAGATTGATCAGAAAATCAAACTGAAGTAAACAACAGGAAGCAGCCGAAAGGGATCTAGGTTTGCCTTCCGATTCCAAAGGTCACAGGTTCGAATCCTGTCGGGTGCGCCATCCTCTGAGACTTCCCACAGTTTCGCTATGCTGTTGCCAATAGCATCGCACGGACTTCTGTAGAGTCGGCCGATAACGCGGACGTGATGGGATTATGCCTTGTCGACACCGGGCCGGGGCCGGTGGAGGACCTGCAAGCCCCCGAAATCGCTGGACTTTGACCAAAGACAATTTCATCCTTCAGCCGTTCGACAGGTCCCGGCAGCGCAGTTGCGTCCGGGATCCGGAACAGTGAAGGCGCCGAAGAGCGCTCTGGGGGAGGAAACATGGAACATATCTTCACGCCGCCACGGCCGTGGCTGGCGGCCTATGGCGCAAGCATACCGCAGGAACTGGGAGAGCTGCGCTACAGGAGCATCGCCGATCTGGTGGATCAATCCTGTGCCGCAAACGGGACGCGCAAGGCCTTCACCTGCGTCGTGCCGAACGGCATGAACGGCAGCCTGACCTATGCAGAGATCGGCGAGATGTCGGATGCCTTTGCCGCTTTCCTGCATCATGATTGCGGCCTGCGGGCCGGCGACCGGGTCGCGGTGCAACTGCCCAATGGCCTGCCCTACCCCGTCGTCGCCTTCGGTGTCTTCAAGGCGGGGTGTGTGCTGGTCAACACCAACCCGCTCTACACTCCGAGCGAAATGATCCACCAGTTCAACGATTCCGGCGCCAAGGTGCTGGTCATCGTCGATATGTTCGCCGACAAGCTGGCCGAAGTTGTGCCGAAGACCGGCATTCAGACCGTGGTGCTGGCCGGCGTTCCCGAATTCTTCCCGAAGGTGCCGGAGACGATCATCCGTGCCGTGCAGAAGCTCTGGAGCAAGGCCCTGCCGCCGGTGCCTCCGCTCTCCCTGCCGGTGCTGCGCATCAAGGAGGCGCTTGCCAAGGGCCGCGCCCACGGGGCGCACGTCAAGGCCATGTGGGCGGCCTCAGGCCCCGACGACCTCGCATTGTTGCAATACACCGGCGGCACGACGGGCGTGGCCAAGGGGGCAATGCTGACCCATGGCAACATCCTGACCAATCTTGATCAGGTGCGCGCTGTCTCCGGCGGCGTGATGGCACGCGAGGATCTCGTGCTGACAGCCCTTCCGCTCTATCACATCTTTGCCTTTACCGCGAACCTGATGACCTTCTTCGAGCTCGGGGCTCGCAACATCCTGATCCCCTCGCCGCGGCCGGTTCAGAACCTGCAGCGGGCAATCGAAAACTATCCGATCACCTGGATCACGGGTGTGAACACCCTGTTCAACGGCCTGATGAACGAGGAGTGGTTCGCCGCCTATCCGCCGAGGAAGCTCAAGGCGGCCATTGCCGGCGGCACGGCGCTGCACGAGGCGGTTGCCACCCGCTGGCGGGTGATGACTGGGACCCCGATCGCCGAGGGGTATGGCTTGAGCGAAACCTCGCCGCTCGTCAGCTTCAACCCGCTGGACGACCGGGCCAGGGCGGGCAGCATTGGCGTGCCCGTGCCCGGATGCGATGTAATCCTGCTCGACCCGGACGGCAAGCCGGTGCCATCGGGCGAACCGGGCGAACTCACCGTGCGTGGCCGTCAGGTGATGCAGGGTTACTGGCAAAGGCCGGAGGAAACGGCGGCCTCTCTCCAGAACGGCTGGTTCGCCACCGGCGACATCGCAGTGATGGATGCCGACGGCTATCTGAAGATCGTCGATCGCAAGAAGGATCTGGTGCTTGTCTCGGGCTTCAATGTCTACCCCAACGAGGTGGAAGACGCCCTAGCGCGCATGGATGCCGTGCTGGAAGCGGCAGTGGTCGCCATCCCCGACGCCAAGACCGGCGAGGCTGTCCGCGCCTATGTCGTCAAGAACCATGAGTATGGGGGGGAACTCACCGAGGAGGACATCCGCGCCCACTGCCGCACCCTGCTCAGCGACTACAAGGTGCCGAAGTCGGTCGTCTTTCGCGAAACGCTGCCGAAATCACCGATCGGTAAGATCCTGCGCAAGGATCTGAAGGCCGAAGTCTCTCTGGAATTCAAGAAGTAAGCGGGGGATAGCATCATGTTGACGGAACTCGAGACCACCCTGCTCGGCATCATGATGATGGTGATCATGCTCGGCATGGGTGCCTCCATGACCTGGCGCGACTTCTTCATCGCCTTCCGCAAGCCCAAGGGCATTCTGGTCGGATTGCTGAGCCAATACCTGATCATGCCGTTCCTCGGCTATACCCTCGCCCTGGCCCTCGGCCTGCCCGCCGGAATGGCGGCGGGCCTCATCCTGATCGCCTGCATGCCGGGCGGCACCACCAGCAACATCTTCGCCTATTTCTCGAAGGGCGTTCTGGCGCTGTCGATCATGATGACGACAGTATCGACGCTGGTCGCCGTGGTGACGGTCCCCTTCCTGCTCAGCTTCTATAGTGGGCTTGCGGGGCTTGGCGGGGACTATGTCATCCCTGCGGGCAATGTCGCGCAGGTCCTCGTGGTGCTGCTCGTCCCCACCGTGCTCGGCTTGTTCCTGCGCAAGCTGAACCCCAATATCGGCGCCTCGATCGAGATGCTCGGTTCGCTTCTCGGCGTCGTCGTCATCCTCTTCCTGATCGGCTCGTGGGTCCCGCGCAATTACCAGATGCTGCTCGACACGCCCCTCCCCGTCTATATCGCCGCAGTCGGGATCGGCCTCGCAGGCATGCTGCTCGGCTACTGGCTGGCCCGCGCCCTCCGGCAGGACAGCAACCGGTCCCGCACAATAAGCCTGGAGACGGGCATCCAGAACGGCCCCTTGGCCGCGCTGATCGTCACCCTCTCCTTCACCGGCACACAGCAGCAGGAGGTGTTGTTCATCCCGATCCTCTACAGCCTGTTCATCGTCATCACCTCATCGATAATCACCGTCTGGTACCGCCGCAACGCGACGGCAGAGGCATTGGCACGCGATGCCGCGAAGGTCAGGGTCTGACGGAACTTTGCGATCTGATATTGCTGACACCAGTCCGGGCGGCCCGCGGATTGGACAAAAGGCCACGACGTGCGAACCCGCTGCCCATAACGAAGAAACCCCGCCCTTTTTAGGGACGGGGTTTCTCTTTTCGTTGGTGTCTGCCCGCTGGACCCAACGGGCCCGGCTATCAGATCGCCTGGTAGGCCGCGACGATGGCTGTCACCTGGTCCGAGTTCATCGCCTGAACCTGGGCGGTGGTGATCGCCAGAACCTGATCGCTGCTCAGGTCGCCGATGTCGTCGGTCGAGAGGCCGGCAATTGCTGCGGTGCTGATGGCGGCGATGTCCTCGGTGGAGAACTCTGCCAGATCAGCACTTTCGAGGGCGCTGATCGCTGCAGAATTGAGGGCTGCGATCTGGGTCGAGCTCAGCGCTTCGATCTGATCCGTCGTCATCGCGACCAACTGGTCGGTCGACAGCGAACCAACTACGCGAGAGCTGAGCGCCGTGACCTGATCCGTGCTGAACGAAACCAGGCTTCCGGTCGACAGGCTCTGTGCCTGGCTCGAGGTCAGGGCTGCGATCTGGGCAGTAGACAAGCCATCGATCTGGTTCGAGCTCAGTGTCTGCACCTGGCCCGAGGTCAGAGCGGCGATCTGGTTGCCGCTGAGGCCTGCGAGCTGGCTCGAGGTCAACTGCGCGAAGTTGTCGGTCGACAATGCCGCGATCGTTCTCGTGCTCAGGAGGCCGAGTTCGGTCGAGGTGAAGGTCGCCATGTCCTCCGTCTGCAGGCCGGCGATGGCCGCCGTGCTCAGCGCTGCGAGCTGGCCGCTCGACAGGACACCGATCTGCTCGGACGTGAGTGCCGTTACCTGATCAGAGTTGAGCCCCGCGAAGATCCGGGTTCCCAGAGCTGCGACCTGATCGGTCGAGAACGAGGCGAGGTTGGCGGTAGACATCGCCGCGATCTGGGCGCTTGTCAGGGCGCTGACCTGCAGGGTGCTCAGGCCATCGATATCCGCAGTCGTCAGGACGCCGACCTGTGCAGTCGTAATCGCTGCTACCTGAGCCGTCGTCAGTCCGGCGAGCTGGGTCGAGTCGAGAGCTGCGAAGTTCTCGGTCGACATAGCAGCCAAGGCGCGGCTGTTCAGGGCTGCAACATCCGTAGAAGCGAAGGTCGCAATGTCCTCGGTGGCCAGGCCGGCAACACCTGCCGAGCTGATCGCCGCGATCTGGGCAGTCGACAGGTAGTCGAACTGGCTGGAGGTCATGGCAGCCAGCTGGGCGGAGGTGAGAACCGCGACACCTGCCGTGGCGAGGCCCGGAAGCTGCAGCGAGGTCAGGGCTGCGAGGCTATCGGTGGAAAGTGCAGCGATTTGGTTCGACTTCAAGGCGTTGATCTGGGCGGAATTCAAGCCTGCGATCGTGCCGCTGTCGAATGTAGCCACCTGTGCCGTCGTCAGGGCCCCGACCTGGGCCGTGGTCAGGCCAGCAAGCTGGGCCGAACCGAGAGCCGCGAAGTTGTCGGTGCTGAGAGCAGCGAGCGTGCGGGTCTGCAGGACAGCGAGCTCCGCAGAGTCGAGTGTCGCGATATCACCGGTCGCCAGACCAGCCACGGCTGCCGAGCTGAGCTGCGAGAGCTGAGCCGTCGACAGTGCCGCCACCTGTGCGGTGCTGAGTGCTTCCACCTGTGCCGAAGTCAGGCTGGCCACGGCGCGGGTGGAGATCGCTGCGATCTGGTCGGTGGAGAGTGCGGCAATCGCGTCGGTCGAGATGCCGCCGATCGCGGCCGACGAGATCACTCCGATTTCGGCCGTCGTGAAGGTGCCGATATCGACGGAGGATAGCGCAGCGAGGTCGGTTGAGGTGAGAGTTGCGATCTGCGAGGAAGACAGAGCCTCGACCTGGGTGCTGCTCATCGCCGCGAGCTGATCGGTGGTCAGTGCGGAAACGGCTCGGGAGTTGAGCGAAGCCACCTGATCGGTCGAAAGCGAGGCGATGTTCTCAGTCGAAAGCGCCAGGATCTGCGCCGAGCTGATGGCAGCAGCCTGTACCGTCGTCAGACCATCGATCTGGTCGGAGTCGAGCACGCCGACCTGCGCCGTCGTCAGGGATGCGATCTGGGCGGTCGTCAGGCCACCAAGCTGGACGCTGGTGAGCGTCGCAACGTTGTCGGTCGAGAGAGCGGCGATTGCCCGGGAGTTCAGAACCGCAAGGTCGGTGGATTCCAGTGCGGCGACATCTTCCGTGGCCAGTCCGACAATGGCGGCGCTGGACAGAGCGGCAAGCTGTGCAGTGCTCAGGACACCGATCTGGACGGAGGAAAGTGCGGCGATGGCATCAGATCCGAGTGCACCAACGGCGCGGGTGTTGATCGCAGCCACCTGATCGGTGGAGAGCGAAGCAAGAGCGTCGGTCGTCAGAGCCCGTACCTGCGAGCTGGAGAGCATGGCGACGAGGGCGGTCGTCAGTCCGTCGAGCTGCGTGCTGACCAGAGTAGAGACCTGGGCCGTGGTCAACGATGCGAGCTGGCCGGTCGTCAGGCCTGCGAGCTGGGCCGAGTCAAGTTCGGCGATATTGGCGGTCGAGAGAGCCGCGATGGCGCGGGAACTCAGGGCAGCCAGGTCGTCCGAGGTGAAGGCGTTGACGTCTTCGGTTGCAAGACCGGTGACAGCGGCGCTGGTGAGGGCTCCAAGCTGCGCCGTGGTCAGGACGCCGATCTGATCCGAGGTGAGGGCCGCCACGTCATCGGAGCCGAGGGCAGCGATGGCGCGGGTATTGAGGGCAACCACCTGATCGGTCGAAAGCGATGCCAGGGCGTCGGTCGTCAGTGCGCCGATCTGCGAGCTGGACAGAAGGGCCACCTGGGCAGTGGTAAGGCCGTCGATCTGGGCGCTATCGAGGACGCCAATCTGGGCCGTGGTCAACGCGACAAGCTGACCGGTGGTGAGACCGGAGAGCTGGGTAGAGTCGAGCAGCGCGACGTTGTCGGTGGAGAGAGCCCCGATTGCGCGGCTGTTCAGCACCGCGATTTCAGCAGAGGTCAACGTGCCGATGGCGGCAGTATTCAAGCCGCGGACTGCGGCGGAGGTCAGGGAGGCCAACTGGGCAGTCGACAGGGCGTCGAACTGTGCCGAGGTAAGGACGTTAAGCTGGTCGGACCGGAGGGAAACCAGGGCCCGGCTGCTGATCGCGCCAAGCTGGTCGGTGCTGAGCGACGCGAAGGCGTCGGTAGTCAGGGCACCGAGCTGCGACGAAGAAAGCGTGCCGATCTGGGCCGTTGTCAGGCCGTCGATCTGATCACTTTCGAGCGACCCGATGATGGCAGTCGAAAGTGCGGCGATCTGGGCCGAAGTCAGGCCGACGAGCTGGGTCGACGTCAGCGTGGCGAACTTGTCGGTGGTGAGTGCCGCCAGGGAGCGAGACTGCAGGGCCGCGATGTCAGCTGAGTCGAAGGTAGCAAGATCTTCGGTCTCCAGGGCACGGGCAGCTGCGGAGCTGATGGCGTTCAGCTGGGCCGTGGACAGGGCGGCGATCTGCGCGGAGCTCATGCCAGCGACCTGTCCGCTGTCGAGAGCGGCGATCGCCCGGGTATTGATGGCGGCGATCAGGTCGGTGCTGAGGGAACCGATCTTGTCCGAGGTGATGCCGCGGATGGCAGCCGAGCTCAGCGAAGCGAATTCCGCCGTGCTGAAGGTTCCAAGGTCCGCGCTGGAAAGAGCAGCAAGGTCGCTGGAGCTGAGAGCAGCGATCTGGGCCGACGAGAGCGCTGCGACCTGGTCGGTCGACATCGCATCCAGCTGTGCGGTGGTCAGCGCGCCGACGGCGCGGCTGCTGAGAGCAGCGACCTGATCGGTCGAGAGCGAAGCGACATTGTCGGTTCCGAGAGCTACCACCTGAGCCGAGCTCAGAGCGGCAACCTGCGCTGTGCTGAGGCCATCGATCTGGGCGCTGTCGAGGGCTGCGACCTGCAGCGTCGTCAGAGCAGCGATCTGGGCGCTGGAGAGTGCCGTCAGCTGATCCGAGGTGAGCGCCGCGATGTTATCGGTAGAGAGTGCGGCCAGGGCACGGGAATTGAGGGCGGCGAGTTCGACCGAAGAGAAGGTCGCGACATCTTCGCTTTCGAGGCCGCGGACGGCGGCAGAGCTGAGAGCGGCAATCTGCGTCGTCGACAGCGCAGCGACCTGCGCGCTGCTGAGTGCGCCGACCTTGGCCGAGGTGAGGACACTGATCACCCGAGTGGTGAGACCTGCGATCTGGTCGGTCGAGAGCGAAGCCAGCGTGTCCGAGGTCAACGCGTTCATCTGCGCGCTGGTCAGACCGAGCAACTGGGTCGTGGTCAGCCCGTCGGCCTGAGCCGAGGTCAGCGCCGCCACCTGTGCGGTGGTGAGGGCACCGATCTTCGCCGAAGTCAGACCGCTCAGCTGTGTCGAGTCGAGCGAAGCGAAGGCGTCGGTGGAGAGGGCTGCTAGCGTACGGGAGGCGAGTGCAGCGACGCCATCGGAAGAAATGACGTCGATGTCGTCGGTGCCGAGGCCCTTGACAGCGGTAGAGCTCAGCGCGGCGAGCTGGCCGGTGGTCAGGACATCGACCTGATCGGTCGAAAGCGCACTGATCTGCACCGAGTTAAGGACGCCAACGGCTCGGCTGTCCAGAGCGGCGACCTGATCGGTGGAGAAGGAGGAAAGCGCGTCAGAGGTAAGCGCCGCGGCCTGACGCGAGGTCAGCGCCGAGATCTGCAGCGTCGTCAGGCCGTCGATCTGACCAGAGGTCAGGTTGGCAATGACCGTGGTGGAGAGAGATGCAATCTGGCCGGTGGTCAGACCAGACAGCTGGGTCGAGGTCAACGCCGCGAAGTTGGTCGAGGAAAGGCCGGCGAGAGCGCGAGTCGAAAGGGTAGAGAGCTCAGCAGAGGTCAGCGTCGCTATGTCGTCGGTTTCCAGACCGGCGAGACCAAGGCTGCCCAGAGCATTGAGCTGTGCAGTCGACAGCGCATCAAACTGGACGGAGGAAAGTGCGGCGACCTGTGCGGAATTGAGCGCGCCGAGCTGACGGCTGCTCAGAGCCACCATCTTCGCGCTGTCGATGACCGCCAGTTGATCAACTGTCAGGCCGCGGGCGGCCGCACTGGAAATGGCCCCGAGCTGGTTGGAATCCAACCCATCGAAGTCGTCGGTCTGGAAGGCGGAGACCTGCGTCGACGAAAGAGCCGCGACCTGGGCCGTGCTCAAAGCAGCAACGTCATCGCTCGTGAAGGAAGCGATCGTCGCGGTGGAAAGCGACTTTATCTGGGTGATGCTCAGAGAAGAGATAATCGAAGTCATATGACGCGCGCCTTCAACGTTTGCGGTTGGCCGTTGCATTCCTTGCCACCGGCCGGGGGAGCACCTGCGTGCTCACCTCGCGACCAAGGGAGCATCCTGCGCCCTCAGTGGCTGCTTTCCGCACGCAAGCGCAGATCCATCGCGCTCTTTGTGCAGTGTCCTTGCGGACGAAAAACTTTGTTGGAACATGGCTCGACCGAGCCTGGCGTTGGAGAGGGCATCATGCAGCAGAGCTGATCTCTGCTTCCCACACCTTTTGGAAGTTCATCTCCGGGATCCGGACACGAACCTTGCCTAATCGATCCTCAGACATACGGATGCGATCAGACGAGTCTTGCCCAAATGATTAGGGCTCACACTCTAATTTTCTATTAACAGACCATAGCGGAAGTCACCGGTCTATTCTTGGCGCCAGTCTTCGTCGGCAGCCTCTTTGTTTTGATGCTATCCTCAACAACAGGTGATTTGGCAAGTCCCAAGATAAGACCAGCAACGACAACGCAAGCCCAAAGCAAGCTAAGCCATCTACGTGTTCGTCAAACGCCGCTGCGCGGGAACGAAACCCGGCCCTTTGGCCGCCAAGAGATGTCATGTCGATGGTGATACATACCGCATTCGCCCCCGAGCAGAACGCTCAACTTGCAACTGCCGTGGACAAGGCAAGGCGCCAGAAGCTTTCCCTGCTCGAAGTCTTGCAGCTTGCCGAACAATGGGGCGCCGCTGGCCAGTTCGCGCTTTCGGCCGAACTCTACAAGACCTGGACGGCCTTCAACGACCAGAGCCCCCTGCTTCATCTCGCCTTCTTCAACTATTCTGTGACGCTGAAGCAACTCAATGATACGGCGGGCGCGATCAACGCCTTGAAGGCCGCGATCAAGGTTGCTCCCCTGATGGGTCAGGCCCACATCAATCTCGGGCGAAACTACGAAGACTGCGGCCTCAACGCTCTGGCCATTCAGCAGTGGCGCAGCTTCGTCGATGCCACAGCGGAAATCACGCCGGACAAGTCCGTCCATCGCCTGATGGCTCTTCAGCACATCGGCCGCGTGATGGAGGGTGCCGGCCTGCTTGAGGATGCCGAGGCCGCCCTGTGGCAGGCGATCGAATTGCGGCCCGACAAGCCCGAGGCCGGGCAGCACTGGATTTCGGTACGCCAGCACCAGTGCAAGTGGCCGGTCGTGCAGGGGTCGGAATTTGTCACGAAGAAGCAGATGCTCGATTCGATCTCGCCGCTTCCGCTGGCCTGCTATGCTGATGATCCGCTCTACCAGATGGCCAAGGCCTATCGCTACTTCAAGATGCTGGCGGGCCGGCCGGATCCGGCACATCTGAATCGCCCGGAGCCGCGCAGGAAGGTCGGCACCGGTCAGCGTCTTCGCATCGGCTATGTCTCCTCCGACCTTCGCGATCATGCCGTCGGCTTTGCATTGAGCGAAGTACTGGAGCTGCACGACAAGTCCTCGGTCGAGGTCTATGCCTATTATATCGGCGAGCCGCGCACCAATGACGCCACCCAGACCCGCATGAAGGCCGTGATCGACGTCTGGCGCGACATCACGACCATGTCGGATCTCGACGCGGCAAAACAGATCATGGCCGACCAGATCGACGTTCTGATTGACGTCAATGGTTACACCAAGCTAGCGCGAACCAAGATCTTCTCTTACCGCCCTGCCCCGGTCATCGTGAATTTCTGCGGGTATCCGGGCACCATGGCAAGCCCGGTACATCAGTACATCATTGCCGACGAACAGATCATTCCGCCCGGCAACGAGCTCTACTACACGGAAAAGGTTCTCTATATTCCCTGCAACCAGCCGGTCGACCGCAAGCGTGTCATCGGCCCGCAGCCGACCCGCGCGGAATATGGCTTGCCCGAAAACGCCTTCGTCTTCGCCTGCTTCAACGGCATGCAGAAGATTACCGCAGCCGTCTTCACCCGCTGGATGGCAATCCTCACCGCCACCCCCGGGAGTATCCTGTGGCTGCTTGGCGGCTCTGACGCCGTCAACCAGCGACTGCGCGACCTTGCGGCATCCGCCGGCGTCGACCCTGCCCGCATCCACTTCGCCTCGAAGGTGCCGAACCCGAACCATCTCGCCCGCATCGCGATCGCCGACCTCTTCCTCGACACCTTCCCCTATGGTGCACACTCAACGGCCTCGGATGCACTGACCATGGGGCTTCCGGTTCTGACCGTTCCCGGCAAGAGCTTCGCCTCCCGCTTCTGCAGCAGCATCGTCAAATCGGCCGGCATCCCGGAACTGATCTGCGCGTCCCCGGATGACTATGTCCGAAAGGCCGTCACGCTGGCGAAGGACAAGGACGCCCTGGCACAGATCCGCAGCTCCCTGCAGGCCCAGCGCGACACCTGCGCGCTGCGTGACATCCCCCGCCTCGTGCGTCGCCTGGAAGAGCTTTATTGGCAGATGCAGGGCGAACGCGAGCGCGGCGAAACGCCGGTACCGGATCTCTCGAACATGGACATGTATTACGAGATCGGCACTGAAGTGATGATGACCGAGGTCGAATTCGAGGACGAGGCCGCCTATCGCAAGCGCTACAGCGACCGGATCCAGAACTGGCACGACTTCCATCCCGTGCCGCACGATACCCGTCTCTGGCCGGCCTCAAAGGCTTGAACAACAAGAGAAGAACAGCAAGGGCGGGAGAACAGCTTGGCACCCGTAATACTCGTCACATTCGCCGGCCGGGAACACCGGATGCAGATCCTCAACAGCTATGTCCGCAAGGCCATGGCTGACGGGCTGATCGACGAATGGCACATCTGGGACTTCACCCGCGCGCAATCCGACCATGAATGGGTGACCCGTGAGTTCGGTCCGCTTCGCTACATGGGCGACAATGTCGGCTACCAGCATCGCGGCACGATCACGAAGTCGTCCGCGCTACGCATGGATGCGCGCATCACCAATGACCTGCACATCGCCCTGATCCCGAAGCACGATCCGGAAGCCATTTACGAGCTCGTGGTCGGCGGCTGGAACAACAACCAGTCGGTGCTGCGCAAGCTGGGTCGTGCCCATCTTACCGATTTCGACCGTTCGCAGTCGCCGGCCATGTGGGCGCGGGTCACGCCAGGCGTCCTGTCGCCCGGCAGGGTTAATGATGTCGTGCTGAACATCGACGCGGCCGGTGTGCCTGACCTGATGGTCAATGGCGTCGCCGTCGGCCGCTGGCCGGACATTGTGCTGGCTGAGGGTGCGAATGTTATGGTTCGTGGAGGCTGGGGCGGCGATCTGGAGCTCGCCGACACCAATGCTCCTGTGCGCCGTTATGTCGGCAATCCCGGCGAGCAGATGCCCTATTTCCAGGCCTATCAGTACTACGCAAAGAGGCTCTCTGATTTCGCCAACGCGCTGTTCCTGAAATGCGACGATGATATCGTCTACATGGATCTGGACGGCCTGAGCGGCTTCATCGACCATCGCCGCAAGAACCCGCATTACTTCGTGACATCCGCCAATGTGGTGAACAACGGGATCTGCGCCTATTTGCAGCAGCTCTCTGGCGCCATCCCCACCTCGATTGGCCATTTCGAACGGCCTCCAGGCGGCTTCGGCGGCACGCTGTGGACGGATCCGGACAAGGCAAACAAGCTGCACGACTTCTTCCTTGCATCACCGAAGAAGGAACTGCCGCTGCCCGCGAAGGTCGTGGATTGGCAGGAACGTCAGTCGATCAACTTCATCGCCTGGCTCGGCCGCGACCTGCAGCATATGGCACTCGCCAGGGGCGACGACGAGAAGATGCTCTCCGTCGACCTGCCTGCATTCCTTGAGCGGCCGACAGCCATCTATTCGGACTTCACCGTCAGCCATCTGAGCTTCGGGCCACAGGAAAAGGGCGTCGACGTCAACCGTCTAATTGTCGCCTATGACGCCTTGATGCGCGAGAAGCTCGCCGTCTGACGTCTCCATGATACGACCGGCGGGTGACTGCCGGTCTTTTGCAAACGGGTGAGACAGGGCAGCCCCCAGAGGCTGGAACCGGCGCCACTCCAGAGTTCGAGGAAAATCCACCTGATGGCACAGGGTCAGAAAATCGGGATTGTTGGCGCGGGTCTGTCCGGTGCCGTCATCGCACGCGAACTGGCGGAGAAAGGCTTCGAAGTCGAAGTCTTGGACACCCGCCCGCATATCGGCGGCAACTGCCATACCGAACGGGACGCGGAGACCGGCGTCATGGTCCATATCTACGGTCCGCACATCTTCCACACCGACGACGCGGAAGTCTGGGACTACGTCAACAGCTATCAGACCTTCCTGCCTTACAAGAACCGGGTGAAGACCACGAGCCAGGGCCAGGTCTATTCCCTGCCGGTCAACCTGCACACGATCAACCAGTTCTTCGGAAAGACCTTCCGCCCCGACGAGGCCCGCGCCTTCATCGAGGAACAGGCCGACAAGACGATATCAGATCCGCAGACCTTCGAGGAGCAGGCGCTGCGCTTCGTCGGCCGCGATCTCTACGAGGCCTTCTTCAAGGGCTACACCGAAAAGCAGTGGGGTTGCTCTCCGACCGAACTGCCCGCTTCGATCCTGAAGCGCCTGCCGGTGCGCTTCAACTACGACGACAACTACTTCTTCCACAAATTCCAGGGCATGCCGGAAAACGGCTATACCGACATGATCGAGAAGATCTTCGATCATCCGAAGATCAAGGTGACGCTCGGCCAGCATTTCGACGCCCGCGCGCCGCATGACTATGCTCACCTCTTCTATTCCGGCCCGCTCGATGGCTATTTCGGCTATGAATTCGGCCGCCTCGGCTACCGCACCCTCGACTTCGAACGCTTCACCTATCAGGGCGACTATCAGGGCTGCGCCGTCATGAACTATGGCGACGCCTCCGTGCCCTATACCCGCATCACCGAGCACAAGCATTTTTCGCCCTGGGAAAGCCACGAGGGCTCGGTCTGCTACCGCGAATTCTCCCGCGCCTGCGGTGAGAACGACATCCCCTACTACCCCATCCGTCTGGTTGAGGAAAAGGCGCAACTCGCCGACTATGTCGCCCGCGCCAACGAGGAGAAGTCGGTCACTTTCGTCGGACGCCTTGCAACCTATCGATATCTGGACATGGATGTGACGATCCGCGAAGCGCTGGATACCGCCCGGCTCTTCCTTGCCAAGGTGAAGGAAGACAAGGCCATGCCCGCGTTCGTGCACGCACCGCTCTGACCAGGGAATCTCGCATGACTGCCACGCCCATCCTCGTCGTCGGCGGCGCCGGCTATATCGGCTCCCACACCTGCCTCGCCCTCTCGGAGCGCGGCTATCTGCCCGTCGTCTACGACAACTTCACCTCGGGCCACCCGGAATTCGTCAAATGGGGCCCTGCCGAACAGGGCGACATCAGGGACAAGGCGCGCCTCAAGGAAGTGCTCGCCAAATACCAGCCGAAGGCCGCGATGCATTTCGCCGGCCTGATCGAGGTCGGCCAGTCCTTCAAGGAGCCTGAGCATTTCTACGACGTCAACGTCTCGGGCACGCTCAGCCTGCTGCAGGCCCTGAGCGAAGCGGATATCCGCAACTTCGTCTTCTCCTCGACCTGCGCCACCTATGGAGCGCCGGACTATCTACCGCTCGATGAGAAGCACGGCCAGAAGCCGATCAACCCCTATGGCCGGACCAAGCACATCGTCGAACAGGCACTTGGGGACCTCAACCTCTGCGGTCGCATGCGCTCCGTCATGCTGCGTTACTTCAACGCGGCTGGCGCCGATTTCGAGGGCCGCATCGGCGAGTGGCACTCGCCCGAGACCCATGCCATTCCGCTCGCCATCGAGACGGCGCTGGGTCGGCGCGAATTCTTCTCCATTTTCGGCGAGGACTACGACACCCGCGACGGCACCTGCATCCGCGACTATATCCACGTCAACGATCTCGCCGACGCCCATGTGCGCGCGGTGGAATACCTGCTGAAGGGCGGCGAGACGATTGCCATCAATCTTGGCACCGGCAAGGGTACAACCGTCAAGGAACTGATCTCGGCGATCGAGAAAGTCTCCGGCCGACCCATGCCGATCAAGCGCACCGAACGCCGCCCGGGCGATCCGCCGGGCCTTGTTGCCAGCAATGCGCTGGCCCGCGAGGTGCTTGGCTGGGACCCGCAACACGGCATCGACGACATCATCCGCTCGGCATGGAAGTGGCATTCAAGCTTCAACGGCCATTCGGCCTGAGGTCGACCTCAAACCAACCATAAAAATGCCCGAGGATCGGCAGCGAACCTCGGGCTTTTCAATTCCGTGATGCAAGACCTTTAGCTCCTGAGCCCCGGCGCCTCGTGACCCGTGCGCTCGACATACTCCGTATAGCCGCCGCCATATTGGAAGACGCCCTCCGGTGTCAGCTCCAGCACGCGGTTGGAAAGCGCTGCCAGGAAGTGGCGGTCGTGGCTGACGAAGAGCATGGTGCCCTCGTATTGCGACAGTGCCTTGATCAGCATTTCCTTGGTATCGAGGTCGAGGTGGTTGGTCGGCTCGTCGAGGACGAGCAGGTTCGGTGGATCAAACAGCATCATCGCCATCACGAGACGTGCCTTCTCGCCGCCCGAGAGCACCCGCACGCGCTTCTCGATGTCATCTCCCGAGAAGCCGAAGCAGCCGGCAAGAGCCCGAAGCGGCGCCTGACCGGCGCGCGGGAAGGTCGTTTCCAGCATTTCGAAGATGGTCATCTCGCCATCGAGCACGTCCATCGCATGCTGCGCGAAATAGCCCGTCTTGACGCTGGCACCGATCGTGACAGTGCCTTCGTCCGGCTTCGAATCACCTGCCACCAGCTTCAGAAGAGTCGACTTGCCGGCACCGTTGATGCCCATGATGCACCAGCGCTCGCGGCGGCGGACCATGAAGTCGAAACCGTCATAGATGACCTTGTCGCCATAGCGCTTGGAGACGCCCTTGACGCTGACAACGTCTTCGCCTGAGCGGGGCGCCGGCTGGAATTCGAACGCGACGACCTGCCGGCGTTTCGGCGGCTCGACGCGGTCGATCTTTTCGAGCTTCTTCACCCGGCTCTGCACCTGCGACGCATGGCTGGCGCGGGCCTTGAAGCGCTCAATGAACTTGATTTCCTTGGCCAGCATCGCCTGCTGGCGCTCGAACTGCGCCTGCTGCTGCTTTTCGTTCTGCGCCCGCTGCCCCTCGTAGAATTCGTAGTCGCCGGAATAGCTGTTGAGCTGGCCGGCATCGATTTCGATGATCTTGGTGACGATGCGGTTCATGAACTCGCGGTCATGCGAGGTCATCAGCAGCGCGCCGTCATAGTTCTTGAGGAACTGCTCGAGCCAGATCAGGCTTTCGAGATCGAGATGGTTCGACGGCTCGTCGAGCAGCATCACGTCGGGTCGCATCAGGAGAATGCGGGCGAGCGCCACGCGCATCTTCCAGCCGCCCGAGAGCGCGCCGACATCGCCGTCCATCATGCTTTCCGAAAAGGAGAGACCAGCCAGGACCTCCCGCGCCCTGCCCTCCAGCCCGTAGCCATCGAGTTCTTCATAACGCGCCTGCACCTCGCCGTACCGCTCGATGATCTGATCCATCTCGTCCATCCGATCCGGATCGACCATGGCCGCCTCCAGTTCCCGGAGTTCCGCCGCCACGACACTGACCGGCCCGGCACCATCCATGACCTCGGCCACGGCCGAACGTCCGGACATCTCGCCGACATCCTGGCTGAAGTAGCCGATGGAGACACCCTTATCGACGGAGACCTGTCCCTCGTCCGGCTGCTCGTGGCCGATGATCATCCGAAGCAGCGAGGTCTTGCCTGCGCCGTTCGGGCCGACGAGACCGATCTTCTCGCCGCGATTGAGGGCGGCGGAAGCCTCGATGAAGAGGATGCGATGGCTGAGCTGCTTGGAGATGTTTTCAATGCGGATCATGGATGAGGGCGCCTGCTGGAAATCGGCGCCCTTATGGCATGCCGTGGCCCAGCTGTCCTCTGCTTTTGTTGCAAAGCGGGATCAAGGCTGCGCCGGATTGCCACGGTTGCCCCTCCCCCGTTGCAACAGGAGGCCGAAAGGGGGAAAAGGCGGTCGATCGAAGGACCGGAACATGAGCGAAAAAACGATAACCCTCTATGAAGCGATTGGCGGTGACCCGACCGTCAAGGCCCTGACGCGCCGCTTCTACGAACTGATGGACACTCTGCCTGAGGCTGCTCATTGCCGGGCGGTCCATCCGCCGGATCTGACGGGCAGCGAAGAGAAGTTCTACGAGTATCTGACCGGATATCTCGGCGGCCCGCCGATCTACATCCAGAAACGCGGCCATCCGATGCTGCGGCGCCGCCATTTCGTTGCCGAGATTGGTCCCGTTGAGCGGGACGAGTGGCTGCTCTGCTTCCGCCGTGCGCTGGACGAGACCATCGAGCATCCGAAGCTGCGGGAAATCATCTGGCCGCCGATCGAAAAGCTCGCCTTCCACATGCAGAACAAGGAGTGAGATCGATGGCGATCACCGGAGACAATCGCTGGGCGGCCGTCGCAGCCGGTTTGATCGGCGCCGCAGGCGTCGGGCTTGCGGCCGCGGCGAGCCATGCGGGCGGCGAAGCGCATCTGCGTCCCGCCTCGACGATCTGCCTCGCTCATGCGCCTGCGCTGATTGCACTGTCGCTGGCTGGCGGCCGGATCAGGCTCTCCGGCCTCGCGGCATTGGGCATGGTGCTTGGGACAACAATGTTTGCGGGTGATCTGGTCGCGCGACATTTTCTGGGCGCCGGGTTGTTTCCCATGGCCGCTCCCACAGGCGGCATGACGCTGATTGCGTCATGGCTTCTGCTCGCAGCATCCGCCCTGCGGCCAACACGAAGCTGAGGCCCAACTGGAAGTCCAGCTTGCCTCTCCAACCGCTTGTAATGACTCAGTGTGCCAGAGCCGGCGAGCGCATTCCCGAAAACATCAACAGGTTGCCGTGCGGGTCACGCACGTGGAAGCGGATGTCCTCTCCCTGCGCATCGGAGGGACGGATCGCTTCGATCCCACGATCGCAGAAATCGCGATAGATCTCTGTCGGCGCATCGGCCCGGAAGAAGACCGAGCTATTCTGGCACTGGAGAGGGTCATCGCTCAGCCAGAAATGCAGCTCCATTCCGCCGCGCCGCACGACGAGATAGTCAAGGCAATCGAGGCCAACTTCCTCGAAGCCGAGATAGTCGACGTAGAAATTGCGGGTTTCAACGAGATTGAGGGAGGGGAGGATCGGCACTGCGTTGAGGATCGTCTTCGCAACCGGTTGCTGTGCATTCATGCGGAAAGTTCCTCTGCTTCCCGCATGAGACTGGTTCACGAAACGGCTACGATCTGGCGTTGGCGTTCCGCTGCCATCTGGGCGCGGGAAATTCTATGACGAGGGCGGGGGCCCGGTTCACATTCGCGTACGTGGTAGCGGACTTGCGTTCGTGCAAGCCCGGCAAAGTGACGATTTCGCAATTCGTCACTTCACTTTCCTGCGAGCGTTGCAACATTGCCTCGGCGAGTTCCGGCAAGAGCCCCTCGCCGCGCTGACGTGCAAGCTCGTGGAACGAGCCTATGCCACCCTTGTCGAAACCGTCTCTGCTCATGCGTCCGAATTCCTTTCATTGAGCGTCTGCAACGCGCGCTCGAGGCTGGACTTCGAGCCATTTCGCAGCGGAATGAAAGTCTTTCCGAACTTCTTACAACCGCTCTTCACGCGCAAACACGCATCGTGACTGATACAGTCGATTGGGCAGAAGACGCAGTCGACCGAGGGAAGCACCGTGTCGATACGCGAAACCGCTTCACGTAAACCCCCATCATGGTGAATTAGTTCCGCACCAAAATTGCTGGCGATCTGACGAAGATGCGCGACCTGGCAATCGCGGCCACCGACATAGAGAAAACTGCGCACTTCAGCCTGAGTTTTCTGCGACACCGCTTGGGCAGAACCCTCGGCTCCAGTCTTCTTGTTGGGCTGCTTTTTCTTCTTCGCCATGACGCCTCGTCTCCTCGAATCCGAACTTTGGCGGCGGTTCGCCATCCTCATGCGACGAGGCATACAAAACATGAGAATTCGAGTAAAGTATATACTTGACAATTTCGTTCATGTTTCCAGGAAATCCGTGATTTCTCTCGAATGAACGTGGATTGACGAGAGTCAACTTTCCCGCATTCTCAGGGTCTGTGGGGCTCACAATCGAAATTTTTACCGTTTGATAAAAGTTTGAACCTGGGTTACCTTTCCCTGCATCGCTTCGAATATAAAAGAGGGAACTGCGATGCGAAGACTGGAACCGGGCCTCAAGGCCGGGCGGCTTGATGCTGCCGACTATGTGAAGAATTTCTCCGACCTCCACCCCCGCCTCGGCGACCACGAGGCACTCGTCGCTTCCGACAGATGCTACTTCTGTCATGACGCGCCGTGCATGACGGCCTGTCCCACCGCCATCGATATCCCGATGTTCATCCGGCAGATATCGACTGGCAACCCGATCGGCGCGGCAAAGACCATCTTCGACCAGAACATTCTCGGCGGCATGTGCGCCCGCGTCTGTCCCACCGAAACGCTCTGCGAAGAGGCCTGCGTGCGCAACACGGCGGAAGAGCGCCCCGTCGAGATCGGCCGCCTGCAGCGCTATGCGACGGACATCGCCATCGATGAAGGCCGCCAGTTCTACCGTCCGACTGCCTCCACCGGCAAAACAGTCGGCATCGTTGGCGCTGGCCCCGCCGGTCTTGCCGCCGCCCATCGGCTGGCCATGCACGGCCACCAGGTCACCATCTACGAAGCCCGCGAAAAGGCTGGCGGTCTCAACGAATACGGCATTGCCGCTTATAAGACGCCGAACGATTTCGCCCAGAAGGAAGTCGACTACATCCTGTCGCTCGGCAACATCGACGTACTCGACGGCCAGATGATGGGCCGTGACTTCACCCTCTCCGACCTCCAGGCTAAGCACGACGCCGTCTTCATCGGCGCCGGCCTCGGCAATGTTAACGGGCTGAACATCCCCGGCGCCGGGATCAACGGCGTGCTCGATGCAGTCGAATTCATCGCCCATCTCCGCCAGGCGGATGATAAGGCCGACGTCCCCGTCGGCCGCGACGTCGTCGTCATCGGCGGCGGCATGACCGCGATCGACGCCGCCGTACAGGCCAAGCTGCTCGGCGCCGAAAATGTCACCATCTGCTACCGCCGCGGCAAGGAGCACATGAACGCCTCCGACTTCGAGCAGGATCTGGCGACCTCCAAGGGCGTCCACATCCGCCACTGGCTGCAGCCGAAGGAAGTCGCCCACCACAGTGGCCACTGTTCGTCGATCACCTTCGAATACACCCATCTCGAAAACGGCCTCATGAAGGGCATCGGCCACACGACCGAGATCAAGGCTGACCAGATTCTGGTCGCGATCGGCCAGAAGCTGGACGCTCAAGGTCTGGACGGCCTGAAGATCGAAGGCGGCAAGATCGCCATCGATGCCGAAGGCCGCACCTCGATCCCGGGTGTCTGGGCCGGCGGCGACTGCGCCTTCGGTGGCCAGGACCTGACGGTCTCTGCCGTCGCCATGGGCCGCGATGCGGCCGAAAGCATCAACCGCTCTCTCGCCGTTGCCACGGCGGGCGTGACCGCAGTCGCATGACGCACCCGCTTCGAGAGGATTAGAAACATGGCTGATCTCCGCAATAACTTCGTCGGCATCAAGTCGCCCAACCCCTTCTGGCTGGCCTCTGCCCCGCCGACCGACAAGGCCTACAATGTCGAGCGCGCCTTCAAGGCGGGCTGGGGCGGCGTCGTCTGGAAGACGCTGGGCTCGGAAGGACCACCGGTCGTCAACGTCAACGGCCCGCGCTATGGCGCAATCTGGGGTGCAGACCGCAGGCTCCTTGGCCTCAACAACATCGAACTGATCACCGACCGTCCCTTGCAGGTGAACCTGCAGGAGATGAAGATGGTCAAGAAGAACTGGCCTGATCGCGCCCTCGTCGCCTCGATCATGGTGCCTTGCATCGAGGAGGAGTGGAAGGCCATCCTGCCGCTGGTCGAAGAAACCGGCGCTGATGGCATCGAGCTCAACTTCGGCTGTCCGCACGGCATGTCCGAACGCGGCATGGGTTCCGCCGTCGGCCAGGTGCCGGAATACATCGAGATGGTCGTGCGCTGGTGCAAGCAATACACCCGCATGCCCGTCATCACCAAGCTGACGCCCAACATCACCGACATCCGCAACCCGGCCCGGGCGGCCAAGCGCGGCGGCACGGATGCCGTGTCGCTGATCAACACGATCAACTCGATCGTCTCGGTCGATCTCGACAACTTCTCGCCAAACCCCAGCATCGGCGGCAAGGGTAGCCATGGGGGCTACTGCGGCCCGGCGGTCAAGCCGATCGCGCTCAACATGGTCTCCGAGATTGCCCGCGATCCGGAAACCTATGGTCTGCCGATTTCCGGCATCGGCGGCGTCACCACCTGGCGCGACGCGGCTGAATTCCTGGCGCTCGGTGCCGGCAACGTCCAGGTCTGCACGGCGGCCATGACCTATGGCTTCAAGATCGTTCAGGAGATGATCACCGGCCTCAACAACTGGATGGACGCCAAGGGCCATCAGAGCCTCGACGACATCTGCGGCCGGGCGGTGCCGAATGTGACCGACTGGAAGTACCTGAACCTCAACTATGTGGCGAAAGCCCATATCGACCAGGACGCCTGCATCAAATGCGGCCGCTGCCATATCGCCTGCGAGGATACCTCGCACCAGGCGATCACCAGCATGGTCGATGGCGTCAGGAAGTTCGAGGTGATGGAAGACGAATGCGTCGGCTGCAATCTCTGCGTCAACGTCTGTCCGGTGGAGAACTGCATCACCATGGTCGGCCTCGAACCGGGCACGATCGACCAGCGCACCGGCAGGCCGGTTGATCCGAATTATGCGAATTGGACCACCCACCCGAACAACCCTATGGCTGTTCAGGCGGCGGAATAGTTGGCACACAAGCATATCCGGCCCGATCGAGGGCCGGATATGCTGCCGATTTAAGAAAATTCCAATATTCGACAATGCGATTCAGAATTTATTCAGCGCTATACTGCACGATCGCCCGCACATAAAGCTGACGGCTTCGAACCGTCCAGCCATCAGGCATGGAGAGCATGGCGATCAAGAGCAAGACGATGGGAAGCGTATCGCACCTGCGATCGCGTCTTCAGATCCTGATCCCGAGCGTGGTCGTGCTGACAGGCGTCGCCCTATCGGCATTCTATGCCGATCTGCAGCAGCAAAAGCTGAGCCGTGAGGCGGCACGAAACACGGTGGAAGAGGGTCTCGGGCTGATCCGCACCAAGCTGGAAGCCAACATCAATGCCGATGTGAAACTTCTGCAAGGCATGGTAGCGGTGATCGGCGCGGAACCCTATGTCACTCAGGCTCGCTTCGAAGCCCTGTCCAGCCAGCTTCTGTCCATCCCGTCGCAGATCCGAAACGTGGCCGCGGCACCCAATCTCATCACCAGCTTCGTCTTTCCTTACGAGCAGAACAAATCCTTCATCGGCAAATGGATCCTCCCCCCGCCCGGCGAGGAGGTCGTCCGCCAGTTGCGCGAGCAAGGTCGCACGATCTTCAGCGGCCCCTTGCCGCTCAAGGACGGCAGCCTGGGGCTGATCATCACCCTGCCCGTCATGATGAAGAATGACGATGGCGACCGCGTATTCTGGGGCGGACTTGCCGGCATCGTCGATCTCGATCGGCTCTATGACGACAGCGGCCTGCGCGCGCCCGACCTTTCCCTCTCGATCGCGATCACCGACGAGAACCAGATCACCGGAAATTCAAGTGTCATCTACGGAGAAGGGCACGTCCTGTCCGCGGATCCCGTCACCATGACGGTAGATCTGGGCAACGAGAAATGGGAAATCTCGGCCGTGCCCAAGGGCGGATGGCACGCTGCGGGCGGGCCGGACCTCCTCATCCGCGGCATGATCGTTGCCATGTCGGCTCTCATTGCTGGGAGCGTGATCTGGGTCGGCCTGCTGATATGGGAACGCCAGCGAAACTATGCGGCACTCCGACAGCGCGAAGAGCAGTTGACAGCGGTATCTCACCGCCTGGGTCTTGCATTGGAAGCGTCACGGATCGGCATCTGGGAGCTCGATCTTGCCTCCGGCAAGATCGCATGGGATGAGCGCATGTACCAGATCTACGGGGTCAACCGCGAAGTCGCGGCCTGCTACGAAGTCTGGAAATCCCGCGTACATCCCGAGGATCTGGCCGCATCGGACGAAGCTCTGGCCAAGGCAATCGAGCAAGACACGCTTTACGAGACCCAGTTTCGCATTATCCGGGACGGCGGCGAAATCCGCCATATCCGCACCGTTGGCACGATCTCCAGAGACGAAGACGGACGGATCAGCGTGCTCGGCGTCAACTGGGATGTCAGCGCCGACATCAGTCTGCAGGAGGACCTGCGCGAGGCGCAGCGCAAGACCGAACAGCAGAATGCGGCACTGGAAGCAGCACGCCAACGCATGGAATACAACGCCTTGCACGACGCGCTGACCGGTCTGCCCAATCGCCGCTACATCGACCAGAAACTGGCGGCCTTGCCGCGCGACGACCTCGCCCGTCAGCACCTGACGGTCCTGCATCTCGATCTCGACCGCTTCAAGGAGATCAACGACACCCTTGGCCACGGAGCGGGCGACGCGATCCTGCGCCACGTCGCGGACGAACTTGCGTCGAGCGTCGGCCCGGAGGATTTCGTAGCGCGTATTGGCGGCGACGAATTCGTGGTTGTCAGTACCAGAGCCTTCGGCCCTGACGAACCCGCCCTGCTCGGCGAACGCCTGATCACCGCGATCAGCCGACCAATCATCTACGACGGACATGAATGCCGCGTCGGCGCCTCGGTCGGGATTGCTACCCAGCCGGACACGGCCATTCCGGCAGACCAGCTGCTCGTCAATGCCGACATCGCGCTCTACGAAGCGAAGCGGCGCGGCCGCAATCGCGTCGAGCCCTTCAACGACCATCTCCGTGCCCGCACGATCAACACCAAGCACACGGCCGATGCGATCCTGCGTTCGCTCGGACAGGAAGATTTCATCGCCTGGTTCCAGCCGCAGTTCGACGCGCGCACCCTGGAGATCAACGGTGTGGAGGCACTTGCCCGCTGGCGCCATCCGCAAAGGGGCATCCTCGCACCCGCCGCATTCCTGGAGATCGCCGAGAGCTTGAACGTCGTGGCACAGATTGATGCCAGCATCCTGGATCAGGCGCTCGCCCAGCTAGAACGCTGGCAGGCCGAAGGACTGGGCATCAACCATGTGTCGGTCAACATTTCGGCACAGCGGCTGTTCGAAGACAAACTGCTCGACCATATGGGCAAGATCGCCGTGAAGCCGGGCAGCCTCTCCTTCGAACTGCTCGAATCCATCTCCTTCGACGACAAGGCCGATGCGGTGGCCGAGAGCCTTGAGCGGATCCGCAGCCATGGCATCGCGATCGAGATCGACGACTTCGGCACGGGCTATGCATCGATCCTGTCGCTGATCAAGCTTTCTCCGACCCGGCTCAAGATCGACCGACAGCTGGTCGCGCCGATCGTCAGCAACCCGACCCAGCGTCGTCTGATCAGCTCCATCGTCGACATTGGCCGCTCTTTCGGCATCGGCATCGTCGCGGAGGGGGTGGAAACCATGGAGCATGCCGCAATCCTGCGCGACCTCGGATGCCACACCCTGCAGGGCTATGCGCTTGCCCGCCCGATGAGCCCCGACAGCTTCATCGACTTTGCCCGCGCACACGCGCTCAAGCACGAGGATCTGTGGCAGCGCAGCGCCTGAAGCGCGCTGCCGAGCCGTCGATCAGCCCAGCAGGTTCTGCCCCGCGGCAACGGCCGCATAGGCAATGGCGGAAAAATAGACCAGCGTGAGCACCACCATCAGGTGACCGATGGCGACCACAATGCCGTCGCGCTGTGAAATGCCCGTCGACAGAAAGAGAATGGCGACACCCGGCAATGTATTGGAAAAGGGGATGAAGCTGAGCGGCATCATCAGGAGCACGCCGGCCGCTGTTAGGACGAGGCCGTTGAACCGGTTGACCACGGCACCGGCGGTCAGCCCCAGCAGGCGCGGGCGCACATAACGGTCGACCTTGCGCAGGATCTTCAGGCCGCGCTCCAGAACGGGCACGAGGCGGGCCCGTTCGAGCTTGCGATCGGCAACCTTCTCCGGCAGCCAGGGAAAGCGGTTGAAGGTGATCGCAATCCCGATCAGCACGATTCCCGCCCCGAACACGGTCGAGACCCCCGGGATGGACACAGGTACGAGAAACGGCAGCGACAGAAGCCCGCAAAGCAGCAGAAGACCACTCTCGCCCATCTTCTCCAGGATCTGGCGGAGCGTGACATGCTCGTCGTGCATGGAATCGATCACGTCCTTCAACACCGCGCTGGTGCTCTTGTCCGTATCGCTGAAGCCGATCATCGTTGTCATCAGGGCCGCTTTCGATTAACTGCCGGAAACATCTCTGAGGGCGAAGCATTCTGCTCTCGCCCCGAGCCGCAGATGAATGAGAAAGACGGCCGGGTCAAGTCACGCCTGCACGGCGAGGCCGACCCGCAGCCGGCATATATCCCATGACAGACCAAGTCGAAACACCGTCCGCACCCGCCAACCGCCACACCGTTCATGCCACGGGCCGCGAGAAGCTGATGGCCCATGCAGCCATGCTGCTCTTTGCAGCTCTGATTGCCGGCTCCTTCTCCTTTGGCGGCATGGCGGCGCAGCATCTGGACGCCGGCCCGCTAACGCTCTGGCGCTATCTGATGACCATGGTGGTCATGGGTGTGATGACCTTCGGCATTCTGCGCGTGCCCTTGACCGCTCCACGCAGGGTGTGGCGCTACGCCCTCCTGGGCGGCCTGATTGCCATCTACATGCTGACCATGTTCGCTGCACTCGAGTTCACAAGCCCGGTGCAGACGGGCGCCGTCTTCACCCTGATGCCGCTGATCAGCGCCGGCTTCGCGCTCATCTTCATCGGCCAGAAGACCCGCCCCGACGTGCTGGTGGCCCTGGTGATCGCCGCCCTCGGTGCCATCTGGGTGATCTTCCGCGCCGATATCCAGGCGATCCTCTCCTTTGATGTCGGCAGAGGCGAGCTGATCTATTTCGTTGGCGTGATCTGCCACGGCGCCTATGTGCCGCTGATCCGCAGGTTCGGCCAGGACGAGAACCCGGTGGCCTTCGGCTTCTGGGTCGTGGTCTTCACCATCCCCTGGCTGCTGCCGACCGGGGCCGTGCCGCTGGCGACCACCGATTTTGCGGCATTGCCGATGACGGTCTGGGCAACGATCGCCTATCTCTCGATCGTGACGACCGCCATCACCTTCATGCTGCTGCAATATGCATCTATGCGCCTGCCGGCGCCGAAGGTGCTCGGTTACGGCTATCTGACGCCGACCTTCATCATTCTGCTGGAAGGCCTGCTCGGCCATGGCTGGGCAAGCCCTGCGGTATTCCTGGGCGCCCTGGTGACGGCTGCAGGCCTACTGGTGATGGGTCTTCTCAGGGACTGACTGAGGGCTTCAGGATGAGCCCGCTGACGAAGAGCCCCTCAAGGAAGCGCGCAGCCTCCTCGAAGCGATCCGCCCCGTCGCGCCCTGCCCCGAGCACTGCCTTCACCTGCACGTCGAAATCGGCGTAATGCTGGGTCGTCGACCAGATCGAGAAGATCAAGTGATGCGGATCGCAGTCGCGCACCTTGCCCGACGCGATCCAGGCGCGGATGACCTCGGCTTTCTCGTCTACCAGATCCTTGAGCGGCCCCTCGAGCACAGCCATGATGTGCGGCGCCCCCTGCAGTATCTCATTGGCGAAGAGCCGGCTTTCGCGCGGGAATTCCCGCGCCATTTCCAGCTTTCGCCTGATATAGGAGCGGATCTCCTCTTCAGGGTCTCCCTCCGCATCGAAGGCCTGCAGGGGCTCCAGCCAGTTCTCCAGCACCCGGTCGATCAGCGCCCGATGCATCGCTTCCTTGGTGCGGAAATAATAGAGCAGATTGGGCTTCGACATGCCCGCGACCTCGGCAATCTGATCGATCGTCGAGCCGTGGAATCCCCGCTGCGAGAACACCTCCAGCGCCGCCTCGAGGATGAGCTCTTCCTTCTCTTCCTGGATCCGCGTCCGCCTCTGGGTCTGCGCCGCTCTCGGTATCGCCATCTTGGAGTTGTTCCCCGCCTAAGATACTGAACTCGCTCGGCAATATTGAAGCCCAAAATCTGAGCATCTGCTTGAATTTTTGTCGCAGATTTTTGCCGATTCCGTCTTGAGTGCCGTGATGGAAGTTGTAATGTTTTACCAGTCGGTCAAATTATTGGACAGAAGTCAAATAAAGGCAACTGCCGATACGACAACGGAAAAGACAAGCACAAGCCGTTGTCGCTGACCCCGGGAACAAGGGGAACGGGCGGAAGATCCGAGCCCCACAAACAGGTGAGGATCTGCAATGACGGCGCAACCCGGCACGAACCTTCGCGTGAACGGCGATCGGCTGTGGGACATGCTCATGGAGATGGCGAAGATCGGCCCCGGCCTTGCCGGCGGCAACAATCGCCAGACCCTGACGAACGAGGACGCAGAAGGCCGCCGTCTATTCCAGCGCTGGTGCGAGGATGCCGGCCTGACCATGGGCGTCGACACCATGGGCAACATGTTCATGACGCGTCCCGGCACCGATCCGGATGCCCTGCCCGTCTATGTGGGCTCCCATCTCGACACCCAGCCGACCGGCGGCAAATATGACGGCGTGCTCGGCGTGCTCGCCGGTCTGGAAGTCGTGCATTCGATGAACGACCTCAACATCAAGACCAGGCACCCCATCGTCGTCACCAACTGGACCAACGAGGAAGGCGCCCGCTTTGCGCCCGCCATGCTGGCATCGGGGGTTTTCGCCGGTGTGCTCACACAAGATTACGCCTATGCTCGCAAGGACATGGACGGCAAGACCTTCGGTGACGAATTGAAGCGCATTGGCTGGGTCGGGGACGAAGAGGTCGGCGCCCGCAAGATGCACGCCTATTTCGAGTATCACATCGAGCAGGGCCCGATCCTCGAGGCCGAAAACAAGCAGATCGGCGTCGTCACCCACTGTCAGGGTCTCTGGTGGCTGGAATTCACGCTGACCGGCAAGGAAGCCCATACCGGCTCCACCCCGATGAACCACCGCGTCAATGCAGGCCTTGCCATGGCCCGGATCATGGAGATGGTTCAGACGGTCGCCATGGACAACCAGCCGGGCTGCGTCGGCGGCGTCGGCCAGGTGAAGTTCTCGCCCAATTCCCGCAACGTGCTTCCGGGCACCGTCATCTTCACCGTCGACATCCGCTCGCCGGAGCAGGCCAAGCTCGACGGCATGCGCGCCCGCATCGAGAAGGAAGCTGCCGAGATCTGTGCAGCCTTGGGTGTCGGCTGTTCGATAGAGGCCGTCGGCCATTTCGACCCGGTGACCTTCGACCCGACACTCGTCGCCTCCGTCCGCAAGGCGGCGGAAGACCTGGGCTACAGCCACATGAACATCATTTCCGGCGCCGGCCACGACGCCTGCTGGGCGGCCAAGGTCGCGCCCGCGACCATGATCATGTGCCCCTGCGTCGGTGGCCTCAGCCACAACGAGGCCGAGGAGATATCAAAGGAATGGGCCAGCGCCGGCTGTGACGTGTTGCTCAGGGCTGTTCTGGAGACGGCGGAGATTGTGGGGTGAGGATATCGGCGCTTTGCACCCCCTCATCCGGTCCTCCGGACCACCTTCTCCCCGCTGGGGAGAAGAGGGAGCGGGTTTTGACGTCACAGGTTACCATCAACATTCCGACGAGCCGGATCGGAGCATTGAACGAATCGAGCGCACGACGCCGGCGTCATCTCTTCTCCCCAGCGGGGAGAAGGTGGCGCGTAGCGCCGGATGAGGGGGCGGCGCCGGCGAAGGCTAAAACGTGGGCGGTACCGGCGCACGACGAACCTGACCTGCTTCGAGGACGAGCGCAAACCAGCCGCGAAACCATCAAGAACACGACACGGGGAGAGACCACATGACCACCACAGTCATCAAGGGCGGCACGATCGTCACCGCCGATCTGACCTACAAGGCCGACGTCAAGATCGAGGGCGGCGTGATCGTCGAGATTGGGCCCAACCTTTCCGGCGACACCGTACTCGACGCAGCCGGCTGTTACGTCATGCCGGGTGGTATCGACCCCCATGTGCATCTGGAAATGCCCTTCATGGGCACCTATTCCGCGGATGACTTCGAAAGCGGCACCCGCGCCGGCCTCTCCGGCGGCACGACCATGGTCGTCGACTTCTGTCTTCCGGCACCGGACCAGTCGCTGTTGGAAGCCCTCCAGATGTGGGACAACAAGACCTCCCGCGCCACGGCCGACTATTCCTTCCACATGGCGATTACCGGCTGGAACGAACGCATCTTCGACGAGATGAAGACGGTGGTGCAGGACAAGGGCATCAACTCGTTCAAGCACTTCATGGCCTATAAGGGCGCGCTGATGGTGAACGACGACGAGATGTTTGCCTCCTTCCAGCGCTGCGCCGAACTCGGTGCGCTGCCGATGGTTCATGCCGAAAATGGCGACGTCGTCGCTTCGATAACCGCGAAGCTCCTCGCCGAAGGCAATAACGGTCCGGAGGCCCACGCCTATTCCCGTCCGCCTGAGGTCGAGGGTGAAGCGACCAACCGCGCGATCATGCTGGCCGACATGGCCGGTGTTCCGCTCTATGTCGTGCACACCTCCTGCGAACAGGCCCATGAAGCCATCCGCCGCGCCCGCCAGAAGGGCATGCGCGTCTATGGCGAGCCGCTGATCCAGCACCTGACGCTCGACGAAAGCGAATATTTCAACAAGGACTGGGATCACGCCGCCCGCCGCGTGATGTCGCCCCCCTTCCGCAACAAGCAGCACCAGGATTCGCTCTGGGCCGGCCTGCAGTCAGGTTCGCTCTCGGTTGTTGCCACCGACCACTGCGCCTTCACCAGCGAACAGAAACGTTTTGGCGTCGGCAACTTCGCCAAGATCCCGAACGGCACAGGCGGGCTCGAAGACCGCATGCCGATGCTCTGGACCTATGGGGTCGCAACCGGCCGCCTGACGATGAACGAATTCGTCGCCGTCACCTCGACCAACATCGCCAAGATCCTCAACATCTACCCGAAGAAGGGGGCCGTCCTCGTCGGCGCCGATGCCGACCTCGTCGTCTGGGATCCCAAGCGCTCCAAGACCATCTCCGCCAGGACCCAGCAATCGTCGATCGACTACAATGTCTTCGAAGGCAAGGAAGTCACCGGTCTGCCGCGCTACACGCTGACCCGCGGATACGTCGCGATTGAGGAGAGTGCGGTGAAGACCCGCGAGGGCCACGGCAAGTTCATCAAGCGCGACCCCTTCCCGGCCGTCTCCAAGGCGCTGTCGACCTGGAAGGAGCTCGTCGCTCCGCGCAAGGTGGAACGCACAGGCATTCCGGCGACGGGGGTCTGAGCGGTTCGATGGCGTTGGCGTTTGCGGCTGCCCCCCTCTGCCACCCCGTGACATCTCCCCCACAAGGGGGGAGAGTGGGGCCGCGTGCGTTTCGTCCTGATCCTTCTGCTGTCTCAAAAAGAGCTGGCAAGAGCAGCGGCTTTCCCCTCTCCGCCCGTGTCGGGGAGAGGTCCGGCAGAACAAAGGGCGGTAGAGCGCGCGCCGACGTCAGAAGAGCAACCTCAAACCTCAACCAACCCATCCAGCTCCGGCAGCAGCACGACGCTTTCCTGCTCGTTCGGGTCCGTCCTTGCAATGATCGCCGTGCAGGGCGCGTTCGACAGGTTCGCCGGCAGATGCGGCACGCCGGCCGGGATGTAAAACAACTCACCCGCGTGAACCACGACATGGTTCTCCAGCCGCTCGCCATACCAGGTATGCGCCTGGCCGGAGAGCATGTAGATCGCCGTCTCATGGCTCTCATGCAGATGCGCCTTGGCGCGGGCGCCCGGCGGCATCGTCAGCACATGCATGCAGATGCCCTTGGCACCCACAGTCTCTGCCGCGATGCCCTCGAAGTAACTCAGCCCCTGCTTGCCCTCATAGGTGTGGCCGGGCTTCACGATCCGGCAGGTGGGCTTTGATGATGCGTCCATGGTCCAGTCCTCCTGTTCCCGGCGGAAAGACCGCCTCTCCTTCTCCGCCGCTCCTGAGCGGCCACATGTTCGAAGAATGCAAGAGGCAGACTGCCTTTGCAACAAACCCGATTGGTCCTAGCGCATGAATGCACCCTACTCCGTCGTCTCGGCCAAAAACCTGAGCCTCACCTTCGAGACCAATGACGGCCCCGTCCACGCCCTGTCCAATGTCGATCTCGAGGTGAAGAAGGGCGATTTCGTCTCCTTCATCGGACCCTCCGGCTGCGGTAAGACCACCTTCCTGCGCGTCATCGCCGATCTCGAAAAGCACACCGCCGGTGAGATCACCGTCAACGGCATGACACCGGAAGAGGCGCGCAAGGCGCGCTCCTACGGCTATGTCTTCCAGGCCGCCGCGCTTTATCCCTGGCGCACGATCGAAAACAACATCGCGCTCCCGCTCGAAATCATGGGCTACAGTGCGGCCGAAAAGAAGAAGCGGATCGAACAGACGCTGGAACTGGTCAACCTCTCGGGCTTTGCCAAGAAATATCCCTGGCAACTGTCAGGTGGCATGCAGCAGCGCGCCTCGATCGCCCGCGCGCTCGCCTTCGACGCCGACCTGCTGCTGATGGACGAACCCTTCGGCGCGCTCGACGAAATCGTCCGCGACCACCTGAACTCAGAGCTCCTGAAGCTATGGGACCGAACCAACAAGACGATCTGCTTCGTCACCCACTCGATCCCCGAGGCCGTCTACCTCTCCACCAAGATCGTCGTCATGAGCCCGCGTCCCGGTCGCGTGACCGATATCATCGAGTCGACACTGCCCAAGGAGCGCCCGCTCGACATCCGCGAGACGCCGGAATTCCTTGAGATCGCGCATCGCGTACGCGAGGGCCTGAAGGCAGGGCATAGCTATGAGGAATAGTGGTTCCTCAAGGGAGAAGACCCCTCCCCAACCCCTCCCCACAAGGGGGAGGGGCTTTGGTGCCCGCAGCTTTTCACTTCCCCAGCCAATGGCCAGGTGCCATTTGGCAACCCAATCGGTTGCGCGCGTAGTACGCCTTGAGCGCACAGCGTCGCACCAGACACACGAATACCGGCAGCGGAGGATCTCCATCAGCTTAAGGGCGGCGGGAAAGCCCCTCCCCCTTGTGGGGAGGGGTTGGGGAGGGGAACCTGCTCGCTCCACGATCGATGGAAGGCACAACCAAATGCCGCATTCCAACATCGAACCGAAGACCCGCCAACGCGCCCGCACCTTGCGCTCCGAACTGACGAAGGCGGAACGTGAAATGTGGGACATCTTACGTGATTTCCGCCCGCGTGGTGCACGCTTCCGCAGGGAAACACCTATCGGCCCATACATTGCTGATTTCGCCTGGCTCGCGGCGCGTGTCATAGTCGAGGTCGATGGACACAGCCACGAAACAGATGAAGGGCGCAGGCACGATCTGCGTCGGGACGCCTTCATGGCGTCACAGGGCTTCAAAGTGCTGCGCTTCGACAACGACTTGGTGATCGACAATCCAGATCATGTTTTTCTGACAATCGAAGCTTCCATCGCACATCTTTTGAAGGAGGCCGCCCCATGAACCCCACCTTCCTCCTCTGGCTGGGTGCTGCCATGGCAACCTTCCTCGGTGCCGCCACCGTCTCCCGCGCGTATGTCGACAGCGGCAAGCTCTGGGTGCTCGTCGCCTCGCTCGCCCTCTACTGCATTGGCAATCTGATGATGGTGAAGCTGATGCGCGAGGGCGGGCTAGGCTTGGCCATTTCCGCCTCGGCCATCGCTCAACTGGTCCTGATCAACGTCATTGCCTTTTTCCTCTTCGGCGAACGCCTGAGCGCCGTGCAGACGGCGGGCGTCGCACTTGGTGTCGTCTCCATGGCCCTCATGCTCTATCCCGCAAAAGGAGGTGCCTGATGAAGGCTGCCCCCTCGTCCTTCCGTGACCGTGTTCTGCCGGTCCTGACCATCCTGCTGGCGATCCTCGTCATCTGGCATGTCTTTGTCGTCTATCTGAATGCCCCCTTCATCCGCGACCAGGCCGCCCGCGCCAATGAAGAGATCACCTTTGCCCAGGTGGTCGAACGCAGCTTCGTCCAGGAGCGGCCAATCCTGCCGGCACCACACCAGATCCTCGCAGAACTCTGGGATACGACCATCAACAAGGCCGTGACCTCCAAACGCAGCCTCGTCTACCACGCCTGGATCACGCTCTCGGCGACACTTGCCGGCTTTGCCATGGGCACCGTGCTTGGCATCGTGCTCGCCATCGCCATCGTCCATAACAGGGCGATGGACAAGTCGCTGATGCCCTGGGTGATCGCCTCCCAGACGATCCCGATCCTCGCCATCGCGCCGATGATCATCGTCGTTCTCAATTCCATAGGCATCTCCGGACTTCTGCCCAAGGCGCTGATTTCGACCTACCTTTCCTTCTTCCCGATTGTCGTCGGCATGGTGAAGGGCCTGCGAAGCCCCGATATCCTGTTGCTCGACCTGATGCACACCTACAATGCCAGCCAGTCCCAGACGTTCTGGAAACTGCGCTGGCCGGCCTCGATGCCCTATCTCTTCACCTCGCTGAAGGTGGCCATCGCCATTTCGCTGGTCGGGGCCATCGTCGGTGAACTGCCGACAGGCGCGGTCGCCGGGCTTGGTGCCCGTCTTCTGTCGGGATCCTATTATGGCCAGACCATCCAGATCTGGGCCGCCCTCTTCATGGCGGCGGGCCTGGCGGCTCTGCTCGTCTCGATCGTCGGCATGGCCCATACCCGGGTTCTCGCACGCATGGGGGTCAAGCCATGAACGGTTACCTCGTCTTCGCCCTCGTATTCTGGCTCGGCGCCTGGGGCTTGAACCAATGGCTGGTTGCACAGCGCCCCAAGGACCCGACGACACGCCGCGCGATTGGCATCGCCGTCCCGCTGATCTTCGGCGTGACGTTGCTCGTCATCTGGGAATGCGTGGTCCGCGGCTTCGAGATCCCCTCGATCCTGCTCCCCGCCCCCTCGATGATCTGGGCCAGGATCCTGACCTCCACCCACATCCTCTGGGCCGATTTCCAGCAGACCTTCCTGAAATCCGTCATTACCGGCTATGTCGCCGGTTGCGGTCTCGGCTTCATCGTCGCCATACTGATCGATCGCTCCCCGTTCCTGCAGAAGGGGCTGCTGCCCATCGGCAATTTCGTCTCGGCTCTCCCCGTCGTGGGCATTGCCCCGATCATGGTCATGTGGTTCGGCTTCGACTGGCAGTCCAAGGTCGCCGTCGTCGTCATCATGACCTTCTTCCCGATGCTGGTGAACACGGTGCAAGGCCTCGCCTCGGCGAGCCACATGGAACGCGACCTGATGCATACCTACGCCGCCTCGTGGTGGCAGACGCTGGTCCGCTTGCGGCTCCCCGCTGCCTGGCCCTTCATCTTCAATGCGCTGAAGATCAACTCGACACTGGCTCTGATCGGGGCCATCGTTGCAGAATTCTTCGGCACCCCGATTGTCGGCATGGGCTTCCGTATTTCGACCGAGGTCGGACGCTCGAATGTCGACATGGTCTGGGCCGAGATTGCGGTCGCCGCACTCGCCGGCTCGGTCTTCTACGGATTGGTGGCACTGGCAGAACGCCGGGTCACCTTCTGGCATCCGTCCGTCCGTGGTGGACGGACGTGAACTGAACCAAAACAAAAAGAGGGAACTGAAATGACTGTCAAACTTGCATCCCTGCTGCTGTCGGCCGCGGTCTCGCTGACCGCAATGCAGGCGGCCGCCGCCGACAAGGTGACCCTCCAGCTGAAATGGGTGACCCAGGCCCAGTTCGCCGGCTATTACGTCGCGAAAGACAAGGGCTTCTACGAAGAAGAAGGCCTCGACGTCGAAATCAAGCCGGGCGGTCCTGATATCGCGCCTCCGCAGGTTCTGGCCGGTGGTGGCGCTGACGTCATCGTCGACTGGATGCCGTCGGCCCTCGCAACCCGCGAAAAGGGCGTGCCGCTCGTCAACATCGCCCAGCCCTTCAAGTCTTCGGGCATGATGCTGACCTGCCTCAAGGAAACCGGCATCACCAAGCCTGAGGATTTCAAGGGCAAGACCCTCGGCGTCTGGTTCTTCGGCAACGAATATCCGTTCCTCTCCTGGATGAGCACGCTCGGCATCAAGACCGACGGTTCGCCGGATGGCGTCACCGTTCTGAAGCAGGGCTTCAACGTCGATCCGCTGCTGCAGAAGCAGGCCGCCTGCATCTCGACCATGACCTACAACGAATACTGGCAGGTCATCGATGCCGGCATCAAGGCGGAGGACCTGGTGACCTTCAAGTATGAAGACGAAGGCGTGGCCACGCTCGAGGACGGTCTCTACGTACTCGAAGACAAGCTTGCTGACCCGGCCTTCAAGGAAAAGATGGTCAAGTTCGTCCGCGCTTCGATGAAGGGCTGGAAGTATGCCGAGGAGAATTCCGACGAGGCTGCTGAAATCGTGCTCGAAAACGACGCCTCCGGCGCCCAGACCGAAGCCCATCAGAAGCGCATGATGAGCGAAGTCGCCAAGCTGACCGCCGGCTCGAACGGCGCCCTCGACAAGGCTGACTACGACCGCACGGTCAAGACCCTGCTCGGCGGCGGCTCCGATCCCGTCATCACGAAGGAGCCGGAAGGTGCCTTCACGACCGAGATCACCGACGCGGCCCTGAAATAAACTTGGCGGACCACAGACAATCCTGAGCACGGGGAGCAATCCCCGTGCTTTCTGTACGTTTTACTGACCACTTTCTGCAGTCGATGCTGGCAAATCCGCAACAGTTCCGTTCTATATTGAACAATTATCGGAAGCGTCCGCGAATTGCGGGCAGCGGGTCTTGCAAGCGCTTTCGCGATCCCCCACCTCTTCCGCGAGTTCCTTGATGCCGGAAATTTGAAGACGGCAGGCAACGCCTGATGGGATCGACGTTGTGAGCCGACCCGGCTTGCCGCACGTATCCGGTCTTCGAAAACCAGAAATGCTCCTTGGGAAGGGTCTTATGTTTCGAAACGCGCGTGCGAAATCCGTGCTGCTAGCCGCCACACTGTCGCTGTCTGCTTCCGTTGTAATGGGGCAGGAACAGCCAGCGGCCGCGCCGGCCCAGAATCTCCCCGCCATCATCGTCACGGCTGCAGAAAGCCGTGATCTCGTCGACAGGATCGTCGCGACCGGAACGCTGCGGGCCGAAGAAGAAGTTCAGGTCCAGCCGCAGGTCGAGGGGCTGCAGATCGAGTCTCTCGAGGCCGACGTCGGCGACAAGGTCGAGGCAGCACAGGTCGTCGCCAAGCTGACGCAGGACACCCTCCTGCTTCAGCGCAGCCAGTATGTTGCCAACCGCGCCAAGGCGGAAGCCGCACTTGCGCAATACCAGGCGCAGCTGGTGGAGGCCGAAGCCAGCCTGAACGAGGCGCAGCGCCAGTTCGACCGTGCAACACGGCTCGCTTCGTCGGGGTCCGTTTCCGCCTCCCAGAGGGAACAGGCTGAAACCACACTGGCCAGCGCGACCGCCCGGGTAGAGACGGCACGCCAGGCAATCACCGTCGCCGAAGCCGATATCAAGGTGGTGGACAGCCAGCTGGCGGACACCGATTTGCGCCTCGCCCGCACCGACATCAAGTCGCCGGTTGCAGGCACGATCTCAGTGCGCAACGCCCGCATCGGTGCGATTGCCTCCGGCGCAGGCCAGCCGCTCTTCACGGTCATCCGCGACGGACAGATCGAACTGGTGGCGGATGTCCCGGAAAATGATATTCTGCGCCTGCAGCCCGGCCAGAAGGCATCCGTATCAGTTGCCGGCAGCACGCAGCCGCTGACAGGTTCTGTGCGACTTGTCTCGCCGGTTGTCGACCCGGTCACCCGCCTCGGCGCGGTGCATATCGCCCTCGACGATGATGCGGCGGCACGGGCAGGCATGTATGGCAGTGCCTCGATCGTAGTTGGCGAGGCAAACGGCGTTGCCTTGCCGCTGTCGGCGATCACCACCGAGGGTGGGAAGACGACGGTCCGCAAGGTCACGGACGGAACGGTCGAGATGGTCGAGATCAAGACAGGCATCCAGGATGGCTCATACATTCAGGTAACCGAAGGGCTGAACGACGGAGACAAGGTGGTCGCCAAGGCCGGAGTCTTCGTTCGTGATGGCGACCGGATCAATCCGGTGGAAGAAACCAGCAGCGTTTCAAACTGAGGGGCGACGACGCCATGAACTTCTCTGCATGGTCCATACGCAATCCGATTGCGCCGATCCTGGCCTTCTTCCTTCTGATGGTCGTCGGGATCCAGTCCTTCTACGCGCTTCCGATCACCCGCTTCCCGAACATCGACGTTCCGCTGGTCGCGATCACTGTCGGCCAGAGCGGCGCCTCTCCGGCTGAACTCGAAAGCCAGGTGACGAAGGAAGTCGAAGACGCGGTCGCCTCGATCACCGGCGTCGACGAAATCAATTCAACGGTCACCGACGGCCAGTCCCAGACGGTCGTCATGTTCCGCATGGAAGTGCCCACCGAGCAGGCAGTTCAGGACGTCAAGGACGCGATCGACCAGATCCGCGGCGATCTGCCCGCCTCCGTCGACGAGCCGATCGTCACCAAGATCGATGTTGAAGGTCAGGCGATCCAGAGCTTCGCCGTCTCCTCGCCCAACATGAACCTCGCCGAACTCTCCTGGTTCGTGGACGACACCATCAAGCGCGCCCTGCAGGGTCAGCCCGGCATCGGCCGCGTCGATCGCTACGGCGGCGCAGACCGCGAGGTCCGCGTTGAGCTCGACCCGAACCGTCTCGACGCACTGGGTGTGACGGCTGCCGACATATCCAGCCAGCTGAAGGGCACCAATGTCGACCTCGGCTCTGGCCGTGGTCAGGTGGCGGGCGCCGAACAATCGATCCGCACGCTCGGCGACAACCGCGATGTCGAGAGCCTCGCCAATTCGACGATCGCCCTGCCCGGCGGTCGCTTCGTCAAGCTCTCCGATATCGGCCGTGTCGTTGACACCTATGAGGAGCCGAAGTCCTTCGCCCGTCACGACGGCAAGCCGGTCGTCTCCTTCGCCGTCTTCCGCGCCAAGGGAGCAAGCGAAGTCACGGTGGCAGAAACCGTCGCCGAAAGCCTCGCTCAGGTGCGCGCCGAAAATCCCGACGTCCAGATCGAGATGATCGATGATTCGGTCTACTTCACCTACGGCAACTACGAAGCCGCGATGCACACCCTGGTCGAGGGCGCGCTGCTCGCCGTTATCGTGGTGCTTCTGTTCCTGCGCAACTGGCGCGCGACTCTGATCTCGGCCGTGGCATTGCCGCTCTCCGCCATCCCGACCTTCTGGGTCATGGACCTGATGGGCTTCTCGCTGAACCTCGTCAGTTTCCTGGCGCTGACGCTGGCAACCGGTATTCTCGTTGACGACGCGATCGTCGAGGTGGAGAACATCGCCCGCCACATCAAGATGGGCAAGACGCCTTACCGGGCGGCGATCGAGGCGGCAGACGAAATCGGCCTCGCCGTCATCGCGACGACCTTCACGATCATCGCGGTCTTCGTGCCGGTATCGTTCATGCCGGGCATCCCGGGACAGTACTTCATCCAGTTCGGCCTGACGGTTGCCTTCTCCGTCTTCTTCTCGCTGCTGGTGGCACGCCTCATCACCCCGATGATGGCCGCTTATCTGATGCGTGCAGAAGACGCGATGGACGACCATCACGACAACGACAGCCTGCCGATGAAGATGTACACCCGCATCGTGCGCGCCACGACGGGCGGATGGGCACCGCAGTCGCTCCGCAACTGGGGCGCCCGCGTCGAGCGTCAAAGCGAGACCTCCAAGACTCCGGCCGGCAAGTTCGTGCACTTCATGTTCGCGCGTGTCGGTTTCGGCTGGGTATCCCGCCTTCTGACGCTGGCGGCTGCAATCGCCTTCCTGATCGGCTCGATCATCCTGCTCTCGGGCGTACCCGGAAGCTTCATCCCGCCGGAAGATGCGGGCCGTATCGTGTTGTCCGTTGAGCTTCCGCCGAATGCAAAGCTTGAGGATACCGAGCGCAAGACGGACGAGATCTACGCGGCCATCAAGGATGTGCCGGACGTCGACAGCATCTTCATCCTGGGCGGCTCCTCGCCACGCGGCGATCTCGAACTGCGCCGTGCAAGCGTGACGATGAACCTCGACCGTATCGAGCACTCGCTGGCCAAGACCCTCGTCAACAAGGGCCTCGGCGGCCTGCCGCTGATCGGCGAATACCTTCCGAAGTTGCCCGAAAACGGCCGCACGCGTCCGCAGTGGGACATTGAGGAAGAGGTCTTCGCCAAGCTTGCTTCCATCCCCGACATCCGGGTGACCAAGCTGAACGACCGCGGCGAACGCGACATCACCTTCAACTTCCTCTCCAAGAACGAAGCGGAGTTGAACGAAGCCGTCGGCATTCTGGAAGCCAAGCTGCGCCAGGTGCCGGAACTCGCCAATGTCAGCGCCGATGGTGCCCTGCCCCGTCCGGAGCTGCAGATCCGCCCGCGCGCCGACGAAGCAGCCCGCCTCGGCATCACCGCGCAGCAGATCGCTCAGACCGTCCGAGTCGCCACCATCGGTGACGTTGATGCGGCCCTGCCGAAGATCTCCCTCGACAACCGCCAGATCCCTATCCGGGTTCAGGCATCGCTCGATCTTCGCACCGATCTGGCAGCCATCCGCTCCCTGAAAGTGCGCACGGCCAGTGGCGCGACTGTGCCGCTTTCCAGCGTCGCGGACATTGACTACGCGGAAGGTGTGTCATCGATCAAACGCAACGATCGTAACCGGGTGGTCTCCATTGGGGCTGGTCTGCCGCAGGGTGTCGCGCTCGACACTGCAACGGCAGCCTTCCGCACGACAGTGGAGAATGCCGACATCCCGGCCAGCGTCCGCCTCGCCGAAAGCGGCGACGCCAAGATCCAGGCCGAAATGCAGCAGAGCTTCGTCAATGCGATGATCCTCGGCCTGCTCCTGGTGCTGACCGTGCTGATCCTGCTCTTCAAGGACGTGATTCAGCCCTTCACCATCCTGTTCTCGCTGCCGCTCGCCATCGGCGGCGTGGCGGTCGCGCTGATCATCACCAACAACGCGCTGTCCATGCCCGTCCTGATCGGTATCCTGATGCTGATGGGCATCGTGACGAAGAACGCCATCCTGCTGGTCGACTTCGCAATCGAGATGCGCCGCCAAGGCATGCATCGCCTCGAAGCCATGGTCGAAGCGGGCCGCAAGCGCGCCCGCCCGATCATCATGACCTCGATCGCCATGTCGGCGGGCATGTTGCCCTCGGCGCTCGGCGTCGGCGAAGGCGGCTCGTTCCGCGCACCGATGGCAATCGCCGTCATCGGCGGCATCATCGTCTCGACGGTGCTGAGCCTTGTGGTCGTGCCGGCCTTCTTCCTGATCCTTGACGACGTCTCCCGTCTGCTCGGCTGGATCTTCAGCCGCTTCGTCGGCAAGAAGGAAGAAGAGGAAGAGCCGCTCACGCCAGAAGTCCTGTCCTTCCTGGCCCGCAAGAACGTGGCCGCCATCGAGGCCATCGACAAGCGCGTCGCCGCTGTCGAGCGAAGCCAGCCGGTCTCCCGCAAGAGCGACGGCAACGGCAATGTCATCAACCTGCCGCCGCTGGCGGCAGAGTAATCCGCAACAGGACCGGCCGCCGATCGGGCGGCCGGTCAGGTCTTGACGCGGAGCAACCGGGGCGCAGTACCCGAGGGCACCCACACCCTCCAGTCACACACAAGATCGATGACGCAACCTCGAGGCGTTCTTGATTTCGTTTGAGCACGAGGGATTCTTTTGAGACATTTCATTACCTTTTCACTGTGCCTGCTTGCCGGCTCCGCGGCGGCAGACGACACTGTGCCCGCGACGCGCGATCCAGCAAGCTCAGCCTATGAGTGGAGCGGAACCTATGCCGGAGTGAGCGGCGGTTATGGCTGGATGGACGGCGTGTTCGAGACCTCCGGCTACCCGCCCAAGGATGACCGCCTGGACGGTGTGGTCCTTGGCGCCTTTGCCGGCGTCAACACGCAGTTCGACAACAACCTCGTGCTGGGCCTCGAGGGAGACCTCGACTACAATTTCCAGGATGCCACGGTAACGTCGGCCTTCGGCACCTTCACAGGCGGCGCCGACTGGCAGGGCTCGGCGCGGCTACGCCTCGGCTACGCCTTCGACCGCGTGCTTTTCTACACCACCGCCGGATGGGCGGCGACCCATCTCGATGCCGAGTTCCTCGGCGTCGCCGAGGCGTCGGGCAGCTTTCACGGCTACACGCTGGGCGCAGGTGCTGACTATGCCGTCACCGACCGCCTCTTCGGCCGCGTTGATTATCGCTACAACGATTTCGGCACCGGCGCACTCGACTTTGGCCCGGCCTCCGTCGAGGCGGAACTCTCACAGCACACGGTGAAGATCGGTCTCGGGCTGAAGTTCTAAAGCCCGCACAGGCCGCGATTGGCTGCACCGGCACCTCGGTAACGGGGTGCCGGCAGCCTGTTCAGACACGAGTTTTCGACAATCGTCATATGCCCACGCCCTCTTTGATCGAAATCAATCCGAACTTGTGGACCTCGCGATAATGTGAGTCGACTGGGAAGGGCAGAAACACCCGGACCTGCAGGAGAGACGCCGGTGCGATGTGGGGTATTCCCCATCTAAGCAACAGGAGGCGCGACGACCGCAGCGGTGTATGCCCGGACGCCGTGATGGATGGGGAGCCGTGAAGACCGTGAACAAGATCCTGAGACTGAACACGCGAGACAAGAACACGCTTCTGCGAACGTCCTTCTTGTCCCAACTCGGCCCGACCGCCATGGCCTCGATTATGGAGATCGCCAACATCTCCAATTACGAAGCGAGGGACGTGCTCTTCCGCGAGGGCGAGCCTGCCGACTGCTTCTACAGCGTGCTGAGCGGCTATGTGCGACTCTACCGCCTGAACAAGGATGGCCGCGAGGCGGACATCCGCATCTGTGGTCCGGGAGACACCTTCGCCGAGTGCCTGCTCGCGCTGGGAGACAAGTATCTCTACAACGCACAGGCAGCCGAGACCGTGACGCTCGCCCGCTTCGACCTGCAACGCGTTAGGGCACTTGCCGAACAGGAAAAGGACGTCGCCAAGGCGATCATCCGCTGCCTCTCCGATCATCTGCGCACGACGATGGACTGCATCGCCAATGACCGGCTGCAGACTGCGCCGCAGAGGGTCGCGCATTACCTGCTGACCCATTGTCAGGCAGAAGGTGGCCCGGCCTCGATCCGCCTGCCCTTCCAGAAAAGCCTGCTCGCCGGCAAGCTGGGGCTCGCACCAGAGGCGCTCTCCCGAGCGTTCTCGACACTGCGCCGCGCCGGCGTGATTGTTCGTGGACGCACCATCCAGATCAGCGACGTCAATGCGTTGAAGCAGATCTGAACGAGACGGATCCCGTCAACGGCGACCTGCGGCTCAGAGCCCCCCACTCTGCTGCAGGAAGCTGACGATCCGGTCCACGCCCGCACCCCGCTTCAGGTCGGTGAAGACGAAGGGCCGTTCGGCGCGCATCCGTCCCGCATCCCGCTCCATCACCTCAAGATCGACCCCGACATGCGGTGCAAGATCAGTCTTGTTGATGATCAAAAGGTCAGACCGCGTGATCCCCGGGCCACCCTTGCGCGGGATTTCTTCGCCTTGGCAGACCGAGATCACATAGAGCGTGATATCGGCCAGATCCGGCGAAAAGGTCGCCGCCAGATTGTCGCCGCCCGATTCGATGAACACCACGTCGAGATCCGGGATCCGCGCATTGAGATCGGCGATGGCCTTGAGGTTGATCGAGGCATCTTCGCGGATCGCCGTATGCGGACAGCCGCCCGTCTCGACGCCGACCACCCGATCGGAGCTCAGGGCCTGCATTCGGATCAGAGCGTCGGCATCCTCGCGGGTATAGATGTCATTGGTGACCACAGCGACGGAATAGCTGTCGCGCATCGCCTTGCAGAGCTTTTCCGTGAGCGCCGTCTTGCCGGAGCCGACCGGCCCACCGATACCGACGCGAAGGGGACCATTCTTCGATTTCATCATGTTCATCCTGTGTGAGCGCTGCGCTTAGGATTGGAAGAGGCGTGAATACTGGACCTCGTGACGCATGCTGAGCATGTCCGCGATGACCGTTGCCGAGCCGAGATCGTCGAGATCGAGGCAGCTTGCCTCCGAGGCGGCTGCAAGAATGGGCTCTTCCGCGGAAGCCAGGATCGCAAGCCCGCGTGTCTGCCCGATCACGCCGAGGCGGATCGCAACCGAGATGTATTGCGAGATCTGCGCATGCAGGAAGGCAGCCATTGCATCGGCTGGCGCTACGTCATGGGCAGCCGCCACAGCGCCGACCGCGACACTGTAAGGCACCGGCCCGGCAAGCGCCTCGATCACCGGATGCGGCCAGGCGGATGCCGCCCTGACGAAGGCTTCACCAAGTCGGGTCACCTCCGCATGCCGCTCCGCCGACCCAGCAAGCGCCGTTGCGAGCGCGATCAGCTCGTCCAGGCCCCTGCCTTCGCTCTGGCAACGATGCGCCTCGGCAAGCAGGATGGCGTCATTGCAAAGTCCGCCGTCAGAGAGCAGCACGCCGAGCCAAGCCTGCACATGATCGCCGTCCGACACATATCCTTCGACAACGGCACTCTCGAAACCTGCGGAATAGGAAAAGCCGCCCACCGGGAAGGCCGGTGAAAGCCATGCCATCAGGCGGAGCAGCCCGTGGCGTCCGCCCCGCCCGGCTTCGCTCGTTTCACCCATGGCCGTGCCCGGCCTCGTGGTGCCCGCCGTGAGTTCCGTGGCCGCCATGCGCATGATAGGCGCCGCGCACAGGCTGGAACGGCTCGATGACCTCACTGACCTCGGCACCGAGACCAGTCAGCATGTCCCGGATTACGTGATCGCGCTGGATCAGGATGCGGTCCGTCTCGATCTGCGCAGCGAGGTGCCGGTTGCCCAGATGCCACGCGAGCTCGATCAGATGCAGCGGACCGAGCGCCCTGATCGCAAAAAGCCGTTCCTCCGCAGCCTGGATCTCGATCGTCGTCCCATCCTCCAGAACCAGTCTGTCGCCGTGATGGAAAAGCACAGGCTCCTTCAGGTCGAGCATGACCATCTCGCCATTGTCGAGATGCAGGAGCTTCCGCCTGAGATGGCGCCCGTCATGGGGGAGGACCACAACCCCTTCCGGTGCATCCTCAATGGAACCCGCTGGTTTGAAAGAGGTCGCGCGCTGCATGAAATCTCCAACATGGCTGTTTTTTGAACCATGCACAATAAGCAGGCAGACGACAAGATCGTTCTTCAGCCACGCCGTCCGATTGCAGCAAAAAGCTGAGTATCATCATCAGCATGATCGGCAAGCCCCGGCTCGACCAAGGCGAGCGAACCTTCGTGGAAAACCCGGTCGCGACCGGCATCCTTGGCCAGATAGAGCGCCTTGTCGGCCCAGGCATAGACAATTTCCGGGCGCTTGCCGGGTTGGAATTCGGCGACCCCAGCGGAGATAGTCACGCAGAGTTGAACGTCATCAAACCCGACACTCTCGCTCGCCACCCGACGCCTCGCCTGCTCGACCAGTGCCAACCTCTGGGAGAGCGTACCGCCCCGGAGAATGACGCCGAATTCTTCGCCGCCGAGGCGGGCAATCAGGTGCTGATCTCCGAACACGTCCTTGAGCACAGCGGACATGGCCTGAATCACGCGGTCCCCGGCCTGATGCCCGAAACGATCATTGATCGACTTAAACCGGTCGATGTCGATGATCGCCAGCGAGGCATCGCGTTCGGTGACGAGCAAGACATCGTTGAAGGCGCGCCGGTTGGCGAGCCCAGATAGCGTATCGGTTCGGCTGAGGCGCTCGAACTCCAGCCGCTGCAGGATCAGGTCACGAATGGCGTGCCCGGCGATGAAGGCGAACGCCGCCGAGAGAACGCCGCCGAACAGCCAGGAGAATGCCACCATCAAACGCACGGTCTGATCGATCGGCATGGCCACCACATGCAGTGTGTAAAGCAGCGGCAATGCCCCGATCCCGGCCAGGCTGGTGAGGATCACCGCCCGAAACCCCACGGTGAGGGCAAAATCGCGGATCGCGCCGGAGCTGTGCAGCGCCCCTTCTTCGATCTGCCGCCAAAGCCTTCTGCCGATGCGACTCACCGCTTGCTCCCTCATGAACACGTACATGGATTAGGCAGTGTCAGTTCCCCGATCCCTAATCGAATCGCTCAAATGCGATAGATCTTCCTATTGAAGGGGGAACCACCTAAAATGGACGAAGCTGCAATTCGGGTGGCGTTTCTATTCGGCGCACACACTCGAATCTGGCGCGATCCGACACATGTTGTTCTGGTAGGTCGAGCCTGGAGGCGATGCCCCGGCGAACGATCAGCCGCCCTGATGGAGGTCGATCGAAAGGTCGAGCAATTGCGGCAGCGGTGTCCACCAGCCGGTGGACACACCCGCTACGCGCAGCATCGAGGCCGTCCAGGTGTTGCAGCCTAGAAAGGCGTTGAAAGCGCCATGCGCTTCGAAGAACTCGTCGTCCCACCCGTACCCCGCGCCAGGAATTGGAACGGGGGCACCGCTGTTACGGACGAAGCTCGCGCGGATCTCCGCGATCATCCGGCGGCGCCCCTCCTGCGAGATCATCAGTGGTCGCACCGAAGGGTGATTCTCATCAATCGGGCCGGCGACAGAGACATGCAGGACTGAACGATCAACCGTCAGCGCCTTCAAGACCGGGAGGGGCCTGATGTCCCCCCAGGTTGGCGTCTCGATATAGAAGGACCGCCCACCCCAGCCGATGATGAGATACTCCACCCCGGGCATGTCGACCGGCAGTCCCGACAGAGCGAGATCTGCAAAAGCGGCTCGCACCTCATCATCAAGCGGCAGCGCGATATCGGTATGGATCGCGTTTGCGAGCAGCAGGATCCGAGTTTCCACACGCGAGGAAGCCGAAGCAATCGGCGTTAGCGGACGCGGAACAAGCAAACCAATCGCCAGAGCAACAGAAAGGGCGACCATCAGGCCGCCCATCCATTTCGCCAATCGCTGGATCAATCGCATCAGAACAGGAAATACCGCTGTGCCATCGGCAGCTTCGTCGCCGGCTCGCAGGTCAGCAATTCGCCATCGGCGCGCACTTCGTAGGTCTCCGGATCCACTTCCACATGCGGCGTCAAGTCGTTGTGGATCATCGACTTCTTCGAGATCCCGCCACGGGTGTTCTTGACCGCCACGAGCTGCTTGGCGACGCCGAGACGGTTGCCGAGGCCGGCATCGAGGGCGGCCTGGCTGACGAAGGTGACCGACGTGTTGGTGCGCGCCTCGCCATAGGCACCGAACATCGGACGGTAATGCACCGGCTGAGGCGTCGGGATCGAGGCGTTCGGATCGCCCATCGGGGCGGCGGCAATCATGCCGCCCATGAGGATCATGTCAGGCTTCACGCCGAAGAAGGCCGGGTTCCAGATGACGAGGTCGGCGCGCTTGCCGACTTCGACCGATCCGATCTCATGGGACACCCCATGGGCGATCGCCGGGTTGATCGTGTATTTCGCGATATAGCGCTTGGCGCGCATGTTGTCGTTATCGCCGGTTTCCGACGGCAGGGCACCGCGCTGGCGCTTCATCTTGTCGGCCGTCTGCCAGGTGCGAATGATCACTTCGCCGACGCGGCCCATGGCCTGGCTGTCGGACGAGATGATCGAGAAGGCGCCGATATCATGCAGGATGTCTTCCGCCGCGATCGTTTCCTTGCGGATACGGCTTTCGGCAAAGGCGATATCTTCCGGGATCGACGACGAGAGGTGGTGGCAGACCATCAGCATGTCCAGATGCTCGGCGATCGTGTTCACGGTGTAAGGCCGCGTCGGATTGGTCGACGACGGGATGACGTTCATCTGGCCGCAGATCTTGATGATGTCAGGTGCATGGCCGCCGCCAGCCCCTTCCGTATGGAAGGCATGGATGGTGCGGCCACGGATGGCATTGACGGTATCCTCGACGAAGCCGCTCTCGTTCAGCGTATCCGTGTGGATCATCACCTGAACGTCGTATTGATCGGCAACCGACAGGCAGCAGTCGATGGCAGCAGGCGTCGTTCCCCAGTCCTCATGCAGCTTGAGCGACGTCGCACCGCCGAGCACCATTTCCTCGAGCGCGCCGGGGAGCGATGCATTGCCCTTGCCGGCGAAGGCGAGGTTCATCGGGAAGGCATCGGCGGCCTCGATCATCCGGGCGATATGCCAGGGACCCGGCGTGCAGGTCGTGGCAAGCGTGCCATGCGCCGGCCCCGTGCCGCCGCCCAGCATGCAGGTGAGGCCAGACATCAGCGCCTCCTCGATCTGCTGCGGGCAGATGAAGTGGATATGCGCATCCATGCCACCGGCCGTGACGATCTTGCCTTCACCCGCGATCGCCTCGGTGCCCGGACCAACGATGATGTTCACGCCCGGCTGCGTGTCCGGATTGCCGGCCTTGCCGATCGCAACGATGCGACCGTCCTTCAGCCCGATATCGGCCTTCACGATTCCCCAGTGATCGAGGATCAGCGCATTGGTGATGACAGTGTCGACGGCGCCGTTCGCACGCGTCACCTGGCTCTGGCCCATGCCGTCGCGGATGACCTTGCCGCCACCGAACTTCACCTCTTCGCCATAGGTCGTGAAATCCTTCTCCACCTCGATGAACAGCTCCGTATCGGCAAGACGCACCTTGTCGCCCGTGGTCGGGCCGAACATCGAGGCATAGGCGGCGCGGGACATCTTGAAGGACATGGGTTTCAGGCTCCTTGGGAGAGGGCGATTGTCTTGGGAAGGGCGCGGATCAGCGCCCTGGTCATGCTGGCAAAATCAGTTTTCATAGAGCGACCCCAGGCTCTTCAGTTCTTCCGTCCGACGCGTCGTTAACTCGGCGAGGCAGGACGAGACGATCAGCGGCTGCATCGAACCGCCCTCGACTGAGTAGCCTTCGACGTCGCAGGCCGCGTCTCGATAGGCGAGCCAGGCACGTTGGGAAGCAAGCAGCCGCTTGGCAGCGCCGTTATTGTCGGAGGCTGGCGACGCCTTGTCCCATGCCAGCATGGCCGCACGCGTCTCTGCCCATTGCGCATTCATCGCGGCATCGGCTTTGCGGTAGTCACCAGCCGCGCACTGGTTCATCTCGGCCTGGGTCTGGGCATTGCTGCAGTCGACGGGGCGCACGTCCTCGCTCGATGCCGGCGCGTCTTTCAGCAAGACGCAGCCACAGAGCATCAGCATCATGCTCCAGTTCATCGCTCGCCCCATGGCCACGCTCCCGATCGCTGCATGTCAGAGACCGCCCATGACCTGCTGGCGGAAACCATAGACTTCGCGCTTGCCCGAGAGCGGGATCAGCGTGACCTGCCGTGTCTGCCCCGGCTCGAAGCGCACGGCAGTTCCGGCCGGAATGTCGAGCCGCATGCCGCGCGCCTGTTCGCGCTCGAAGATCAGCCCGGCATTGGTCTCGTAGAAATGATAGTGGCTGCCGACCTGCACCGGGCGGTCGCCGCTGTTGGAGACTTCGATCGTCACGGTCGGATGGCCGGCATTCAGTTCGATTTCGCCAGGCGCGGCAATGATTTCACCGGGGATCATCGATCTCTCCTTGAGCAGGTTCAGGCAGCGCGCGAAGGCTGGCAGCCCTCGGCCTTGAGGACACGTTTGGTCGATGCCGGATTATTGGCGAGCTTTCCGGCAGGCCGGATCGGCCGACGCACGAGTTCACCACCGCAATTCGGGCAGATGCCGGCAAGCGAGGTTTCGGCGCAATCGGCGCAATAGGTGCATTCGAAGCTGCAGATCATCGCCAGGCTCTCCGGCGGCAGATCTTTGTCGCAGCATTCACAATTGGGTCGAAGTTCCAGCGCCATGTCCAGGTCCTTAGCGAATGGGTTCGTGCACAGTCACGAGCTTCGTGCCGTCGGGGAAGGTCGCTTCGATCTGCACGTCGTGGATCATCTCGGCAATACCCTCCATCACCTGGTCACGGGTGATGACATGGGCGCCCGCCTCCATCAGATCCGCCACCATCCGGCCGTCACGCGCACCTTCCACGACGAAGTCGGTGATCAGGGCGATCGCTTCCGGATAGTTGAGCTTCACGCCCCGTTCCAGCCGACGACGGGCCACCATGGCGGCCATCGCGATCAGCAGTTTGTCCTTTTCCCGCGGCGTCAGATTCATGCGTGCTCCAATGGCGTGATCGTCAGAGATTCCAGACTTTTGGCACAGACGCGCCCCCGCGCAAGGCCGAAATGACGGGCAACAGGATTTTTCTCAAGGCAAAGCCGTCAGGGGCGGCCACACGGGCAACAAGCTTGCCTTGCCAATGACTTACGCCGCCCATTTCTTCACCGATATGCTCACGAATTGGGCGGATCAGCGCTTCGGCGCGCGGGCTGACGAGGATCAGCGTGGCGAAGGCAACGCGCCCGGCCAACACCGCTGGAGATGCCACGAGGCCGGCGACATCCCCCTCCAGCTTCAGCTCTTCGGCATGCAAAAGCTCACCCCCACGGCGGATCCGCCAGCGGTCACGAACCAAACCGGCATTCATCGCCTCGCCCATGGCCTTGCGGCCGAGCAGGATTGCCTCGACGGCCAAAAATTCGGCGTCCTCGGCGAGGTCGACCTCCAACCGGCGCGTCAGCGATGCGTTGTCGAAGAGAATGCTTTCCTGCGGCAGCCAGTGCATGCGGGCGCCCTCGCCCACCTCGATGCGTGTGGTGATTTGGCCAGTGCCGGCAGAAGCCTTGTAGATCTTCTCGCAGGCCTGCGTGGTCGCGGTGAGGAAGCAACCGGGACCGGCCCTGAAATTCCAGTCAAACTGGTCACCACCGGTGATGCCGCCGGCGGTGTTGATGATGACGGCCTCAAGCTCGTCGCTAAAGGTCTCAGGCAGGCGGATCTTCGCCGCCCCCTCCTGATAAAGCTCGGCGATGCGCGTGCGCCCGCCGAGCGACTTCGTCACAAGTCGTCCGACACCAACGGCGCGTTGCTGTCTGGTTTGCTGGATGGGCTGCACCTTGTCCCCTGTCCGCCATCGCTGATCGCGGCGGTTTTCTGTTTGTCGCTGCAGGCATTCTCGACCGCGACTGTCGCAATCATTTCGCCGCCCGAGGCCTTGAAGAACTCCCACATTCTATCGGTCGCATCAACCTCGCGGATCGCCTTGTCGCCATTCGAGGCGAGGCGGAAGCGGACCGTGCGGGCCGGCCAGGCGTGGTCGGCGCTGGCAATCACATAGGAGACGACACTGGTGCCCGCACGGCAACCGGCATAGGTCGCCACGTCGGCATTTTCGCCTGTCTCAAGCGAGGCTCGTGTCTCGCAGCCATTCAGCTCGGCCCAGCGGTTGAGCGCCACTTCGCCGCCATAACGCCAATAGGCCCGGCCACCGCCCTCGAAGGGATTGACGTGATCCTTCTTGCCCGAAAACGCGATGATCGAGACCGGCCGGCTCGGCTGGCAGCTTTCCCGCCGCGGCTGCCAGACACCGTTTTCCTCAACAGGCGTGCCGGCGCGCAGGCCCATGACGAAGCCGGCCGCGGCAAAGTCACCAAAGCCATTGCAGATATACTGCGACAGCATGCGCCCGCCGCCGGAATAGCCCGAGGCATAAATCTTGGTGGCATCGATGCAGAGCGTATCCTTGGCGAGCTTCAGAAGCTCACGGATAGCGGCGGATTCATCCGCCCCCTCACCCGCCGTGACACCGGGCACGTTCCAGGCATGCGTACCCGGCAATTCGCCCTTCAAGCTGCCAGCGAGCGCCATGACCACGAAGCCCTCGCGCTCGGCGACTTCGTTCCAGTGGCTGCGGCCAAGCTGAACCTTGGGATTGCTGTTCGATCCATGGAAATCGAGAACCAGCGGAACCTTCTTCTTGCCCGTATAGCTCGACGGAATGACATAGACCGCCTCGCGCTCCACGCCACCGGACTGGAAAGTGAGGCCGTACTGGCCGGGCTCGATCGGACTGCCGCAAGTGGCGGCCTGAGCGGCAGCGGTCGAGATACCAAAGAGAAAGAGCCCCGCGACCACGCGCAATATGCCGCGTGCCCGCACGTGTGGGAAAACCGTGCTGGTCGTCATGGATGTGCCTTCTGTTCGCAGATGCGCGTTTAATACCACGCGTGCCCCCAGCATCAACCCGACTTCGCTAATAAATCATCAACCCTGTCTTGCAAAATCACACGGTCAGGTGACGCCGCGCTTCCGGCGTATCCAGCGTCTCGGCCGCCCCCTGATGCACGATCTCGCCGCGATCCATGATGTAAACGTGATCGGCCAGCTCCCGGCAGAAATCGAGATATTGCTCGACCAGCAGGATCGCCATGCCGGTCGTGTCGCGCAGATAACGGATCGCCCGGCCAATATCCTTGATGATCGACGGCTGGATGCCCTCGGTCGGCTCGTCCAGCACCAGGATCTTCGGCCGCGTCACCATGGCTCGGCCGATCGCCAGTTGTTGCTGCTGGCCACCGGAAAGGTCACCGCCGCGCCGCGACAGCATCGTGTCCAGCACCGGAAACAGGCTGAAGATATCATCCGGGATATGACGATCCTTGCGGTCGAGCGGCGCATAGCCGGTCTCAAGGTTTTCTTTCACCGTCAAAAGCGGAAAGATCTCGCGACCCTGCGGCACATAGCCGACCCCCGTGCGCGCCCGGTTGAACGGCGCCATGCCATTCAGTTTGGTGCCGTTGAAGGTGATCGTGCCGGCCGAGACCGCATGCTGGCCAGTGATGGCGCGTAAGAGCGACGACTTGCCGACCCCGTTGCGACCGAGCACGCAGGTGATCTTGCCCATCTCGGCATTGATGGACACGCCGCGCAGGGCTTGCGCTGCACCGTAATGGAGATTGACGTTTTCGACTGTCAGCATGGGTTTGTCCCCCGAATGAGCAAGAAAAATACCCCCTCTGGCCTGCCGGCCATCTCCCCCACAAGGGGGGAGAGATCGAACCGATAGCGCCCGCACCAATCTCCGAGCCCGAAGGCGGAGACAGCCCCTCCCCCTTGTGGGGAGGGGTTGGGGAGGGGAGAAAGACGCCTGAGCCCTCACCGCCCCAGATAATTCTCGATGACCTTCTGGTCATTCGAGACGAAATCGATCGAGCCCTCCGCCAGCACCGAGCCTTCAGCCAGGCATGTGACCTTCACCCCGAGATCGCGGATGAAGCCCATGTCATGCTCGACGACGACGACCGAGCGAGTCTTGGCGATTTCCTTGAGCAGAATGGCCGTCTCCGCCGTTTCTGCATCGGTCATTCCAGCGACCGGTTCGTCGACGAGCAGAAGCTTGGGTTCCTGCGCCAGCAGCATGCCGATTTCCAGCCACTGCTTCTGGCCGTGGGAGAGATTGGCGGCCAGCTCGTCCTTGCGGTGCGTCAGACGAACCGTCTCGAGGATCTCCTCGATGCGCGCCTTGTCTTCGGACGACAGGCTGTAGAACAGCGTGGCAAAGACCCCGCGCTTGCGGTTCAGCGCCAGCTCCAGATTGTCCCAGACCGTATGGCTTTCGAACACCGTCGGCTTCTGGAATTTGCGGCCGATCCCAAGCTGGGCGATCTCGGCCTCGTCCTTCTTCGTCAGGTCGATCTTTCCACCGTCGAAGAACACTTCGCCGCTGTCGGGCCGCGTCTTGCCCGTGATGATGTCCATCATCGTCGTCTTGCCAGCGCCGTTCGGGCCGATGATCGCGCGGAGTTCCCCGGGCTCGACGATGAAGGACAGCGAGTTCAGCGCCTTGAAGCCGTCAAAGGAGACCGAGACGCCGTTGAGATAGAGCAGGCTCGAAGTTGTCTGGTCGCTCATCACATCACTCCGCAGCCACGGGGGCCGATTGGGGTTTCACGTCGTTGTTCGCCGCATCCTTGTCCGCCTCGCGGGCATAGTCACGGCGCTTGGCGAGATAGGCCTGGACGGTGCCGACGATGCCCTTGGGCAGGAAGAGCGTGACGAAGATGAAGAGGCCGCCCAGCGCAAACAGCCAGAGATCGGGGAAGGCACCGGTGAAGTAGCTCTTGCCGACATTGACGAGGATCGCGCCGATGATCGGCCCGATCAGCGTGCCGCGCCCACCGACAGCGGTCCAGACGACCACTTCGATCGAGTTGGCAGGCGCAAATTCACCGGGATTGATGATGCCGACCTGAGGCACGAAGAGCGCGCCGGCAATGCCCGCCATCATCGCCGAGACGACGAAGGTGAAGAGCTTGATGTTCTCGACCCGGTAGCCGAGGAAGCGCACGCGGCTTTCCGCATCGCGTACCCCGACCAGCACCTTGCCGAATTTCGACCGGGTGATGCCGGACGCTATAATCAGGCAGAACGCAAGGAAGATGGCCGAGAGCGCAAAGAGCACCGCGCGCGTTCCGTCCGCCTGGACGGAGAAGCCGAGGATTTCCTTGTAGTCGGTGAGGCCGTTATTGCCGCCGAAGCCCATGTCGTTGCGGAAGAAGGCGAGCAACAGGGCATAGGTCATCGCCTGGGTGATGATCGAGAGATAGACGCCGTTGACGCGGGAGCGGAAGGCGAACCAGCCGAAGACGAAGGCGAGCAGGCCGGGAACGATCAGCACCATGGCCATGGCGACGGGGAACATGTCCATGCCGTACCAGAACCAGGGCAGCTCCTTCCAGTTCAGGAAGACCATGAAGTCGGGCAGGATCGGATCGCCATAGACGCCGCGGGAGCCGATCTGGCGCATCAGATACATGCCCATCGCATAGCCACCGAGCGCGAAGAAGGCGCCGTGGCCGAGCGAGAGGATGCCGCAGTATCCCCAGACGAGATCGAGTGCGAGCGCCAGCAGTGCATAGCAGAGATACTTGCCGAGCAGCGACATGATGTAGGTCGGCACATGCAGCGGGCTGTCCGGCGGCATCAGCAGATTGAGCGCCGGAATGAGCAATGCGAAGGCGATGAGGATGCCGGCGGCAATGAGGATCTTGCCTTCGAGTGCGCGCAGAATGAAGCCGGTAATCATGCTTCCACCGCCCTTCCCTTGAGCGCGAACAGGCCGCGCGGTCGTTTCTGGATGAAGAGGATGATCAGGACGAGCACGAGGATCTTGCCGAGCACGGCGCCGACCGAGGGTTCGAGGAACTTGTTGAGGATGCCGAGCGACAAGGCGCCAACCAGCGTGCCCCACAGATTGCCGACGCCGCCGAAGACCACGACCATGAAACTGTCGATGATATAGGCTTGGCCGAGGTTCGGAGAGACGTTGTCGATCTGGCTGAGCGCCACCCCGGCAATGCCGGCAATGCCCGAGCCGAGTGCAAAGGTGAAGGCATCGACCCAGGGGGTGCGAATGCCCATGGACGAGGCCATGCGGCGGTTTTGGGTGACGGCACGCATTTGCAGACCGAAGGCGGACTTCTTCATCAGCGCGAGCAGCGCAAAGAAGATGGTGAGCGAGAAGAGCACGATCCACAGACGGTTCCAGGTGATCGTCATGCCGCCCAGCGCGAACGAGCCGGACATCCAGGACGGGTTGCCGACTTCCTGGTTGGTGGGTCCGAAGATCGTACGGATCGTCTGCTGGAGGATGAGCGAAATGCCCCAGGTGGCGAGCAGCGTCTCGAGCGGCCGGCCATAGAGGAAGCGGATGACTCCGCGCTCGATGACGAGGCCGATCGCGGCCGTCACCAGGAAGGCGACCGGCAAGGCGATCGCCAGCGACCAGTCGAAGAGATCCGGATAGCTGGTGCGGATCACCTGCTGCACCATGAAGGTGGAATAGGCCCCGATCATCACCATCTCGCCATGCGCCATGTTGATGATGCCCATGACGCCGAAGGTAATGGCAAGGCCGATGGCCGCCAGCAGCAGCACCGAGCCGAGCGAGATGCCGTACCAGACATTCTGCGCGCCATCCCAGAACAGCAACTGCCCCTCGAGGCCGGTAATCGCCGCGTCGAGATCGGACTTCAGGCTTTCGTCGATGGTGGAGGAGACCGACATCAGGATACCGATCGCCTCCCGCCCGCCGAGTGAGGCGACGGTTTCGATGGCGGCACGCTTTTCGTCGGCGGAACGGTCGGACGCAAGCACCGAGACGGCGCGCGCCTCTTCCATGCGCGCCTTGACTTCCCGGTCCTGTTCGGTGGCGAGGGCAGCCTCGACGAGGTCGAGATTTTCGGCGCTCGGCGATTGAAGTACAGCCTGTGCGGCCGCGAGCCGAACGCTGCGATCGGGGCTGAGCAGCGTCAAGCCGCCCAGCGCCGAACGGATGGCGCGGCGGAGATTGTTGTTGACCTTGATCTTGGTGAAGGCGCCCTTCGGCTCCTCTGCAACAGTCTCGCCCGTCAGCGGATCGATCGCGGCAAGATTGCTACCGGCAGGCTTGGTGATGAACACCTGACTGTCCGACTTGCGGACATAGAGATCACCCTCTGCAAAAGCTTCGAGCGCCGGCACGACCCGGGGATCGGCGGTGGCCGCGATCTGCCCGAGCAATTCTTCGGCCTGCTTAAAATTGGCTTTTCCGAGCGCGTTGATGAGTTCTCGTGGATCGCTCTGCGCCAAAGATGGCACCGTCAGAAAGACGAGCGCGACGATCAGGGTGAGTAAGCCTCTAAACATATCCTTGGTCCTCTGCCGCTCCGAGGATCAACCCCCTGGAGCCTCGGGCCGGTGACGCGGCCGCTAGGCCGCCTTCCCCATCAGGGATCCACCGGACCTTTCGTCATGCGAGGCAAGATGCGCGCCAGACGGAAAACCGGGGTCCCCGGACAAATTCCCTCCCCCTTCCCAAGAAACGCAGGAAAGGGAGAGGGCAAAGTGGGGGCTCCGGGGAGCCCCATCAGGTCAGTGGGGAAATCAGCTGCCCTTGCCGCCGCACTTGCCGGTGGCAACATTGAAGTTGCCGCATTCCATCGGCTTGCGCCAATCGGCAATCAGGTCCTTGGAGTCGGGCAGATAATCCGACCATTCGTCGCCGACGACCGCAGGCGTTTCCTGGACGACTTCAAACTGGCCGTCGGCCTGGATTTCGCCGATCAGGACCGGCTTGGTGATGTGGTGGTTTGGCATGACGGTGGAGTAACCACCGGTCAGGTTTGGAACGGCAACGCCGATGATCGAGTCGAGAACCGCGTCGGTCTCGGTCGTGCCGGCAGCTTCGACGGCCTTAACCCAGGCGTTGAAGCCGATATAGGCAGCTTCCATCGGGTCGTTGGTGACGCGCTTGTCGTTCTTGGTGAAAGCGTGCCAGGTCTTGATGAATTCGGCATTGGCCGGCGCATCGACGGACTGGAAGTAGTTCCAGGCGGCAAGGTGGCCAACCAGCGGGCCGGTGTCGAGGCCGGCGAGTTCTTCTTCACCGACGGAGAAGGCAACGACCGGGATGTCTTCGGCCTTGATGCCCTGGTTGGCGAGTTCCTTGTAGAACGGAACGTTGGCGTCACCATTGATGGTCGAGACGACGGCGGTCTTCTTGCCGGCAGAACCGAACTTCTTGATGTCGGAGACGATCGTCTGCCAGTCGGAATGACCAAACGGCGTGTAGTTGATCATGATGTCTTCTTCGGCAACGCCCTTGGACATCAGATAGGCTTTGAGGATCTTGTTGGTCGTCTGCGGATAGACGTAGTCGGTGCCCGCGAGAACCCAACGCTCGACGCCTTCGTTTTCGGCGAGGTAGTCGACGGCCGGGATCGCCTGCTGGTTCGGAGCAGCACCGGTGTAGAAGATGTTGCGCGAGGATTCTTCACCCTCGTACTGGACCGGGTAGAAGAGGATGGAGTTCAGCTCTTCGAAGACCGGCAGAACGGATTTTCGCGAGGACGAGGTCCAGCAACCGAAGACGGCCGCAACCTTGTCCTTCTCGATCAACTCGCGGGCCTTTTCGGCAAACAGCGGCCAGTCGGAAGCCGGGTCGACGACAACAGCTTCGAGCTTCTTGCCGAGAACGCCACCCTTCTTGTTCTGCTCTTCGACGAGCATCAGCATGGCGTCTTTCAGCGTGGTTTCAGAGATCGCCATCGTGCCGGACAGCGAATGCAGAACGCCGATCTTGATCGTGTCTTCCTGGGCGAAGGCGCCGTGGAAGGCCGTCGTCGACAGCATGGCGCCGAGCAGGGCGCCGGTAAGTTTCATCTTCACAGTCATCGTTGTGATCCCCTCTTCTTGTCCGCAACCGGTCGGTTAATGAGTGTTAACCGTTGCTGAAGGGGACTATCCGATGCCGCAGTGCAAAACCGTATACGTCGTTTGACGTAGGTCGGGGGGCAAACATGGACCAAGCCTCGAACGAGCGCTCCACGGACAATGCATCGCCTGATCGCGATACGAAGCCTGCTTGTTGGGCAGGGAGCGCGGGGACTATATAAGGGCGTCAGATAAAGGAAACGCCATGGATCTCCCACCCCGCCGCACCGCCTTGAAAGAGGCGACAGCAAGCGCCCATGCGGCACTCGATGCGCTGGTGGGCAGCTTCACGTCAGTTGCTGACTACCGGCGCTACCTCTCCGGCATCGCCGCCTTCCGTCTGCCGGTCGAGGCCTGGCTGTCCAGCGCCCCCCTGCCCCCGGCCTTCGCCGGCTGGCAACCTGGTCTGGTTCGCGATGAACTGAGGGCCGATCTCGCTGACCTCGAGGCACCCGAACCCACCGTGGCACGCCCCTTCATGCCTCCGGATGGCGACGGAATTGTCGGCTTGCTCTATGTGCTCGAGGGCTCTTCACTTGGCGCACGGCTGCTTGCAAAGCGCGTAGAAGCTCTTGGTTTTTCGGGAGATTTCGGCGCGAAACATCTTTTTTCGCAAGCACGGAACTTTTCGAATTGGCGCGCGTTTTCAGAGCGTATGGAGAACGTGGGTGGATACGACGACCGCGCCGCTGCGAGGTGGGCGAACACCGCTTTCGACTATGCCCGAAATGCCTTCGAAAGCGCCCTGAATGCAGACCGCCCCGTCCGTTGATCTGACAAATTGCGATCGCGAACCCATCCACATCCCAGGCTCCATTCAGCCCCATGGCTGCCTGCTCGCCTGTGATCCAGCCGTCACCGCAGTGAAATACTACTCTGCCAATGCCGCCGAGATGCTGGGCACGGCCAGCATCAGGGAAGGCACGTGGATCGCAGACCTGCTCGGCGAAGAGGTCATCCACGACATCCGCAACGCGATCGCCGCGGCACCGGAAGCCAGTCGCCCCGCCGTTCTCGCCCATCTGCGGCTGCCGGATGGCCGGTATTTTGACGTCGCCGTCCATCGCCAGAAACAGGCCGCGATTCTCGAATTCGAACCGTCGCTCCGGCGCACCCAGCCTCTCCAGCTCGCGCGCGAGATGGTCGGACGGGTCAAGGACATCAACGACATCGATCTGCTGATCTCCGCCTCTGCCAAGCTAGTGCGCACTGTTCTGGGCTACGACCGGGTGATGATCTATCGCTTCGAGGAAGATGGATCCGGCAAGGTTGCCAGCGAAGCCAAGCGCCACGACCTTGAAAGCTTCCTGGGGCAGTATTTCCCTGCGACCGACATCCCGCGTCAGGCCCGCATCCTCTACATGCAGAACCCGATTCGAGTCATTTCGGATGCGAGGGGTCTGCGTGTGAACCTCCTGCCAGAGATCGAGGAACGCGAGGCTCCGCTCGACCTGTCCTTTGCGCATTTGCGCAGCGTTTCCCCGATCCACTGCGAGTATCTGCGCAACATGGGCGTCTCGGCCTCCATGTCGATTTCCGTGATCGTTGACGACAGGCTCTGGGGTCTGATCGCCTGCCATCACTATGCCCCGAAAACCCTGAGCATGTCGGAGCGGATCGCCGCGGAGATGTTCGGCGAGTTCTTCTCGCTCCACCTCCTCGCGCTGAAACAGAAGCGCAAGCTCGACATTGCCAACGAGGCGCGGCGCTCGCTGGACCGCTTCCTCCAGGCCGCCTCACACCACTCCGATCTCGACGACATCCTCACAGCCGCGTTGCCTGAGTTCCAAACGCTCTTTGCCTGCGATGGTGTCGGCCTCTGGATCAACGGTCGCTGGACCGCGATCGGGAGCGCGCCGCCACGCGGTGCCGAGCCGGGTCTCGTCAGCTTTGTCACGGATGTGGCGGACGGGCGCATCTGGTCCACCAAGACGCTGGCGCAGGACCATCCGCCGGCCGCCGACTATTTCGAGGACGTCTCCGGCCTGATGGCCGTGCCATTGTCGCAGTTCCCGCGCGATTATCTCTTCTTCTTCCGCAAGGAACGGCTTCAGACACTGAACTGGGCCGGCAATCCGGAGAAATCCTACGAGACCGGCCCGCTCGGCGACCGGCTGACGCCGCGCAAGAGCTTTGCCATCTGGAAGGAGACGGTCCAGCGCCAGGCAACGCCCTGGCGCGACAGCGACTTCGAGATCGCCGAGGCGATCCGGTCGGCAACGGTCGAGATCGTGCTGCGCCACAATGAGATGATGCAGGAGGAACGCAGCAAGTCGGATGTTCGCCAGCGCATGCTGAACGAAGAGCTGAACCACCGCGTCAAGAACATCCTCGCGGTCATCAAGTCTTTGATCGCTGCCCCCTCGCAGGATGAGACGCCGATCCAGGATTATATCGGCTCGCTCAGGGGGCGCATCCAGGCCCTGTCCCACGCCCATGACCAGCTCACCCGTGGCGGCGGCGGTGGCACGCTGCATGACCTCTTGGAGGCAGAACTCCTGCCTTACCGCGCCGGCCAGAGCAGGATTGAGATCCGCGGACCTTCTGCGACGCTTGATGCCCGCTCCCATGCCGTTGCCGCCTTGGTCATCCACGAATTGTGCACAAATGCCGCCAAATACGGCGCCCTTTCGCGCGATGGCGGCACCCTGAACGTCACCTGGGAAAGGCTCGACGGCGGTGACTGCTCCCTGCACTGGCGTGAACGCGGCGGCCCAGAGGTCGGGCCTATCGGTCGCAAGGGGTTCGGCACGGCCTTGATCGAGCGTAGCATTCCCTACGATCTCGGCGGCACGAGCAGCATCGACTACAAACCGGAGGGCCTCGACGCCCAGTTCCGTCTACCGGGCCACTTCCTCAACTGGGAGGACGGGCAGGAAAACATGGAAAAGGGTCCTGTCTCTGAGGGACAGCCAGCGGCCGGCCCCGTCAGCATCGCGGGCCTTCCGATCCTTCTGGTGGAAGATCAGGTGCTGATCGCCATGGACGCAGAGATGATGCTAGCCGACGCCGGCATCGAGAACGTCGTCACCGCCAGTTCGAGCACCGATGCCCTCAACCGCTTGAAGACCTTCATGCCTGCAATCGCCATCCTCGACATCAACCTCGGCCGGGACACGTCGGTGCCCGTGGCAGAGGAACTTCTGCGACGCGGCATCCCCTTTGTCTTTGCCACCGGCTACGACGACAGGTCCGCCGTACCGGACGCGCTGCTGTCCGTCCCTGTCGTCCGCAAGCCCTATGACGCGAACGCACTCGTCCAGGCTCTCTCCGACCGTCTGGCAGCAGTAGTGCCGGCGCAATAACCCCGTCCCCCGAACCCATGAATTGGTAGGGTTGTCGGCCTGCGTCAGAAGCCATACGTTCGCCTTACGTTCTGCGACCGGAGGGCAAACATGCAGGCGTTGCAAGACTTCATCATCGAGGCGAAAGCGGTCACCTACATGAGTGGCAAACGCCCTCAGCCGGAGCCCACCCGTCCCGGTGCCAAGGACATTCCCTATGAGAGGGGCCGCTATCGCTACCTCGACAGCCATTTCGGCGGCACGGACTTTCTAGGTCAGGAGGTCGTCTGGCAGGACGAGATCCCGATCTGGGCGATGAACTACTATGGCAGGATCATTGACCCGGCCCGCTTCGACGGCGAACGAGCAGGCACTGTGATCAAGCAGGCACTGACCGCACTCTACCAGGAGAAGCGCTTTCTGGGTGGCTTTGCCTACCAGCATGCCCTCGGCGAATATGTTGACCAGTCGGCCGGCGATTATCGCAGCCTCCTCGGCGTTGAACGCATCCTGGTCGAGGACCGAACCGTCTATCAGCTTGATTATCAGGGAGGCCTGATCAAGGCCTGACGGGCCTTGCTATTCTGGACAATCCCGTGAAAATGCCTAAAGGAAAGCCACCCGAAAAAAGGCGCTAGATTTTAGGCATGCCGGCACGCCAACGCATCATCCCCGTTCGCCGCGAATACAATCGCTGGGTCGCCAACCAGACACTGGAAGACTATGCGCTGCGCTTTACCGCCAAAAGCGCCCGCAAGTTTTCCTCCAGCCGGATCTCCCAGACGGCAATCGGCGCCATCTCGTTCCTCGCGCTGGAGGCGATCGGCGGCACGATCACGATCGCCTATGGCACGACCAATGCCTTTTTCGCCATCGTCGTGGCCGCGATCCTGATGCTGCTGGTCGGCGTGCCGATCAGCAAATATGCCATCCGCCATGGCGTTGACATCGACCTTCTGACGCGGGGCGCCGGCTTCGGTTACATCGGCTCGACCATCACCTCGCTGATCTATGCCGCCTTCACCTTCATGCTCTTCGCCATCGAGGCCTCGATCATGACAAAGGCGCTGGAAATCGCTTTCGGCATCCCGCTCTGGCTGGGCTACATCATCTCGGCCGTCGCAGTGCTTCCTCTGGTCACCTATGGCATCCGGATGATCTCGAAGTTCCAGCTGCTCACCCAGCCCTTCTGGATTGTCCTGAACATCCTGCCCTTCGTCTTCATTGTCTTTCTCGACTGGGAGAAGATCGACCTGTGGCGCGCCTTCGCCGGAGTTGGTCATTCCAACGCCCATCTCGGTCAGGCGGCACCCTTCGACCTTCTGGAATTCGGCGCGGCCTCCGCCGTCATCCTCGCGCTGATGCCGCAGATCGGCGAGCAGGTCGACTTCCTCCGCTTCCTGCCGCCTGAGGGTGCCCGCAAGCTGCACCACCGCATCGCGATCTTCCTCGCCGGTTCCGGCTGGGTCGTGCTTGGCGTGCCCAAGCTGCTCGCCGGCTCCTTCCTCGCGGTACTTACGCTCTCGACCGGCGTCCCCATCAGCGAAGCCGCCGACCCCGCCCATATGTATGTCGCCGCCTTCGGCTACATGATCCCGAACGAAACCGCAGCCATGCTGCTAATGGCCGGCTTTGTCGTCATCTCGCAGCTCAAGATCAACGTGATGAATGCCTATGCAGGCTCTCTCGCCTGGTCGAACTTCTTCTCCCGACTGACCCATAGTCATCCGGGCCGGGTCGTCTGGCTGGTCTTCAACGTCGCGATCGCGTTGCTTCTGATGGAGCTCGGCATCTACGGGCTTCTCGAGGAAACACTCGGCATCTTCTCGATTATCGCCATGAGCTGGCTTTGCGCCATCTCCGCCGATCTCTTCGTCAACAAGAAGCTCGGCCTGTCTCCGCCCGGCATCGAGTTCAAGCGTGCCCATCTCTACGACGTCAACCCGGTCGGTTGCGGCACCATGGCGCTATCGGCCGGCCTCGCACTTGCCGCCCATTTCGGAGCCTTTGGCTCGACCTTGGCGTCACTCTCGACCTATGTGACGCTGGTTGCCTTCGCAATCTCGCCCCTCCTCGCCTGGTGGACGGACGGGAAATTCTATCTGGCCCGAAAGCCGCGCCACAGCTGGAAGAACCAGACCGGCATCACCTGCTCGATCTGCGAACATCCTTTCGAGCCGGAGGACATGGCCTGGTGCCCCGCCTATGCAGCACCGATCTGTTCGCTCTGCTGCACGCTCGACAGCCGCTGCCACGACATGTGCAAGCCGCATGCGAAGATCAACGCACAGGCCGCGACCGTGGCGCGCGCCTTCCTGCCCGAGGCGATGCTCGAAACCTTCTCGACGCGTCTCGGCCGCTATGCGCTGACTGCCATGGTCTCGATCTCCGTCATCGGCGGCATCCTGGCGCTGATCGCCCATCAGGTGAATGCGGCCACTCCCGAGATGACCGACGTGGTCAACCGCACCGTCACGGTCGTCTTCTTCATCTTCGCCATCATCGCCGGCATCGTCTCCTGGTTCTACGTGCTCGCCCATGACAGCCGGGTCGTGGCGGAAGAGGAATCCTCCCGCCAGAACACCCTTCTGCTCAAGGAGATCGCCGCCCACCGGAAGACGGACGCAGCGCTGCAAAACGCCAAGGAAACCGCAGAGGCCGCCAACCGCGCCAAGAGCCGTTATGTCGTAGGCCTCTCCCACGAGCTGCGCACACCGCTGAATGCCGTGCTCGGCTACGCCCAGATCCTCGAGCGCGATGAAACGATCCCCGTGCCGCGCCAATCCGCGATCAAGGTGATCCGCCGCTCCGCCGACCACTTGTCGGGCCTGATCGACGGGCTCCTCGATATCTCCAAGATCGAAGCAGGCCGACTGCAGGTCTTCTCCAACGAGGTCAACATCCAGGATTTTCTCGACCAGCTGATCGACATGTTCGCCCCTCAGGCTGCGGCCAAGGGCATCCTCTTCGAGCACCAACGCTCCCGCAACCTGCCGCTCTATGTCCGCACCGACGAACGCCGTCTGCGCCAGATCCTCGTCAACCTGCTCTCCAATGCGATCAAGTTCACCGATGAAGGCACCATCCGCTTTGGCGTTGACTACCGCAGTCAGGTCGCAACCTTCACGGTCAGCGACACCGGCCGGGGTATTTCGGAGAAGGACCTCAATCGGATCTACGAACCCTTCCAGCGCGGCGAGGCGGACAATGTTCGGCCGATGCCGGGGCTGGGGCTGGGGCTGACGATCACCAAGCTGCTGACCCAGACGCTGGGCGGCGAAATCTCCGTGGTGAGCGAGCGCGACAAGGGCTCGACCTTCAAGATCCGTCTGATGCTGTCGGCGATCGACCGTCCGAACACGGCGCCAGCGGCCGAGCGCAAGATCGTCTCCTATACCGGTCCGCGCCGGACGATCGTTGTCGTCGATGACAACGAGGATCACCGCGAGCTGATGCGCGAGGTACTCGCACCCCTAGACTTCGTCGTGCTGACGGCAGCCGGCGGTCCGGAATGCCTGACCCTGGTAGAAGGCGTGAAGGCCGATCTCTTCCTGGTCGATATTTCCATGCCCGGCATGAACGGCTGGCAGCTGGTCGAGAAGCTGCGCGATGCGGGCCAGAAGGCACCGATCCTGATGCTCTCGGCAAATGTCGGCGATGCTCCTGCCCCCGGCGGCGAGGGCCACGACGACGCCATCGCCAAACCCGTCGACATCACCCGCCTGCGCGACAAGCTCGCCCGCTTTCTCGGCCTCGACTGGATCTATGCGGACGATCCGCGACTTCTGCAGCCGGCCCTAACGCCACACAAGCCTGTATCGCCCGGCGCCGGTCATATCGAGGAGTTGCTCAGCCTCTGCGATATCGGCTATGTCCGCGGCATTGAGGCAAAGCTCGCCGAACTCGACGGGCTGGGGAACAATAAGGCCTTTGTCGACGCAGCCCGCGCCCATGTGCAGGCGTTCGACCTTGCAGGCCTGCGCAGTTTCCTCGTCTCCTTCGAAACCGGCAGGGAGCCGATCCATGGCTGAGGCGAGCCGCCGCGACATCGTGCTTCTGGTGGACGACAGTCCCGACGCGCTCGGCTTCCTGACCGAAGCGCTCGAAGCGTCCGGCTATTCCGTGCTGATCGCGACCTCCGGCCACGGCGCGCTTTCGATCGTTGCCCGCATCAGCCCCGACCTCATACTCCTTGATGCCGTCATGCCCGGCATGGACGGCTTCGAGACCTGCCGCACGCTAAAAGCGGACCCCGTCGTCGCGCAGGTGCCTGTCATCTTCATGACCGGCCTGACCGAAACCGAGCACGTCGTGAAGGCGCTGGAATCGGGTGGGGTCGATTATCTGACCAAGCCTATCAACATCGATGAATTGCGGGCCCGTATCCGCGTTCATCTGTCGAATGCCCGCTCGGCCCAGAGCGCCCGGGTGGCGCTCGACGCCGCAGGCCGCCACCTACTCGCGATCCGGGGCGACGGCCAGGTCCACTGGACCACGCCGCAGGCCAACCGGCTGATCGAAACCGCCACCGGCCATCAGGACCAGATCGGCGACGTCGCCCGCGCAGCTGCCGCCTGGCTCGCGGCCCGCCGCTCCGGCACGTCCTCCGCGCGATCCGAATCCAGCTTCCCTTTCCCGGGCGCCACAGGCCTTCCCCTGACCCTCTCCCTGCTCGGCACGATCGGCGCCGACGAATACCTCTTTCGCCTCACCTCCGCCAACCGCCAGAGCGAGGACGAAATGCTGCGCGAGCGCTTCGGCTTGACGCACCGCGAAAGCGAGGTTCTGCTCTGGATCGCCAAGGGCAAGGCCAACCGCGACATCGGCGAGATCCTCGGCCTCTCCGCCCGCACGGTGAACAAGCATCTCGAGCAGATCTACGCCAAGCTTGGGGTCGAAAATCGCGCCTCGGCCGCGGTGAAGGCGGCGGATGTGCTGCGAGAGACGTGATCGCATCAGGGCGCGCGAATAAGGCACAGACACCCCTCCTGGGACCAAGCTCGCAATCGGCGCCAAAGCCCGCAAGGCTATCTCGCCGCGAGCGACGCAACCAACGGGGCCCCAAAGCCAAACGCCCGCAAGGACACTACCATGGACAATTTCGTCATCGTTACCGGTTGCTCCGGCGGCGGAAAGTCGACGCTTCTGAAGGAACTTCAAGGCCGGGGTCTTGCGACGGTCGAAGAGCCGGGGCGGCGTATCGTCCGGCACCAGCAGGCGACCGGCGGCGGGGCTTTGCCCTGGATCGATCTCGCAGCCTTCGCCAAAGAGGCAATCTGGCTTGGCCAAGAGGATTGCATTCGCATGGCCGCACATGACGGCTGGGTCTTCTTCGATCGCAGCGTGATTGATGCTGCATCGGCTTTAGCATCAGCCACTGGTAACACCGCAGCAATCGAGGCACTGAGGGCAGCCACGCGGTATCACCGTCGCGTCTTCGCGGTGGCGCCATGGCCCGAAATCTTCGCGCAGGACGACGAGCGCCAGCACGATTTCGCAGCCGCGGTTGAAGAATATGACAGGCTTGCCGCCCTCTACACGGAACTCGGTTACGAATGGACGATCATCCCGAGGGCACCGGTTGAGGAGCGCGCCGACTTTGTCCTGCAGACCTTGTCATGCTGAAGGCCGAAAAGCAGAAAGCCCGGCGCGAGGCCGGGCTTTCCGTCGGTCCTATAAGGGATCGAATTAGTTCTGGAAGTACGAATACTTGCCGTCGTCGCCCTTCTTCCAGGTGTACATGACGTAGTCCGGACGGGTGATGTCACCCTTGGCGTCAAAGCCAAGTTCGCCGATAACGGTCGTGTACGGGCCCTTTTCCTTCAGAGCCGTAGCAACGGCTTCCGGATCGGACGAGGCAGCAGCCTTGGCAGCTTCTGCGATGACCTGCAGGGCAGCGTAGGAGTACAGCGTGTAGGCTTCCGGTTCGAAGCCGGCGTCGCGGAACTTCTTCACGGCGTCAGCAGCGTTCGGGTTCTGGCGCGGATCCGGCGGGAAGGTCATCAGGGTGCCGTCAACTGCGTCACCGGCGATCGAAGCGAGTTCGTTCGAGGTGATGCCGTCGCCGGACATCAGGGTAGCGTCCAGACCCTGCGAAGCCATCTGGCGCATGATGAGACCAGCTTCGGTGTGCAGACCGCCGAAGTAAACGATCGAAACGCCGGCTTCCTTCATCTTGGCGATGAGGGCGGAGTAGTCCTTTTCACCGGGAGTGATGCCTTCGTAGATCACTTCGGTAACGCCGAGGCCGTTCATCGCCTTCTTGGTTTCGTCAGCAAGGCCCTGGCCGTAAGGCGTCTTGTCGTGAACGACAGCAACCTTGGCATCCTTGAAGTTGTCGGCGATGTACTTGCCGGCAACGGCGCCCTGCTGGTCGTCACGGCCGCAGGTACGGAAGGTGTTCCACAGACCGCGCTCGGTGAAGTTCGGGTTGGTGGAAGCCGGGGTGATCTGCAGGATGCCGTTTTCGGCGTACACTTCAGAAGCCGGAATCGAGACGCCCGAGTTGAAGTGACCGACGACGAACTTGACGCCGTCAGCAACGAACTTGTTGGCGACGGAAACGCCCTGCTTGGCGTCCGACACGTCGTCGCCGAGAACGATCTTGATCTGCTCGCCGTTGATGCCACCGGCAGCGTTGATGTCGGCAGCAGCCTGCTCGGCACCCTTCTGTAGCTGCGCACCGAAGGCAGCGTTGGGGCCGGTCAGCGGGCCGGCGACGCCGACCAGGATTTCGGCATAGGCGCTGCCGCTGAAGGCGACCATGGCCGTCAGCGCAACTGCCGAAAGGAGAGACTTCTTCATATTGTTACTCCCAAGTTTTTTGTGCGGGTTAGGTTAAAAACCCTGCGCAATACCCGCTGCGACTGCGCCGGAAAACTGTTCCACTCTTTGTATGTGGCCGAAGCCTTGTTCTTTGCCAAGTCGACGCCCTCTGTCGCCAATCTGCGACAGAAAACAACGGCTTGTCAATCTTTGTTCTTCCACGAGAAATACGAAGTTCTCTCGTAGAGCCAGTAATAGTTGTCGACCATCTGGGTGGTCCGGCGTGCCTGGAATCCAGCCACTGCAAAGGCCATCAGAAGGACTACGTCGACCAGGTAGAAGAAGGGGCTGAGGAACGGTCCTGCAAACAGCGAAAAGTGCAGAAAACGCATCGCGAAACCCAGACCGAGCACGTACACGAAGACCGTGCCATAGCCATTCCAGCTCTCCGCGGCGGCCTTGCCCGTGCGCCAGGCGGTCCAGAAGCCTAGCAACAGCACGAGGAAGCGCAGGACAAGACGGACCGTCGTATCGCTTTCGAAAAACAAACCTTGCATGTCAGATACTCCCCGCGCTCAGTGATGGCCGCCTTCGAGATAAGCCGCGCGGACCGACGGATCGGCCAGCAGCTCCTTACCCGTGCCACTCATCGTCACCTTGCCGTTGACCATGACATAGGCCCGGTCGGACAGCTTCAGCGCCGCAAAGGCGTTCTGCTCGACCAGGAACACGGTCAGGCCCTCTTCCTTGTTCAGACGCTTGATCTGCTCGAAGATGCCCTTGACGATCAGCGGCGCGAGACCGAGCGACGGTTCGTCGAGCAGTAGCAGCTTCGGCCGCGACATCAGCGCACGGCCGATCGACAGCATCTGCTGCTCGCCGCCGGACAGCGTGCCGCCACGCTGGCTCTGACGCTCCTTCAGGCGGGGGAACATGGTGAAGATCTTCTCCACGTCCTCCTTGAAGTACTTCAGGTCATCGAGACCTGCGCCCATCTGCAGGTTTTCCATCACCGTCATTCGCGGGAAGATGCGGCGCCCTTCCGGAGACTGGGCGATGCGACGGCGCGCGATGAGGTGCGTCGGCAGCTGGGTGATGTCTTCGCCGTCGAAGATCACCTTGCCGGCACGTGCCTGGGGGCTGCCGCAAATGGTCATCATCAGGGTCGACTTGCCGGCGCCATTGGCCCCGATCAGCGACACGATCTCACCCTTGTGGACTTCGACGTCGACGCCGGCCAGCGCCCGGATATTGCCGTAATAGGTTTCGACGCCGGCAACTTTGAGAAGCGGTTCAGAGGACATCAGGCGTCTCCTCCGGCAATGGCTTCGACTTCATGGATCACTTCGTCCAATTCTTCATCCTCGACACCCAGATAGGCCGCAATGACCTTCGGGTCGTTCTTCACGTGATCGGGCGTGCCGTCGGAGATCTTCTGGCCATACTCCAGAACCACGACGTGGTCGGAGATCTGCATGACGACCGACATGTCGTGCTCGATCAGCAGCAGCGAGGTGCCTTCGTCGCGAATGCTGCGCAGCAGTGTGTTCAGCGCCAGGGATTCCTTCGGGTTCAGACCAGCCGCAGGCTCGTCAAGGCACAGCAGCTCCGGCCCGGTGCACATCGCACGGCAGATCTCCAGACGACGCTGGGCGCCGTAGGGCAGATCACCGGCCGGATCGTCGGCACGTTCTGTCAGGTCCGCCTTGTCGAGCCAGTACTTGGCCTTTTCGATCGAGGCGGCTGCAGCCTTCTTGTAGGCCGGCAGTCCGAGCAGTCCGAGCACCGTGTAGCCCGACGCCTTCATCAGCGCGTTGTGCTGGGCCACCAGAAGGTTCTCGAGAACCGTCAGACCCGAAAACAACCGGATGTTCTGGAAGGTTCTTGCGACCTTGGCCTTCTTCGGGATCTCGAAGTCCGGCAAGCGTTCCAGCAGATACTTGTCGCCGGATTTCTGCGTCAGCGTGATCATGCCCATGGTCGGCCGATAGAAGCCGGTGATGCAGTTGAAGACCGTGGTCTTGCCGGCACCGTTCGGCCCGATCAGCGCGGTGATCTCACCGCGCCTGGCTTCGAAGGACAGGTCGTTGATGGCCATCAGGCCACCGAAGCGCATCGACAGATGCTCGACTTTCAGGATCGTGTCATTGCTCATTGTCGTGTTCCCGGAGGTCATCAGCCGTGACCCTCCTTGGTGAAGCTGCCCGAGACGGCCTTGCGTTCCTTGAGGAAGGCCGTCGGCTCTCTGCTGCCGACGAAACCGCGCGGCTTGAACAGCATGACCACGACCATGGCGAGGCCGAAGAGGATCATGCGGTACAGTTCCGGCGTGAAGTCGGGACCGAACACGTGCTTGAGGAACTCCATTTCACGAAGCGCTTCCGTGCCACCGATCATCACGATAGCCGCGATCGCAATGCCCGTCAGCGAACCCATGCCGCCGAGAACGACGATGGCCAGGATAACAGCGGATTCGAGGAAGACGAAGCTTTCCGGCGAAACGAAGCCCTGGCGAGCCGCGAAGAACGAGCCGGCGAAGCCGCCGAACATCGCACCGATCGCGAACGCAGTGAGCTTGGTCGTGACGGTATTGATGCCGAGCGAACGGCAGGCGATCTCGTCTTCACGTAGCGCTTCCCACGCACGGCCGATCGGCATGCGGCGAAGCTTGATCGTGACATAGGCCGTCAGGCAGCACAGCGCTAGGATCACGTAGAAGAGGTAGATCTTGTAATAGGCCGACGACATCGGCAGGCCGAAGGTCTTGGCAAAGCCATCCGGCGATGCGTTGAACTCCATGCCGAAGAAGGTGGCCTTCGGAATGCTGGAGATACCGAAGGTACCCCTGGTCACATCCTGCCAGTTGATCAGCACCAGTCGGATGATTTCCCCGAAGGCGAGCGTCACGATGGCAAGGTAATCCCCCCTCAGACGCAGCACCGGGAAACCGAGAATGATGCCCCAGAAGGCAGCCAGGATACCGGCGAGCGGCAGAAGCAGCCAGAAGGACAGGCCGAAGTTCTGGGCGAGCAGCGCATAGGAATAGGCGCCGACCGCGTAGAAGGCGACATAGCCGAGATCGAGCAGGCCGGCGAGACCGACGACGATGTTCAGACCCCAGGCAAGCATGACGTAGATCAGGATCTGGATGCCGAAGTTGTCGACATATTTCAGCGAGCCCTGCACCCCGGTCAGCCAGACGATGACGGGCGGATAGAGGATCAGGGCGCCGAGAGCGATCTTGAGGAAATGCGCCTTGAAGAAGGAAGGCTTGGCGTCGATGTCATGCACCGGCACCGCCGCGGACTTCTTCTCTTTGCGGGCAGCGAACCAGGGCGCCACGATGGCGACCATGGCAAAGCGTCCGACAGCGGCAATTGCCACGAAGATAGCAAGGAGGCCCCAGCGCGGATACCAGATCAGCTCGTTCGCCATGTTCTGATCGGTCTTGATGCCGATATACAGGCTGAACAGGCCGAGCGCGAGAAGGCCGGCGAAAAGGCCTTCCTTGATGGCGCGCGCCAGCGTGCCGGACGAAGCGGCACCGTTTACGTTTGCAGAACTTGTCATGGGATCAAACCTTCTCGACTTCCGGACGTCCGAGGATGCCGGTGGGCTTGAAGATCAGCACGAAGGCAAGGATGCCGAAAGTGGCGACGTCCTTGTAGGCGATGCTGAAATAGGCGGACCAGAGCGACTCGATCAGACCGATGAGCAGACCACCCAGAACGGCGCCCGGCAGGGATCCGATCCCGCCCAGAACGGCGGCGGTGAAGGCCTTCACACCTGGAATGAAGCCGTCGTGGAACGAGGCGACACCATAATACATCAGGTACATGGTACCGGCGACCGCCGCGAGTGCAGCACCCATCACGAAGGTGATGGAGATCGTCCGGTCAACGTCGACTCCGAGCAGCGCCGCCATCTTGCGGTCCTGCTCAGTGGCGCGCTGGGCACGGCCGAGCGGCGTCTTGTTGACGATGTACCAGAAGGCGGCGAGCAACACGGCCGTGACGACGACAATGATCACCTGCTTGAGCGCGATGGTGACGTTTCCGATATGCAAGACGTCGCTGACCAGCGGCGGGATCGGCTTGTTGCGCGGACCCTGCGAGATCTGGATGAAGTTGGACAGCACGATCGACATGCCGATCGCGGTGATCAACGGCGCGAGGCGGAACGAACCGCGCAACGGCCGATAGGCCACCCGCTCGATCGTCCAGTTCCACAGACCCGTCATCAGCATGGCAATGATCAGCATGATCAGCAGCGCGAGCGCTACCGGGATGCCGGCAAAGAAGGATGTCAGGATGAGGAAGACGATGAGAGCGGCGAAGCCGCCGAGCATGAAGATGTCACCATGGGCAAAGTTGATCATGCCGATGATGCCGTAGACCATCGTATAGCCGATAGCCACGAGGCCATAGATGGATCCAAGAGTCAGCCCGTTGATGAGCTGCTGGATGAAGTACTCCATATATTATCCCCCGGACGCGCCTGATTGTTGCGTCTCATTTTGTTGTCCCTTGCGGGCATAGGCGTCGGAGGATTCCATATCGCTTTGTCCGAAAATGTGAAGCCAAAAAGGCATGCATCAGACAAAATGTTACTGTTAACAGGTGCTTTGACCCGGGAAATGACAGGTCACACAAAAAAGCAGCAGAAAAAGCTTACGAAATCAGCAGGTCGCGAGGGCGACCTGCTGTCTATCGGATGGAACTAAAGCAAGCCCATTTGAGCCAAAAACGGTTCAGTTTCTCATTCGCGACCCGTTCGCGTCGAAAAGCGACTGAGGCTGCAGACGGGCGGGCAGGATTTCCCCAAGAATTTCCACTGCCCAGCCGTCGATTTCGTCGGCGATCTCCTTCGGAACATAGCCGATTGCGACCGACACGCCGCTCGGATGGGCGAATCCGCCCGAAGTTACCCAGCCACGCACTTCTCCCTTATAGGAGATCGGCTCGTCGCCGATGACGTCGGCATCCTTGGCATCCACGATAAAGGTGCGCAGCCGAAGCGTGCCGCCAGCCAGCTTCTCTTCGATCGCCGCCTTCTTGCCGATGAAATCCGCTTCCTTTTTCAGCGCGACGAAACGCGAAAGCCCGGCTTCCAGCGGTCCATAGAGCGGGCGATATTCACGTGACCAGCTGCCGAAGCTCTTTTCCAGTCTGAGCGCATTGAGGGCCCGCAGACCAAAGAGTGAGATGTTGAATTCGGCACCCGCCTCCATCAGCGCATCTAAGACGTAGCGCTGATACTCCGGCCGCATCCAGATCTCATAACCCAGGTCACCGGTATAGCTGACGCGTCCAAGAATGACCGGTGCCATGCCGAGATCCATCTCGCGGATCGCCATGAAGGGCAGAGCCTCGTCCGAGACATCAAGATGGGTGAGCTTGGCGAGCACCTCGCGCGACTTCGGCCCGGCAATCGACAAGCCCACGAGGCTGAGGTTGAGGGCCTCGACATCGACCGAACCGTCCTCCGGCAGGTGGCTTTCGAACCAGCGCATGTGATAGTCCTCGGCGATACCGGAGCCAATGACGAGAAAATCCTCGTCATCGAGATTGGCGACCGTGAAATCACCGATCAGCTTGCCGGCCTCGTTCAGCATCGGCGCAAGCGCCATGCGTCCGACGTCGGGCAGCTTGCAGGCAAGCATGCGGTCGAGCCAGGCCCGAGAACCCTCCCCGCTCACCATGTATTTGGCGAAACCCGAAGTTTCCATCAGGCCGACGCTCTCGCGGACCGCTTTCGCTTCGCGGCCGACCGCCTCGAAATCCGTCGAGCGCCGCCAGGAGAACTGGTCCTCGACGCCCGCGGGCGCAAACCAGAGCGGCGTTTCCAGACCATAGGACGCGCCGAACACGGCGCCCGCGGCCTTCAGCTTGTCGTAGATCGGCGTGGTGAGCAGCGGACGCGCGCCCGGCAGTTCCTCGTTCGGATAGCGGATCGAGAAGCGGCGAGAATAGTTCTCGCGGACCTTGGCATTGGTATAGCCAAGCGTCGCATAATCGCCGTAGCGGCAGACATCCATGGCGAAGACATCGAAGCCCGGATCGCCCTCGATGATCCAGTTGGCAAGCGCCAGACCCACACCACCGCCCTGTGAGAAGCCCGCCATGACCGCGCAGGCCGACCAGTAATTCGTCATGCCGCGCACCGGCCCGACCAGCGGGTTACCGTCAGGCGAGAAGGTGAAGGGGCCGTTGATGATCTTCTTGATGCCGGCATTGTTGAAGGCCGGGAAATGGCGGAAGCCGATTTCCAGTTCGTTGGTGATGCGCTCCAGGTCTTCGGCCAGAAGCTCATGGCCGAAGGTCCATGGCGTCTCGATCGGCGACCACGGACGGCAATCCTTTTCATAGGTGCCCATCAGCATGCCGTTACGCTCCTGGCGGATATAGATCTCGCCGTCGAAGTCGACGCAGTGCATGAGTTCTTTGCCGGTGGTCTTGTTGAACTCGATGACCTCGGGCATGTCCTCAGTGATCAGATACATGTGCTCCATGGCGAGCACCGGAAGCTCCAGCCCGACCATGCGGCCCACTTCGCGCGCCCAGAGACCGGCGGCATTCACCACATGCTCCGCACGGATTTCGCCCTTGTCGGTGATCACCCGCCAAGTGCCGTCTTCCAGCTGCACCAGATCCTCGACCTTGGTGTGCAGATAGATCTCCGCGCCGTTCTTCTTGGCAGACTTCGCATAGGCGTGGGTCGTGCCATAAGGGTCAAGATGGCCCTCATGCGGATCGAAGACCGCGCCGACGAACTGCTTGGGGTCCAAGAGCGGCATCATCTCATAGGCTTCCTGCGCCGAAATCAGCGTCGCCTCGCCGCCTGCATACTTGCCCTTGGCAAGCAGCGACTTCATCCAGTCGAAGCGCTCCTTGGTGGCCGCCAGCATCAGGCCCGACGTCATGTGCAGGCCGATGTCCTGGCCGGAATACTCCTCGATCTCCTTGTAGAGCTCGACCGTGTATTTCTGCAGCTTGGCAACGTTCGGATCGCCATTGATCGTGTGCATGCCGCCGGCCGCGTGCCAGGTGGAGCCGGAGGTCAGCTCGGAGCGCTCGAGCAGCACCACATCGGTCCAGCCGAACTTGGTCAGATGGTACAGGACCGAACACCCGACGACACCCCCGCCGATGACGACGACACGCGCATGGCTCTTCATGGAAAAACGCTCCCCTTGGCAGCAAAGATTGATGTCGCAAAGCTAGATCGCGCGCATGAAAGCCAGAAGACCATGCTGCGACGAAAGATGTCGCATGGATGACAGGCGATGTTCTCAGCGCGGCGGCCCTGTCAGGGCAGTGTGTCAACCTAACACGACAAGTCCACCTAATTTTAAGGGTTCTGTAAGTTAGCAGATATAATCATCTGGGGGCGGCAATGAACTCCTGGCCGCGTTTTAGAACCCAGAGATGCGTATGTCCTTTTTCGCCTTTGGCAGCGATGCCCGGTCCATTCTTGACGCCCTTGAAAAATCCCAAGCCATCATCGAATTCGACCTCGAAGGCCGCATTCTTCACGCCAACCAGAACTTCCTGAAGGCGCTCGGTTATCAGCTGAACGATATCGTCGGCCAGCATCACCGCATGTTCGTGACCGCAACCGAAGCTGCCTCCGCCGACTACAAGCAGTTCTGGCGCAACCTCGCCGCCGGCAATTTCGGCCAGGGACAATACAAGCGCGTTGCCAAAGGCGGCCGCGAAATTTGGATCGAGGCGACGTATAATCCGGTGCTGAAGGGTGGTCGCCCGCACAAGGTCGTCAAGTTCGCCACCGACATCACCGCCATGAAGCTGAAGTCGCTCGATGCCGAAGGCAAGCTGGCAGCGCTCGATCGTGCCCAGGCCATCATCGAGTTTACTCCGACGGGCGAAATCCTGCATGCCAACGAGAATTTCCTCGGCGCCATGGGCTACAGCCTGCCGGAGATCGTCGGGCGCCATCATTCCATTTTCTGCGACAAGGATTACGCGGCCACGATCGAGTATCGCGACTTCTGGAAGGGCCTTGGCGAAGGCCGGTTTGTGGCCGACCAGTTCACCCGCTTCGGCAAGGGTGGCAAGCGGATCAACATCCAGGCCTCCTACAATCCGATCATGGACACCGATGGCAAGGTGCTGAAGGTCGTGAAGTTTGCGACCGACGTCACCGAGCGAATCCGGGTGATCGAGGAACTCGGCGCCGGCCTCGGCCGCCTCGCCGACAGCAATATCCGCATGACGCTCGACCAGCCGTTCAGTCCGGAATTCGAGCCGCTTCGCCGCGACTTCAACGCCTCGATCGGCGCCTTCCAGCAGACGCTCTCGGGCGTGCTCGATCAGACCTATGAACTTGCGCGCAATGGCAGCTCGATGAGACATTCGGCCGAGGAACTCTCCGGCCGCACCCATCAGCAGGTTGCAGCCCTCGAGCAGACGGCAGCCGCCCTCTCCGAAGCGACGAACAAGCTGAGGACGGCAACCGAGCGTACCCGGGAAACCCGCAAGATCGCGATGGAAGCCCGCACGGCTGCCACATCCTCCGTCGCCGTGGTCAAGGATACCGTCAGCGCCATGGAGCGTATCGAGGGCGCCTCGAACGAGATCGGCAAGATCATCGGCGTGATCGATGAGATCGCCTTCCAGACCAACCTGCTCGCGCTGAATGCCGGGGTCGAGGCCGCCCGCGCGGGCGAAGCCGGCAAGGGCTTTGCCGTCGTCGCTCAGGAAGTGCGTGAACTCGCCCAGCGATCGGCGAATGCCGCCAAGGAAATCAAGGCCTTGGTCAACACCTCTGCAACCGAGGTGCAGGAGGGTGTCCGCCTCGTCGGCGAGACGGGTCGCGTTCTCCAGGAGATCGAGAAGTTCGTGTCCGATATCGACCAGAATGTCGACCGCATCGCGCGATCGGCAGCGGAAGAAACGGCCGCGCTCGAAGCCATCAATGGCGCTGTCAGCGAGGTCGACGACATGACCAAGGCCAACGCGGCCATGGTGACGGAATCGACCGAGATCAGCCGAGCCGTATCGGATGGGGCAAGCGTACTCGCAGACCTCGTGAAGCGCTTCAAGCTGAACCGCCGCAGCGAGATCCGGGAAGGCGGCAAGGACGTCTGGACACCGGCCGAGCGTGCTGCCCGTCTCGGACAGCCCGCCTATCGCGCGGCCTCCTGACACCGGATCGCAGATCCTGCGCACCGGAGAACGCCTCCGTTGAAATTTCCGATCGCCCGCGCTTCCTAGTGCGGGCGGTTCTCATCTCCCCTGGCCGCGGCTCAGCGCGCCGGCAAGCTCCGGACAATCAGATCCATCACCAGCGGCACCCGCCCGCTCAATTCCTCCTCCAGGGCTTTGCGGGACAGGTTAAGCATCAGCGCGCGCAGATGGATGGAGCCGAGCAGCGTCGAGACGAGCATGTCGGCGAAAGCCTTGTTATCGAGGCCACGCGGCAGGCGAAGTGACGGATCGCTGGCCAGAGCCTGAGCAACATGGCTCATCGTCTTCTCGACGCAATCCCGGTAGAAGCGCTGCGCAAGCTCCGGATATTTTATCGACTCCGCGATCACCAGCCGTGTCAGCGTGATCTGCCGGGGCGAGAGGATCGCTGCAGCGATATCCTCCAGGAGCCGGACCAGACGCGCCTCCGGCTGCTCTTCACGCGTCGCTGCGCGGCTGTCGATGACAGCCACATCATGGCTGTCGACCAGCGCTCCGAAGAGCGAGGCCTTGTCCGGGAAGAACTTGTAAACCGTCTTCTTAGCCATGCCGCAGGCGCGCGCCACCTCTTCCATCGTTGCATCACCATAACCGAGACTGTCGAAAACAGTCTCCGCTGCCTGCAATATCAAGGCCTTGCGGTCATCGTCCGCGAGGCTTGGGGGCCGTCCCACCGTTGCTGAAGAAGTCGTCATGCCTGCCATCCCACAAGATTCCGGTTGACAATAAGAAACGATTGCGTTTCCTATCTCTCTAAGGAAACGATATCGTTTCCAATTCCACGTTTCAACCCCCGCCGCCGAAGAGACAAAGACCATGCAGAACAAGAACACCGCACTTGCGATCGCGCTGGGAGCCGTCTGTGCTCTTGGCCCTTTTGCGACCGACATGTATGTAGCCGCCATGCCCCGCATGGCAGAGGACCTCGCCACAACGGATGCTAACATCCAGCTAAGCATGATGACCTATTTCACCGGCTTCACGCTCGGCCAGCTGTTCTACGGTCCCGTCTCCGACAAGACCGGTCGCAAGCCGATGATCTATCTGGCGCTGGTGATCTTCGTTCTCGCCTCGATCGGCTGTGTGCTGTCCACGGGTGCCACGGAACTGCTGGTCTTCCGCTTCCTTCAGGGTATTGGCGGCTCGATCGGCATGGTCATCGCCACCGCCTCGATCCGTGACGTGCATACCGGACAGGCTGCTGCCCGTCTGATGTCCATGGTCGTGCTTGTGCTCGGAATCGCCCCGGTACTGGCGCCCCTGCTCGGCAGCCTCGTGCTGCAGATGGGCGATTGGCGGCTGATCTTCGCGCTCCTCGGTGCGCTTGGCGTGGCTGTCGCCGTCATCACCATCACCATGCTGCCGGAAACCCGCATGCCCGAACTGCGCGCCATGAGCCGCCCGCGCGACGCCCTGCACTGGTATGGCCGCCTGCTCTTCACCCGCAGCTTCATTCCCTATGCCGGCGCACTCGCGCTCGCCCAGGGTGGCTTCTTTGCCTATATCGCCGGCTCGTCCTTCGTGCTGATCAATGTCTATGGCCTCTCGCCGCTCGCCTATTCGGTCATCTTCAGCCTGAACGCCATCGGCATCGGCATGGGCGCGCAGCTTGCCCCCCGCCTTGCGGAGCGGATCGGCGTGCGTGGCGTGGTCAAGCTGAGCGCGACCATCTACGCGGCCGCCGGCCTCATTCTGCTCGGCCTGCAGCTGGCCGGCATCGCCTCGCTGGTCCCGGTCTGCATCCTGCTTTTCATCATGGTCATGGGCGTCGGCGGCATCATGCCAACCTGCAACATCCTAGCCATGGAATCCCATGGCGCGATCTCGGGCACGGCAGCGGCCTTGATGGGTGCCCTCGGTTTCGGCGCCGGCGCGCTCTGCAGCTTCACCATCGGCGTTCTCGACGATGGAACCGCCCTTCCCATGATCGGCGTCATGGCCGCGTGCGCCGTAGCAACAGCCGCAATCGCCATTTTCACCTTCGGACCTTCAACGGTCACCAAAACAGCCGCCGCCTGACACGACCTCCGAAACGCATCAGCCGCCGGTGAGAAACCGGCGGCTGATGCTTTTTCGTTTGTAATTGTGGATGGCCTACATCCGCCGCAGCGTGAACTCCGTCAACTCCGCCGGCACACCGATCCGGAGCGCAAAGCCCGGCCAGAGCCCTGTGCCATTGTTCACATAGAGCTGCATCTGACCAACCTGATAGAAGCCCGAAACGAAACCGTTATTAGCGCGGGCGACGATCTGGTCCAGCCCGCGCACCATGCCGCCATGGGTATGGCCGGACAGCTGGAGGGCAACACCGTGGCTCGCGGCCCGCTCGGCCAGCCGCGGCTGGTGATCGAGAAGGATGACGGGCGCATCGGCAGGGGCACCGGAAAGCGCCTTGCCGAGATCAGGCTCGACCGCCCCGGTAAACCGCGCCGAAAGATCGGTCACACCCGCAATGACCAGCTTGCCCTCCCCGCGCTCGATCACCGCATGTTCATTCGCGAGGATCCGCATGTTGAGCGACGGGAAATGGTCGAGCCAGCGATCCACCTCGAAGAAATATTCGTGATTGCCGGGCACGGTCAGCACCCCATCCCGCGCGCTAAGGCCCGCCAGAGGGGCGATATCCTCGCGCCGGATATCGAGGCTGCCGTCGATCAGGTCGCCTGTGATGACGATGAGATCGGCATCGAGCGCGTTGGTCTTTTCAACAACGGCGCTGGCCCATCGGCCGGTAAACAGCCGGCTGATATGCATGTCGGTCAACTGCACCATCCGGTAGCCGTCGAGATCGGGTGAGAGCCCGGGTATCGTCACCTCGATCCGCTTCACCGGCGGCACCCGGATCGCCTGGCTGATACCGAAGCTCGCGAGTGCAAGCGCCGCGATGCCCATGCCGTAGCGCACCTCCGGCGGCACAACCGGAAAGGACCAGGTGACGGCGAAGATCACAATGCTGATGATATCGAGGACCACCTGCATCGCGGCCAGGAGCACGATGGCCCCGAAGAACAGGTTGAAGCCGATCACCAGCGGTCGCGGAAATTCCGGCGCAAAGACCGATCCGGAGGTGAAGCGGCTGAACAGGTGATATTGCGAGGCAAACAGCAGGAAGACAGCCAGCAGCAGCCTCACCCACCACGGCCACGGCAAGGGGGCGATGAAGCGGGACGCCACGATCAGCCATGGCAGCGAAAACATGAGATGAAACATAAGGGCGGCGGGATCCTTTCTGCCTGAAACACAGAAAAAGCGCAGGCAGTTCACCCGAACATAGGGACGGTCAGCCCCTCACGCAAACCCCGCCGTCAGCGCAAACTCGCGCCCCATCTCGCGCATCTCGTCGAAGAGGAAGCCGGCAAAGCTGCGCATCACGATGATCTCGAACGCGTCCTGCCCCGTGCGGGCAAGGTTGGCGGCGACGTGGCAGATCTGGCAGTTGGTCGACTGGCCGATCTCGAAGAGATCGGGGTGCATGTCGAGCGCCGTGCATTTGGCAAGGATCGACCGGACCTTCGGCCCGTGAATGCGAAGCACCACGCGTCCATCGCTCTGGTCGACGAAGGAGGCGCGGGCGCTGCCGAGGTCCGACAGCTGTCGGGCAATGGTGTCGGCGGCAACGCTTTCGCTGACAACAAGCCATTCGCCCGGCCCGCAGAAACGGACATGCACGTCTTCGAGGTTGGTCAGCGCCTCGTCGATGTCGGCCTCATGGCCGGCGTGGGCAAGCACGGAGAAGACGGACACTGCCCGCAGGATCGCGAGGTGATGCGGGTTTGGCGTCGCTTCGAAACCGGAAATGTGGTCCTCGAGCACGTGACGGGCGGCAAAGGTCACCGGCATGGCAGGATCCTCACAGGTTCAGTTTCTTGTTGTCGGGGTCGTAGAAGACGGGGCTGACGACCTCGGCCAGCACTTCCGAGCCGCGCAAGCCATCCCAGACGACTATCTTCTCGCCCAGCCGCTCACGGCCGGATTTGAGGAAGGCAAGCCCGATCGTGTGCCCGAGCGTCGGCGAATGGCAGACGGAGGACACCCAGCCTTGATCATTCAGCGTCGACGGCTTGACGTTTTCCTTCAAGAGATGCGCGCCGGCGGCGAAACTCTTGTCGCGATCGACGGGCTTCAGGCCGACGAGCTGCGGACGGTCGGCAGCAGTCAGGCCGAAACGGCTCGACAGCCGCTTGCCGATGAAATCGGGCTTCTGCGTCGAGAACATTTTGCCGAGGCCGACATCGTCAGGCGTCGTGCGCCCGTCGATTTCGCTGTGGGTGATGAAGCCCTTCTCGATGCGCAGCACGTTGAGCGCTTCGACGCCGTAAGCGCAGATGCCGTGTTGCTTGCCGGCCGCCATGATCGCATCGGCGACCGCCTCGCCGTAATTCGCCGGCACCGCCACTTCGAAAGCGAGTTCGCCAGAGAAGGAGATGCGGAAGAGCCGCGCCTTCAAGCCCCCCTTGAGCAGCACTTCACGGGCCGAAAGGAAGGGGAAGGCCTCGTCGGAAATATCGTCTTCGATGATCTGCTCTAGGATAATCCGCGCCTTGGGACCCGCGACCGACATCTGCGCCCACTGATCGCTGGAGGAGACGAAGCGCACATCGAGATCCGGCCAGAGAACCTGGGAGCAGAATTCCAGATGCGTCATCACCTCGCCGGCATAGGCCGTCGTGGTCGTCATGAAGAAATGCTCGTCCGACAACCGGCTCGTCGTGCCGTCGTCGTAGATCATCCCGTCTTCGCGCAGCATCAGGCCGTAGCGCGCCTTGCCGACCGGCAGCTTCAGGAAGGCGTTGGAATAGACGCGGTTCAAGAATTCCGCAGCATCCTTGCCGAAGATCTCGATCTTGCCGAGCGTCGAGACATCGCAGATGCCGGCATTGGCGCGGATGTTCAAGACTTCACGGTCGACGGCCTCGCGCCAGGTCTTCTCGCCATCGCGCGGGAACCAGGAGGAGCGATACCAGAGGCCGGATTCGACAAAGACGGCACCGTTTTTCTTCGCCCAGCCATGCAGCGGCGAGGTGCGCACGGGCCGCGAATGTTCACCCCGCGAGGTGCCCGCCATGGCGCCGAAGGAAACGGGCGTGTAGAAGGGACGGAAGGTCGTGGTGCCGATTTCGGCAGGCGACACGCCGCGCATGCCGGCCATGATGCCGATCGTAGCTATATTGCCGAGCTTGCCCTGATCGGTCGCCATGCCGCCGGTCGTGTAGCGCTTGGTGTGCTCGACATGCCCCATGGCCTCGCGCTGGGCAAGGCTCAGGTCCTTCACATGCACGTCGTTCTGAAAGTCGACGAAGGCCTTGGATTTGGCGCCCGGCACATACCAGAGCGGCGCGAAGGAGGCATCGAATTCACCCTCGACTTGCGGCACGTCGACCGTGCCAACGAGACGACCGAGATCGCCGATCGCCTCATGCGCCTTGTCTGCACCATCGCGCAGAACGGCGGCAAGCGAGGCATGACCGGCAGCAGAGCCGGCGATCCGCAGCCCCTTCCCCACATCGGGCGCCAGGAAGGCCTGATGCTCTTCCGACCAGGTGGGCTTGGCGCCGCGCTGGCAGGCGAGATGCACGATCGGGCTATAGCCGCCGCTCATCGCCAGCGCATCGCAGGCAATCTCTTCCTGGTGGCCGACGCGTTCCGCGATCAAACCCTTGATCCGGTAATAGCCCTTGGTGTCGACGACGGAGCCGCCACGGATGACCCGCACGCCTGATGGAGCAACATCCGAAGACTGTGTCCGCCCGTCGATGATAGCAGCGACACCCACACCGGCAGCGACCAGATCGGCTGCCGTGCGATAACCCGCGCCGCCATTGGTGAAGATGGCGACGTTCTGGCCGGCGGCCACGCCATAGCGATTGAGATAGGTGCGCACGGCGCCAGATGTCATCACGCCCGGCTTGTCGTTTCCGCCGAAGACCAGCGGCCGTTCCTCAGCACCCGAAGCGAGGATCGCCCGCTTGGCGACGATGCGCCAGACACGCTCGACCGGCAGATCGCCCGAAGGCTGGGCGACATGCTTCTGCACCTTTTCGACGGCACCGAAGACGTTGTCGTCATACCAGCCGAACACGGTGGTGCGCGGCATCAGCGTGACATTGGAAAGGCTCTTCAGCTCCTCGACGACGGAGGCAGCATAGTCGGCAGCCGGCACGCCGCCGACGGTGACGCGTTCGCTCAGCAGCGATCCACCCATCCGGACGCCTTCATCCGCCAGAATGACACGTAGCCCCGCCCGCGCCGCAGCCCGCGCCGCCATCAGACCAGCCGGGCCGGCGCCGATCACCAGGAGGTCGCAATGCGCCCAGGCCTTTTCGTAGCGATCAGGATCGGCCAGGAACGGCGTCTTGCCGAGGCCGGCAGCTTTCCGGATGATCGGCTCGTAAAGCTTTTCCCAGAAGGCCTTCGGCCACATGAAGGTCTTGTAGTAGAAGCCGGCGGAGAGAAATGGCGACAGCAGGCTGTTGACCGCGCCGATATCGTATTTCAGCGACGGCCAGCGGTTCTGGCTGTTGGCTTCGAGCCCCTGATAGAGCTCGGCCACGGTGGCCCGCGTATTCGGCTCGGTGCGCCCTTCGGCTCCGATCGTCACAAGCGCGTTCGGCTCGGCAGAACCCGCCGTCACAATGCCGCGCGGACGGTGATACTTGAACGAGCGCCCGACCAGCAGCTGGTCATTGGCGATCAGGGCCGAGGCCAGCGTATCGCCTTCATAACCCGTATAGGTCTGACCATCGAACGAGAAGGAGAGCGTGCGGGCACGGTTGACGAGCCCACCGGAGGAAAGCCGGTAACCACTCATCGCGCGGCCTCCTTGGCGTATTCGCTCGCATCGGTCACGCTATAGACCTCATGGCTCGACGCATTGTCGCGCTCGACAACAAGCCAGCGCCGGCAGCCGGCGGTGTGATGCCAGTGCTCGATGATCCGGCCCTTCGGATTGTCGCGGATGAAAACGTAAGCGTTCCAGGCATCGTCGGATGCTGTGGGCGCCGGGCGAACCGGGCTCGCGTCACCGCGAATGCTGAACTCTTCCTTGGGACGAACGCCGCAATGCGGACAGGTGATCAGGCTTGCCATGGCGATGTCTCAATGCAGGTTCGGTTGTGGACCCTTGCCGGTTTCGTCGACGGCAAAGCCGCGTTCGAAACGATCAAGGCGCAAGAGGCGGGCCACGGGATGGGGTTCGTTCTTGGCGATCAGATGGGCAAAGCAGAAGCCGGATGCCGGCGTCGCCTTGAAGCCGCCATAGCACCAGCCGCAATTCAGGTAGAGATTGTCGATCGGCGTGCGGTCGATGATCGGCGAGCCGTCCATCGACATGTCCATGGCGCCACCCCAGGCGCGCAGCACGCGAACCCTGGACAGGCCGGGGATCAGCGACACACCCTCCTCGATCGTATGCTCAACGGTCGCAAGATTGCCGCGCTGGGCATAGGACGAATAGTAGTCGATATCGGCCCCGAAGACCAAGCCGCCCTTGTCCGACTGCGAGATATAGAAATGTCCGGCGCCATAGGTGATGACATTGTCGATCACGGGCTTGATGCCTTCCGATACGAAGGCCTGCAGCACATGCGTCTCGATCGGAAGATCGAGCCCCGCCATCTTGCCGGTGACGGAGGTGTGGCCGGCGGTCGCCAGCGCCAGCTTGTTGCAGCCGATGAAGCCCTTGGTCGTTTCGACGCCGGTCACCTGGCCGAGTTCGTCGCGGCGGATGCCGGTCACTTCGCAATGCTGGATGAGATCGACGCCGCGCTCGTCTGCGCCGCGCCCGTAACCCCAGGCAACCGCGTCATGCCGCGCCGTGCCGCCGCGCCGTTGCAACAACCCACCCATGATCGGGAAGCGCGCATGGTCGAAATTCAGATAGGGCATCATCTGGCGCACCTGCTCGCGGTCGAGCAGCTCGGCCTTCACCCCATGCATCATCATCGCATTGCCGCGCCGCGCATAGGCATCTCGCTGGCCGTCCGAATGAAAGAGATTGATGATGCCTCGCTGGGAAACCATGGCATTGTAGTTGAAGTCCTGCTCCAGGCCTTCCCACAGCTTCATGGAGAATTCGTAGAAGGGCTCGTTGCCCTCGAGCATGTAGTTCGAGCGGATGATCGTGGTATTTCGCCCAACATTGCCGCCGCCGAGATAGCCCTTCTCGATGACGGCGACATTGGTGATGCCGAATTCCTTGGCGAGATAATAGGCCGTCGAAAGGCCGTGCCCGCCACCGCCGACGATAACAACGTCGTAATGCGGTTTCGGCTGCGGCTCGCGCCACATCGGCGCCCAGTTCCGGTTGCCGGAAAGCGCCTGGCGGAAGATCGAAAGGGCGGAATAACGCATCGAACAACCTCTGCAAATGTCGCGTCACATTCGCATAGGTGTCACAAAGAGCAAGCGCGATCAGGACAAAAACTATGCTGTTTGAGACATGGAACACAGGTTTGATTGCACTGCAGCACAGAAGCCTCAGGCACCAGCGATGCACAAGCGCAAACCGCACTTCCCAATCGTCAAGACCGCGATTAAACCGGAGGGGAAGACGCTCGGGAGCCCAGTCAGGTGCGTGACACGACAGACATGCTGAAATTGTTCGAGCAAAGCGCAATTGCAGCCGGTTGCGTCATTCTCGACATCTATCGCGCAGGTGCCGAGGTGCGCCTCAAGGGTGACAGCTCTCCTGTGACCGAGGCCGACGAAGCTGCAGAACGCCTTATCCTCGACGCCCTAGCACGCGCACTGCCGGACATTCCCGTGGTCGCCGAGGAGGAGGTGGCCGCCGGCCGCATTCCTGATATCGGCGGCGGGCGTTTCATTCTGGTCGATCCGCTCGACGGCACCCGCGAATTCATCGGCGGCCATGACGATTTCACCGTCAACATCGCGCTGATTGAGAACGGCGTTCCGGTGCTTGGCGTGGTCCACGCCCCAGCGCTTGGCACACTCTATCTCGGCGGCGCCGGCAAGGCCGAAAAAGTCGAGATCCATGACGCCGGTCATATCATAGGGCGCAAGCCGATCGCGGTTCGCCCCAAACACGCCTCGCCCTCCGCCCTCGTGTCCCGCTCGCACAATTGCGATGCGACGGAGGCTTTCATCCGCAAGGCAGAGATTATCGAGCGCAAGGCAGTCGGTTCCTCGCTGAAATTCTGTCTTCTGGCCGAAGGTGTGGCGGACATCTATCCCCGTTTCGGCCCGACGATGGAATGGGACACGGCCGCCGGCGATGCGGTCTTGAGGGCCGCAGGCGGCATGGTGACGACCGAAGATGGCGCACCGCTGACCTATGGAAAGCGCTTGCCCGGCCTGCGCGCCTTTGAAAATCCGCCCTTCATAGCTACAGGTCGCCCGGAAAAGCGGGGATGACTTTCAAGAAATCCTGAATGGATTCAAAGCGGGCATGCGATTTTCATCCCCCGCACGTGGGCGTGTCTCAGACTTCTCTCCTCAACTCGCGCTGCGCCCCGCAGCCGTACAAAGAAAGGAGAGACCATGACCGATACGACCGCCAGGCTCGCTCTGCCCTTCATCCTGCCCGCCCAGGCGCAGAAACACGTCACCCACAATGAAGCGCTCCAGCGGCTCGACGCGCTGGTCCAGCCCGTCGTCGCAAGCAGTGCTGCAAGTCCGCCTGTCGCTCCCGAAGAAGGAGAGATCCATTGGATCACCACGCCCGCGGACGGACCCTGGTCCGGCCGCGACGGCCACCTCGCACTCTTTCAGGACGGCGTCTGGATCTTCATCACCCCCAAAATCGGCTGGGCCGCAGTTTTTCTCGAGGAAGCGCGCTTGAAGCTCTTCGATGGAGCAGACTGGGTAGACCAGCCCCTTCCCGCCGAAGCACAGGTCGACCGCCTGGGCATCGCCGCCACGCCGGATAGCTACAACCGGCTTTCCATCGCCTCGCCTGCAAGCCTCCTCGACCATGCGGGCGACAGCCATCGCCTGACGATCAACAAGGCGGGCACGGCAGAGACGGCAAGCATGATCTTCCAGTCCAACTGGCATGGCCGTGCAGAGATGGGCCTCGCCGGTGAAGACAGTTTCTCGCTCAAGGTGAATGGAGACGCCACAGGCTGGCGCCAGGCAATCCGCGTGACGCCGGAAGGTTATGTCCGCCACGACCAGCGCCCGCTCGCCCGCGCCTCTCTGGCTGCCGCGACGCTCACTCCGGCCGCCGGCAGCTTCACCGGCTTCGACGACCTCCACCTCTCGGGCGGCGACGTCACACTTGGGTCTCCCCTTCCCTCGGGCAACGGCCGCCCTCTCGTGGTCTCCGCCTCCGGCTACTATCTCATCTCTCTGACGGTTGCAGCACTCAGCACCGGCACCCACACCGCCCATGTCAGCTGCAACGGTTCGGCCGATGTTCTGAGCCATGTCGGCGGCGCGGGACGGTCCAGCACGCTTGCCCTCGTCTGGCTCGACGCCGGCGACACCCTGGCGCTGCGCCATGAAGGCTCGATCCAGTATGAGTTCGGCTATGGCAGGACCGAGCTCAGCCTCGCGCTCCTTTGAACCACCACCCGGAAGGACGAAAGGCGCCGCTCGATGCGACGCCTTTTGATAAACCGAGATTTCGGAAGATCAGAGCAGCCGGTAACGGCAGGCGCGCGCGACAGCCTGCATCCGGTTGACCGCTTCCAGCTTGCGCATGGCGCTCTTCAGGTAACTGACGACCGTGTGGCTCGAAATGTCGAGAATGATCGCGATCTCGTCACTGCTCTTGCCGGCCGCCGACCAGCGAAGACATTCGACTTCGCGCGCCGAAAGCTTCTCCTTCGGCCCGAGCCGCGGCACGAGTGCCTCGACACCGGCATCCAGCAGCTCCATCGCACTGAGCTGCAGTTCGCCGATTTCCGGGCGCGCTGGCGCGCTGTCGCGTCCGGAGAGCACCAGTACATACTGGGTCTGGTTCCGGTCGTAGAGGCTGTAGATCAGCGACGCACCAAGGTCGAACTGCTGGAACAGCGGCGCAACCGGCTGGCGCGCTTCCGAACCCGCTGTCCCGAGGAAGAGGTTGTCCTCGCTGTAGATCGGGAGGATCGACTGCTTGATGCGCGAAACGAGCTGGCTACCGGCATAGACTTCGGCCGCCTCATAGGCGAGGCGCAACTCGTCGGGCCAGGTGCAAACGATCAGGTTGGCCGAAAATTCCGGGCTGTCCGCCTTGGGAAACCGGGCGAGAAGACAGTGCCGAAACCCGTGCGAGCGGGCGAGCGCAAAGAGCTCGCGCCCCCACGAGCCCGTGGACAGTGCTTCGCTCTGAAAAACGGCTGGGCCGTCACCAAGACTGTGACTGCTCGTCACATCAGTTGGCCTGAACATAGAACTCCTTTCGACCGGACATTTGTCCGATCGGGATCTGAATGTTTATGGACTTTGAGTCGTTCCATTGAGGAACGGGTATCAGCTGTGCCTGTCGCCGATCTTGCGGCTCGGAAACGGAACCGCTGTTCGACAGCTGCCTCTCTGGTCGACGCATCAACCGAGGCATGGATATTGATGAGCGCCAAATGCCACAAATGTAACGCCCGCACCAGCCGCGCGTCTCGCATAACTCCTATGCAATTGCCGCAAGTTTACTCAAGTTGCATCAAATACGGCGAATCTCGCCCGGGCAACGTCGCGAAAATTATTATCAAATGCTTACAATGGGCTTAGGCAAATTTTAAAGCATCGGTCCTAGTATGCCGGTGTGTGGTCTTGAGTTTGTATAGAGAGTCCAATGACCGAAATGATCCGCCCACGAGTGAAATATGTCATCGGCCCCGATGGCAGCCCCCTGACGATTGCCGATCTTCCGCCGGCCAATACACGCCGCTGGGTGATCCGCCGCAAGGCTGAGGTTGTCGCGGCAGTGCGTGGTGGCCTGTTGAGCCTCGAAGAAGCCTGCGAACGCTATACGCTGACGGTCGAGGAATTCCTCTCCTGGCAGTCCTCGATCACCGACCACGGTCTGCCGGGTCTGCGCACCACGAGAATTCAGCAGTATCGCCATTAGTGTCTTTGGTGCCGGCTGACCCGGCACAATAAGTTTTTGACAAGACCCATCCTGAACCGGCATGGCCCAGCCTGCCGGTTTCATGCTTTCTGGGCATCCGCCTTCCTGCCCAGCGCACTCAGCGCCACGACCGACAGACTCGATCCCGCATAGAACCAGAGGCCTGGCTGTGTGAAGGCCTGCGCCAGACCGCTCGTTTTCGTCGCAAAGATGACGATGGCCACCAGAAGCACGTCCATCATCGACCATTTCGACAGGACCGGCACCAGCCAGTCGAGAAGCCCCGTTCGCGCGGTACGATCGTCCGCCACCTGTTCTGCGGCGACAAGCAGAAGCTTTGCCAGCGGAAAGGCGATCGAAACCAGCCCGACCAGCACCGAAAGCGCTCCGTCTCCGCCGCTCCAGAGCGAAAGCACCACCTCTACAAGCGAAGCATCGGTGGAGAAGAGGTAGAAGCTCTCGAATCGCATCAGCGGTAGGGTCACGCCGAGCGCGAAAGATGCGGAAGAACCGACCAGCAGGAACGCCTTCAACCAGATCAGCAACCGGGTTTTCCTTCTGATGTCGAACACAGCGTGTCCGGCCGCATCGTTGCCAGTTCGCAGCCGCGGATGTTAAGCAGAACAATTACGGCACGGCAACAGGAGGACGAGATGCATATCATCACCGAAGAAACAGGGTCTGGCGGACGATATGTCGGGCACATCGAAGGAATTGCCGAGCCGGCGCTGATGACATTCTCCCGCGCCTCGGCAGCCCTGATTATCGTCGACCACACCGAAGTACCGAGCGAGATGCGCGGCAAGGGCGCGGGTCAGTCCCTGGCGGAACATGCCGTGTCCGAGGCTCGCAAGGGCGGCTGGAAGATCATCCCGCTCTGCCCGTTCATGAAGGCGCAGATGGATCGTCATCCCGACTGGAACGACGTCCGGAAGTAAGGCCCGTCGCGGCTGTCCCGCAAACGAACGAAGGCGGACGCAGGGAAACCCGCGACCGCCTTCTTTCTTGAAATCTCAACCAGTCTGAATAAGCGTTATTCAGGCCCGGACACGCATCTGGCCATCGCGCTCTTCGAGAGCCGCCGCCTTCTGGTATTCCGCTTCAGCCTCTTCCAATGCCAGTTCTGCCGCTTCCTGCTGGACCTTCAGTTCCCGGATCGAGACCTGAAGATTGTCCGCGCGCTGGCGAGCAGCCTTGGCGAAGGTGGGATAGGCGAAATGATTGGGATCAGAGATGCCCGACTTCTTTTCCTCGATGCCGATCTGAGCCTCTAGCTCCTTCGCCATCCGTTCGAATTCCGACATCATAGACTGCAACTGCTGCAATTGCCGACGCTTTTCGGTGACCTGAAATCCCTTCAGGCGTACCAGGCTCTCACGCGACTTCATACGCAATACTCCCGTGATGCGAGACCCCCCGCCACACTTGCTACTCAACACGCCCGCCACCGATTCGTCCAAAAAAAGTCCGCGGCGTTAACAAAAAGCTACCTTTGGTAACCTTTCGTTTACGGGCATCGTTAATGATAAGGCCGATCACTTAAGGGTCAGTAAATGCCAGAGCCCGAAAAGAGCTCCTGACAATGATGAGTCAAATGAATCGGTTACGGGGTTTTCCTGAGGCGCTGATTCAGGTGTGGCGATGACCGAAACACATGAAGAATCAGGAGGCTGATATCTTTGCTTAATAAATTCGATACACCTTGCCAGAGGGAATCAGAATTTGTTAACCAATTGGTGGCAGCCTTCAAATCAGGCAACGACTGGATCCGTATCGCGTAGGGGGCCATCTTGACCTTTCGGCGGCGGTAAAGGGGATAAATATGCGGGTTCTACTCATTGAAGACGATAGCGCGACGGCGCAGAGCATCGAACTGATGCTCAAGTCCGAGAGCTTCAACGTCTACACTACCGATCTCGGCGAAGAAGGTGTCGACCTCGGTAAGCTCTACGACTACGACATCATTCTGCTCGATCTGAATCTGCCCGACATGTCCGGCTACGAGGTGCTGCGTACCCTTCGCCTGTCCAAGGTGAAGACGCCGATCCTGATCCTTTCCGGCATGGCAGGCATCGAAGACAAGGTCCGTGGTCTCGGTTTCGGCGCCGACGACTACATGACGAAGCCGTTCCACAAGGACGAGCTGGTTGCCCGCATTCATGCGATCGTCCGCCGTTCCAAGGGCCATGCGCAGTCGATCATCATCACCGGCGAGCTGATCGTGAACCTGGATGCCAAGACTGTCGAAGTCGGCGGCCAGCGCGTTCACTTGACGGGCAAGGAATACCAGATGCTGGAGCTGCTCTCGCTCCGCAAGGGCACCACGCTCACCAAGGAAATGTTCCTCAACCACCTCTATGGTGGCATGGACGAGCCGGAACTGAAGATCATCGACGTCTTCATCTGCAAGCTGCGCAAGAAGCTCGCCAATGCTGCCGGCGGTGCAAACTACATCGAAACCGTCTGGGGCCGCGGCTATGTGCTGCGCGAGCCGGATGGCGCGGAATACATGGAAACGGCCTGAGCCGTTTCCCAATCCCCCTTGCCAGAGGCTCGCGTCCACGACGCGGGCCTTTCGCTTTTGTTGGCATTGCGAAAGACTGCCCCTGACGCGCGCTATTCAGCAACGAAAAAAGGCGGCACCGATGGCACCGCCTCTTCAAACTGGTATCAGCCTGGAAAAATCAGGCGGCGATCGCCTTGTCGCCGAACGTCTTCGTCAGGATCTCGCGGTCGAAGGGCTTGAGCAGGAAATCGCTGGCGCCGGCTCGCTTGCCTGCCATCATCACCTTAAGCTCGGCCTCCACCACGCAATAATAGATCTTGACGGCCTTGCCTTCCGGCAGCGCCCGGACGTTGGAAATCAGGTCGAGCGCATCGGCCATGCCGGCATCGACAATCATCACATCGGGAAGTTCGCGCTCGCAGCGCGCAAGCGCCTCGCGCCCGGAAGCGGCTTCCGAGACCTGGTAACCGAGCTCCGAAAGGATCTTCTTGCCGACCTTGCGAACGATGTCCGAGCCGTCTGCGATCATCAAGCGCTTCATGGTCAACTCCCCTCCCCTCTGACAGGGATCACAATTGTATCCACCACCATAGCCGTCCTCGACTAAGGAAAGGTTACCGGTTGTACCGTCTCCCCGTCCCGAATCGGGACGGATCAGGCGACCACTTCGGCGGTAAAGGCGATCTCGCCTTCGCTCGGCACGCACTTCAGTTCCATGCCGCATTCGTCGGCAAGCAGCACCGTGTAGTAGGGCTGGATGGTGTGCGCGTCGACCGCCTCCTCGAGATGGCCGGACAGGATTTCCTGGTACTTCGGAGGCACGCGCAGCATGCGCCCCTTGGCGACGATCTTGAATTTTGCGTCGGTTTCCGGGTTCTCCAGCGAGATGTCGAGCGAACCGCCGCGCGGAATGGCGCCATAGGCGACGAGGAAGAGGTTGAGCAGCAGCTTGACCCGGTTCTTGGCAATGATCGCGCGCGGACCGCTCCAGGTAACCTCAGTCTTCTTTTCCGCCAGCGCAAAATCCTTGGCAGCCTTCTCGGCCTCGCCGGTATCGATCGAGGCACCGACGGAACCGGAGGCTCCGAAAGCGAGGCGTGCAAACTTCAGGCGGACCGAGGCATTGAGTGCGCTGGTGCGGATCAGATCCATCGCATCCGCATCTGCGCCACCTTCATCGAGCAACTCCAGCCCGTTGTTGATTGCGCCAACAGGCGAAATGACGTCGTGGCACACGCGGCTGCACAGCAGCGCTGCGAGGTCGGGACCTGCAAGCGTGAGGTTGGGGTTCTTCGCCATGGTCGTCTCCAGAAGATATGGACCCTCAGCGCAACAGGCGGACACACGTCCGCAGGCCGCGACTTGGTCGGATGCCGTTCGGCCATAATGACACCATATTTGGTAAACCGATTATTAAGACGATGCCCGCTAGGTTTAATTACCCCCAAGGAAGACGCCGAATCCGTCGGCTTCGCATTCAGGAGGCACCATGAACCCCTCGTCCCTTCGCTCCCTGCCGGTCCTCCGGTCGCTCTTCGTGGCCGTGCTGGCCCTGGTCGGTATCGCCTTGACCGAGCGTCCCGCCGCTGCAGCCGGAGAATACTCGATCCAGGAAGTGGTCGATGCCGGTCACGGTTTCTTTGGCGAAACGAGCGGCGCACTGGCAAAGGTAATCGAACAAGCATTCGAGCAATACGGCCTGCCGAATGGCTACATTCTCGGCCAGGAGGGCTCTGGCGCCCTGATCGCGGGCCTCACCTATGGCGAAGGCACGCTCTACACGAAGAATGTGGGGCAGCACGACGTCTTCTGGCAGGGCCCGTCGCTCGGCATCGACTACGGCGGCAATGGCACCCGCGCGATGATGCTGGTTTACGATCTGCCCGACGTCGACACGCTCTACGCCCGCTATGGCGGCGTCAGCGGCTCGGCCTATATCGTGGCCGGCGTCGGCATGACCGTGCTCAAGAGCCGCGACGTGATCCTCGTGCCGATCCGTACTGGCGTTGGCGCACGGCTTGGCGTCAATGTCGGCTATTTGAAGCTTACCCGCGCCCCGACCTGGAACCCTTTCTGAGCTCGCGTGTTGTCCACCTCAGGCTCACGCAAGCTCGATCTGGTCTCTCGTTAGCCATATTCGTTGAAGGACGCAGCCGGGTCGGCCGTTCCGCTTGCCGGGTGCCGGCGGGCATGCTTAACTAACTGCTAATTCTACCAGAGTGCTGTGGCGCGACCGTGATTGAATATGCCCTGATTTTTGCAATGGGATTTATGGCGGCAGCCCTGCTGGTGATGCTTATCGCCCCTGCCGTCCATCAACGCGTGGTTCTCTACACGGAGAACCGGCTGAAGGCGACCATGCCGCTCAGTCCACAGGAGATTCGCGCCCAGAAGGACATGGTGCGCGCACTCTACGCGGCGGAGAATGCCAAGACCCAGCACGACCTCACCCGCGAGCGCGAAAAATCAATCGCCCTCAAGCTCCAGAACGAGACCCTGAGCAGCGAAGCCGCACGTCTGGTGGCCGACAACAAGGACCTGAAGGTTCAGATCGAGGAGATGAGCACGGAGGCGGCGGACCTGCGCTCGCGGCTGCGCCGTGGTGACGTCGAGATCACCTCGATTCGGGAAACACTGAAGCGCGTCGAAATCGCCGCAGCCGCCAAGGATGTGGAACTTGAGGATCGCGCGCACCGCATCGCCCGCCTGATGAGCGACATCGACACGATGCGCATCGAGGCCATGAGCCGCGACACGGAAATCGACACGCTGAAGACCCGAATCCAGGGCATGCGCGACGAGCGCGAAGAATTGCGGCGCGAGAACAAGCTGCTCGGCAAGCGTGCCAAGGATGCCGAGTTGCGCTTGACCCAGGAGGAACACAAGGTCCTGCGTCTGGAAGACGTACTCGCCCGCGACGCTGCCGAGCGCGCCGATGCCGCATCGCTGCTGGAATGCCGCACGCGCGAATTGAATGACCTTCGCGCCAAACTGAAGACCGCAAATGCCCAGCTGCGCAATGCCCAGCGCGCACTCCGGGAAGCCGGCATCGCCCTGCCCGAGACGAGAGAGCTGCCCATGGCCGAAGACGAAATCGCAAATTCCAACCTGGCCACGGACCCCGCCCTTCTGGAAAACGACATCCGCCGCAGCCAGACGGTGCTGACCGAGCGCCTGCTGAAGGCAAAAGCCTCTACCGAAGACGACGCACTGCGCGAGGAACTGGGCGACATCGCTGCAAAGATGATCGTGCTGACTGCAGCCCGTGAGGGCGAGCAGTCCGTCATTGCCGACATCGTGAGCGCCCAGCCCAAGAGCGGCGAAAAGCAGAAGAGCCTCGTTGATCGCGTTCTGGCCATGGATCCGTCCATCGGCCGCAGCACAGGCATGGCGACGCCGGCCGAGTGAGGCTGGCTTTCCCGATGGATCGCAGCAAATGAATGCGCCCTAGCCGAGGCGACCCATGGCCCGTGCGATGGCGTAGAGCGCGATGCCGCTTGCGGTGCCGACATTCAGGCTGTCCAGCCCCGGTGCCTGTGCGATGCGGGCGGAGCGGAAGCGCTCCAGAATGGCCGATGGCAGCCCTTCGCCTTCCGTGCCCATGACAAGTGCCACCCGCCGCCCGGGAGCGATGGCGCCAATCTCCACCGAGCCGGAAGGCGACAGTGCCCAGATTTCGAACCCTGCCTGCGCCAGAGCGCCGAGCACATCTTCCGGCTTCCCCTGGCGGACATAGGGGACCGTCAGCACCGAGCCGACGGACACGCGCAAGGCCTTGCGGTATAGCGGGTCGCAACACGTCTCGTCCAAGAGAACCGCGTCGGCGGTAAAGCCCGCGGCATTGCGAAACAGTGCGCCGATATTGTCGTGATTGGAAATTCCGCAGCCGACCAGCGCGAGAGCCGTTTCCGGCATTTCAGAGATCAGGTTACCGAGTTCCGGTGGCGCGTTGCGGCTGCCGAGCGCCAGCACGCCGCGATGCAGGTGAAAGCCGGCAATGGCGTCGAGCACCGCAGCCTCCGCCACATAGACCGGCACATCGTCGGGAAACTGATCGAGCAGTTGCGAAAGCCCTGCCACCCGGTTTTTCAGCAGCAGAAGTTTCTCGGCCCGCACGGCCCTCCTGCTGGCATGCGCCTTGGCGAGCATCGAGAGCACCACCGTGCCTTCGGCAATAAACTGACCATGACGCCCCGTCAGGTCACGCTCGCGGATCGAGGTGAACTCGGCGATCCTGGGATCGCCCGGGTCGGTGATCTCGATGAGGCGCCCGGGCACCAAGCCGACCTCAGTCGCCGGCAAGCGTGACATCGGCGATGATGCGGCCGAGCGCGAGATCGAAGACCAAGGCCTTGCGTTCGCCCGCTGCCGTTTCGCCGTAGATCAGCATCTGGCTACCGGAGAGTGACGTCTGCACCACACGGAAACCGGCCGGCAGATTGGCCGTCAGGCTGAGTGGCTGGTCCGACGGCACGGCGAGAGACGGCGCGGTCGCGGTGGCAGCCGGAGCCCCGCCTTCCTCGCGGGTCAGCTTGTAGAAGATCGACACCAGCACGGCGAGAAAGAGCACCGCCATGATGCCGCCGGAGATCAACTGCAGCTTCACCATCTTGCGGCGAACGCCTTCCATGACAGGATCGAGCGGCTTGTCTTCCTGGTTCTCGTCGTCGATATCGGCCATGGCTGCGGTCGTTTCCCAAATGTGTTCGCGCTGATCCCGACTTCCTCCCCGGTGCGAACAGGCCGGAGAAAATCGCCGGTCAGGCCGGCTGTCGATTGTCGAAGACCCCGGTCTGTGCCAAATGGCAGCGACAAAGGCCGCAGCCCCGGCCGCCGTGAGACGGGATGACATGATGACCGACCCCTTTAACGAAGCTGCCGCATCAAGGAAAGAGCTGATTGCCGAGGACGATGCCGGGGGCCGCATCGACGCCTGGCTGACGGCAGCGCTGGGACAGGAATTCTCCCGCAACCGGGTGAAGGCACTGATCGAACAGGGCGCAGTGCAGCTGAACGGCACGTTGCTCGATTCACCCAACCGCAAGATCAAGCCGGGAGACTCGGTCATCATTGACCTGCCCGAGCCGGAAGACCCGCAGCCCAAGGGTGAGAACATCCCCCTCGACGTGCTCTACGAGGACAAGGACCTGATCGTCATCGCCAAGCCGCCGGGCCTCGTTGTCCATCCGGGTGCGGGCAACTGGCATGGCACTCTGGTCAACGCGCTGATCTACCACTGCGGCGACAGCCTGTCGGGCATCGGCGGCGTCAAACGCCCCGGCATCGTCCACCGCCTCGACAAGGACACCTCAGGCGTGATGGTCGTCGCAAAGAATGACATCGCCCACCGCCACCTCGCCGACCAGTTTGCCGACCACGGCCGCACCGGCCCGCTGGAGCGCGCCTACCGCGCCGTGGTCTGGGGCCGCCCGCGCACCCTTGCCGGCACGATCGACGCGGCACTCGGCCGCTCCGGCGCCGACCGCACGAAACGCACGGTCAAGCGCGAGGACACCGACGACGCTCGCGAAGCGATCACCCATTACACGGTGCTGGAACGCTACGGCGAAAAGCCGGACGCGACCTGCCTTGCCTCACTGGTCGAATGCCGCCTGGAGACTGGCCGCACCCACCAGATCCGCGTCCATATGGCCCATATCGGCAATCCGCTGATCGGCGATCAGGAATATGGCGCCGCCTTCAAGACAAAGGCCAACCTCTTGCCCGAAGAGGCGAAACGTGCGGTGAACGAGTTCCACCGCCAGGCCCTGCACGCCTATCTGCTCGCCTTCGAGCATCCGACCACGGGCGAAACCATGCGCTTCGAGGCACCGATCCCGGCAGACCTGCAGAAGGTCATCGATGCATTGAAGGCGATGTAACGCGAACCAAGCCACGCAGACCGTCCGCGGCACGTTGACACTGCGTCACGGCCTCGTGAGGGAACGGAAGTCTTGTATCGCCGTTTTGCCATACTTATCTCATACATGCATTTCTGTGGGGTTGAGATCCACGGAGATCGGGCTCGCCGTATGTTTGGGAGCCCTGAAGGAAAGGGGGTGCTTTATGGCCCGCAATACGCTGCCAACCATCACTGCCGGTGAAGCCGGCCTCAATCGTTATCTCGACGAGATCCGCAAGTTCCCGATGCTGGAGCCGCAGGAAGAATACATGCTCGCCAAGCGCTACGCCGAGCATGGTGACCGCGACGCCGCACACAAGCTCGTAACCAGCCACCTGCGCCTCGTGGCGAAGATCGCCATGGGTTACCGCGGCTACGGCCTGCCGATCGGCGAAGTCGTCTCCGAGGGCAATGTCGGCCTGATGCAGGCCGTGAAGAAGTTCGATCCCGAGCGCGGCTTCCGCTTGGCGACCTATGCCATGTGGTGGATCAAGGCCTCGATCCAGGAATACATCCTGCGCTCCTGGTCGCTCGTGAAGATGGGCACGACCGCCAACCAGAAGCGGCTGTTCTTCAACCTGCGCCGCCTCAAGGGCAAGATCCAGGCAATCGAGGAAGGCGACCTAAAGCCCGACCAGGTTACCGAGATCGCCACCAAGCTGAACGTCTCGGAGGAGGAGGTCATCTCGATGAACCGCCGCCTCTCGGGCGACGCCTCGCTGAACGCGCCCTTGCGCGCCTCCGAAGGCGAGAGCGGCCAGTGGCAGGACTGGCTGGTCGACGACCACGAGAGCCAGGAAGCGGTTCTCATCGAGCAGGACGAACTGGAAACCCGCCGCAGCATGCTGAAGCGGGCGATGAGCGTCTTGAACGATCGCGAGCGCCGGATCTTCGAAGCCCGCCGCCTCGCCGATGATCCGGTGACGCTGGAAGAGCTCTCGTCGGAATTCGACATCAGCCGCGAGCGCGTGCGCCAGATCGAGGTTCGGGCGTTTGAAAAGGTCCAGGAAGCCGTTCAAAAGGACGCGCTGGAACGGGCAAAGGCCCTGCGCGTCGTAGAGGCCTGAGACCCGTCTGGCCACTCTGCCGCCACCATGACAAGCCGCCCGGGTCCGGGCGGCTTTTTTCGTGACCTCTCACCCACCACGACTATTCGGAGGCCAGTTGCTGACGTGAGAACACGAGCAGCCCCAGACCCGTTAGGATGACGACCCAGGCCGTCAGCACGGCAAAGCCCAGAAACGCCGGTGCGGATGGCCCCTGCCCCAGCAAACCGTCCCTCAGCGCCTGCGCAGCATAGCTCGGCAACGGCAATCGATCCGCATCCGCTCCCAGATAAAGCTGAAGCAGGGTCGAACCGATAGCCAGCAGGAAAGCCGGGATGACGCCGGCAATCAGCGAGCGGAAGAGCACGACGAGCATCGCCGCGAAAGCGGCGAGCACGGCGAGTTCCAGAAATGCAACGCCGAAGGCTGCCATGAGCTTGACCAGCGAAGGCCCCACGACATTGATGCCCTGCCCTTGCAGGATTGCGAAAAGCACATTCAGCACCACGTCGCCCGCGGCAGCGACGAGAAGCCCGATCGCGAGCCAGACCAGGCAGACCAGAAGCTTCGCACCAAAGAGATGTGAGCGCGGATGGCGCGGCACGATCAGCCTCCACGTCGCGTAGCGATACTCAAGGAAGAAGACGGAGGCGATACCCATCGCAAAGAGCAGATGCCCCAGCGAATTGCCGGAAAGGCTGAGGCTCCGGGCGGCCGAGAGAAAGATATCGACATCGCCGGCCTGCCTGCCCATGCGCAGGTAAATGAAACCGGCAAGGATCAGTTTGACCACCAGCGCCGCAAGCGGAACCGCCAGGAAGCCCCAGAACAGGATAGCGGGTTGGCGCACCAGCTTCAGCATTTCAGCTGCAAAAATCGGCCTCATCGGCTCACCTCCCGCGTCTCGGAGAGGAAGACGGTTTCCAGATCCGGCTTGATCCATTTCGCCTCGTGAATTCGCGTGCCGGCCGTGGCGAGCGACTGGATCAAATCCGGCACCTCCGACCGTTCAACGCGCACATAGACGCCGCCATCGCCGGCCTCGGCCCGTTCCCCCAGGCGCGCCAGAACCTGGTCCGGTAGGTCGACCTCAAGCCAGAAGCGTCCGTCCCGGTCGAGCAGGTCCGCCACGGCACCTTCGGCGACGAGCACGCCGCGCTGGAGGATCGCCACCCGATCGCAGACCCGCTCCACCTCGTCGAGGAGGTGGCTGGACAGGAGCACGGTCAGTCCGTCGCGATGCGCCAGCTCATGGATCAGGGACCGCATTTCCAGGATCCCGTCGGGATCCAGACCGTTGGTCGGCTCGTCCAGCACAATCGCATCAGGCTGCCCGATCAGCGCGCAGCCGATCCCGAGCCGCTGTTTCATGCCCAGCGAGAAACCGGAGACTGCCTTGTTGGCCGCCTTCTCCAGCCCGATCCGCTGCAGGACCGGCTCCACCAGGGCAAGCGTGCCTGTGAACCGCGCCAGCATCTCCAGGTGCTCTCGCGCCGTTAGGAAGGGATAGAAACTTGGGGCCTCGATCAGCATGCCCAGGCGGCTGCGAAGGGCGGGTGCTGCGGCCTGACCGAAGATCCGGACCTCGCCGCCGTCCGGCCGCAGCAGCCCGGCGAGGATCCGCAGGACCGTGCTTTTTCCAGCCCCGTTCGGACCGAGCACCCCGTAGACCACCCCTTGAGGGATGGAAAGGCTCAAGCCGTTCAGCGCCTGCACCGACCCGGCACCGCGCCCAAACCTCTTACTCAGCGAGACCAGCTCGATCGCCGGCGCCCCATCCTGGTCCGAGCGTGGACGTGCCACCGCTCCCTGTGCCTTCACTGACATCACGTCTTCCTTGCTCGAGGTTCCGGATCGCATTGAGCCAGACAAGGCTTGCTCATCGGGGTCTGGTTCTGACGCGGCATCGAGGTACCGGTCAGAAAAAATCCGCCGGGGGTTCCCGGCGGATCTTGAAAGATAACGTCAGTGGCAAAGCTCAGTTCGCCGGCGCGGCGGGCGTCAACGCCGCCCATTCGCGCAACACCTGCTCGAAGACGTTTCCGCCCGTCGTGCCCTTGTCCAGCGTGATCAGCGCCCGGCGACCATTGCGATAGGTTACGGGAATGTCGATCCAGCCGCGGGTCGACAGAAGCTCCATGTTGCGCTTCACCACGTCCTCGAAGTCGTTGAGCGCCACGAGATAGGTGTCGTCGGTCACCTTCGCGGTGACGGCAACCAGCGGATCGCCGCGATCCTGTTCGGTGCGCTTCATCGCGATCCGCTGCAGGTTCTCGATAGCGCCGCCTTCGAAGTCCGGCGGAACCGAGAAAACCACCTCGATGATGTGGCTTGCCGGCAGCGAATTGTCGGTATTCCGCCTGAAGGTCAAAAGCGCCGAGATGCCACGCTCCGGCACGGTGATACGGCCCTGGATCTGCGGATCCGGCCTGCCGTCCGCACCGTTTTCGCGCACGGCCGTCCAGGTGATGGAACCAGGCACGGCGACCGGGGTCGCCTGGCCGATGCGCTCCTCGTAGAGGAAGAGCTTTTCGCCGCCGGCCACGGCTGCGGTATTGGCAGCCGTCCCCGGCGTCTGCGTGGCTGCGGCCCCGTTGGCGGCAGCCGGCGGATCCGTCGGCTCGACGGTCGAGGCAACGGTTTGGGCCGAGACCGAACGCCCCTCGGCCGGTGCGCCGGCGATCGGCGCGGAGCCTTCTCCCTCGTCGATTTCGGTACCATCGGCGCGCAGCCGCTGTGTGAACTTCTGGCTCGCTGCGGAAGCATCGGCAGGCGGGGTCACGTCCGGTGCGGCCGCAGTGTCAGCCGGGGCCGGCGGTTCGGCTGGCGTCGGCGCTGGCGGCTCGGCCGTCTCCTCGGCAGGTGCAACTTTGCCGGTCAGGTTGGCGACCATGCTGCCGATCTGGTCGCGCATGCTCCAGGCGAGATAACCGCCACCGGCGAGCACGACGAGCACCAGGGCGCCGACGATCACCGGCGCAAGGTTGCGTCGCTTCTTCGGCTCCAGCCGATAGGAGGGCTGCTGGCCGTAGCCGCTGACCAGGGCTTCCATACCATCGGCCTGTCCGGCGATATCGACCTGGGCGCCCTTCGCACTCGGCGAGAAGCTGTTGATGTGCTCGTCCCACTCAGTGGCCGCAAGCGGTGCGCCGGGTGGAGACCCTGCATCCTGATCACGCGGCGCCGCCTTGGCTTCGTCCGCATGCTCCTGGAACCACTGGCTGAAATCATCGGGGTCGACGGTTGCACCGGCAGGCGCAGCAGCGATCGTTCCGAGAACCGTGGGATCGGCGTCCGGCAGCCGCAGGCCCTCGGGCGCCACGAAGTCGCGGCTTGCCTCGACATGCACCGGCTCCTCATAGGCTGGGAACTCGTCCGTCGGAGTGTACGACACTGCCGTCGGGCCCGGTTCGATCTCCGGCAGTTCAGGCACGCGGTTCGCAGCCGTCTCGGTTGCAACCGGCATGTCCCAGCTTGCGGGCGGAATGGCCGGTGCGGGGTCGAGCGCGCGGCTCTGCAGCCAGTCGTCGACCGAATCGACCCTGACGCCGACGGCCGGAGCTTCGGGCGCGCGATAGGCGTCGCCGTCCGGCACATCCGCAATCGCTGGCTCGGACGCGGCGGGCGCGACCTCGACATCCCAGGCAGGCGTGGCCGGCTCGGGTTCATCGGCCCGGGACCAGGTCTCCTCCGCGGTCGGTTCATCGCTGAAGGCAGCCGGCTCGGCGCCCTGTGCGGGCTCGACCGCCGGTTCGGGTTGTTGTTCGTCTGCCAGCGTCGGCTCGGACCGGGTCTCGTAGAGCCCCGTGTAGTCGGTTTCCGGCTCCTCGTGAGCGAAGGCCGGCTCGCTGTGCCAGGAGGCCTCCGGCGCCATCACGGGCTCGTCGGAGACCGGCGGCTCGGCTTCCGCCTGCTCCTCGGTGAAGCCTGCGTCCGTCGCCGGCTCTTCGTAACGCGCCTCGGGAACCTCGGGCGCCTCTGGCTCGGCTGGGGCGGGCTCTGCCATATGCGCATCAGCCCAGTCGTCGCCCGTCACCGCGGGTGCGGCCTCGACCGGCTCATCGGCCGGCATCGGCTCGGCAACAGCTTCTTCGCTGGCAGGAACAGTCTCGACCTCGGCCTCAGCCTCGGTGTCGCGCTCGGGTTGGGACCAGGCCGGAGCAGACACGGCAACAGCCGTGGCGGCCGTGGCAGCCGGAATGGCGACCGAGGGCGCTTCCTCGAATGGCGGCAGCGCCTCGGCATGTTCAGCCTCGACTTCCCGGATCGCGGCGTCGAGCTTGTCCAGCTGGCGCTGAAGCATGTGCTCGGGCGGGCGCGGTGACATGTTCTCGAGCTGCCGAACGACGGCGGCGCGAGCCTTTTCATAGACCCGCGCGCGCATCTCCGGAGTATTGTTCGAGAGCCCGTCTACGGCCCGTCGAATCACTGCGATAAAGTCAGCCATCAGCACTTTCTCTAAGGTGCCGGCCCGCTGAGGGCCGGCAAAACTTTATTAAATTATGAGATTAATCCTCGAAAGGGTCCGTCACAAGTATTGTGTCGTCGCGTTCGGGACTTGTCGACAGAAGTGCGACCGGCGCACCGATCAGCTCTTCCACCTGACGGACATACTTGATCGCCTGAGCCGGCAAATCCGCCCATTTCCGGGCGCCGACAGTCGATTCCTTCCAGCCTTCCAGCGTGATGTAAACAGGCTCGACTCGCGCCTGCGCCGCCTGGGCGGCCGGCAGATAATCGATTTCCTGGCCGTCAAGCTTGTAGCCGACGCAGATCTTCAGCTCTTCCAGACCGTCGAGAACGTCGAGTTTGGTGAGCGCAATGCCGGTGATTCCATTGGTGGCGACCGACTGGCGCACCAGTGCCGCATCGAACCAGCCGCAACGGCGCTTGCGGCCCGTGACGGTGCCGAATTCATGGCCCTTCTCACCCAGGAACTGGCCGATTTCATCATGCAGTTCGGTTGGGAACGGACCTTCGCCGACGCGGGTCGTATAGGCCTTGGTGATACCGAGGATATAACCGAGCGCGCCCGGACCCATGCCCGAACCGGCAGCGGCCTGACCGGCCACGGTGTTGGAGGAGGTCACGAAGGGATAGGTCCCGTGGTCGATGTCGAGAAGAGACCCCTGCGCCCCTTCGAACAGGATACGCGAGCCCTTGCGGCGCTCCTTGTCGAGCAGACGCCAGACAGAATCCATGAAGGGGAGGACGCGGTCGGCGATCGAGGTCAGCTCCTCCATGATCGTCTTGTGCTCCACTTCGGCGACACCAAAGCCGCGACGCAGGGCGTTGTGATGGGTGAGGATACGCTCGACCTTGCCTTCCAGCGCGTCGAGATCGGCGAGATCCATAACGCGGATCGCGCGGCGGCCGACCTTGTCTTCATACGCCGGGCCAATGCCGCGGCGCGTTGTGCCGATCTTGGTGCCGCTGTTGGAGGCTGCGTCTTCGCGCATGCCGTCCAGTTCGCGGTGCAGCGAGAGAATCAGTGTGGCGTTTTCGGCGATGCGCAGATTGTCCGGCGTGACGTCCACGCCCTGGTCCTTCAAGCGGCCGATTTCAGCGATCAGCGCATGCGGATCGACGACAACGCCATTGCCGATGACGGCCTTCTTGCCGGGGCGCACGACGCCAGAAGGCAGCAGCGACAGCTTGTAGGACACGCCGTCGATGACGAGCGTGTGGCCGGCATTGTGTCCGCCCTGGAAGCGGACCACAATGTCCGCACGTTCAGAGAGCCAGTCGACAATCTTGCCCTTGCCCTCGTCACCCCATTGCGAACCAATCACCACGACATTCGTCATCTCATAATCCTGTATATCGCGCAGCGTCTGCGCCCTACCCAAACCCGCGCATCTATACTGTGTTGTTTTTGGGAAATCGACCCGTCTTGACGGGCGATTTGGCTTTTTGCGTGACAAAGCATGCCCCCTCGCCTATTTCGGAGGCAATTCGCGCCGCGACGAACCGGGGGGAGACGGGTCGGCACGCGGTGCCTGCATGCAGGGAAGAGCCGCCTTTGCCCATCCGCGCTTACACCTTTCTCGTCATCACCACGCTGCTCTGGGGCGGCAATACGATCGCCGGCAAGCTGGCACTGGGCCATGTCAGCCCCATGGTCTTGAGCTTCGGCCGCTGGGCGCTGGCGACCCTCGTCATCGCGTCGATTGCGATCCCGCAGATCCGCAAGGACTGGGAGGTCCTGAAGGCGAACTGGAAGCTTCTGCTCTTCTACGGAGCGGTCGGCTATGCCGCCTTCAACGGCTTTCTCTACACCGCGCTCAAATACACGAGTGCCGTCAACGGCGCGATCGAACAGGGCGCGATCCCCGTCCTGATCTTCGTCATCAACTTTCTGCTGTTCCGCATCCAGGTCTCGGCCATCCAGATCCTCGGCTTCCTGATCAGCTTCGTCGGTGCGGCCGTCACCGCCTCGCATGGCGACCTGCAGACGCTGCTGACCCTGACCCTGAACTACGGCGACCTATTGATGCTCTTCGCCGGCATCTCCTATGCGATCTATACGGTCTCGTTACGCTGGAAGCCGCCGGTCCACTGGAAGAGCCTGATGGCCGTGCCGGCACTTGCCGCCGCCATCACCTGCCTACCGCTTCTCTGGTGGGAAGCCGGGCGTGGCGAACTGATCCTGCCCGACATGCGCGGCTGGCTGATCATTCTTTATGCCGGTCTGTTCCCCTCGCTGATTTCGCAGATCCTCTACATCAAGGGCGTCGAAGGCATCGGCGCGAACCGCGCCGGCCTCTTCATCAATCTGGTCCCGGTCTTCGGCACGCTTCTGTCGATCACCATCCTCGGCGAAAAGCTGGAGGTCTTCCACGTCGTGGCGCTGATTCTGGTTCTCGGCGGCATCGCGATCGCCGAATGGGGCAAGCCCGCCCCCTAGAAGCCAACGGCCAAGCCCGCCGGCTGACGACTTCGCGCCGGGTCCAAGGTCAGGAACCGACAGAGAGGATCCTGACCTCGCCGCCCTCCAGCCGGCCGGCCGTCAAGCGTCCCGTATGATAGCAATGCGTATCGAGGCTGACCCGGTTCGGCCCGACAAAGGGCTCCCGCATCGGCGTATGCCCGTGAAAGACGCGGACCGGCAGACCCGGCCCGAGCTCGAGAAACGACTGTCGGATCCACATCAGGTCGTCGTCAGTCTGTTCTGACAGGGGCCGACCGGGTCGGATGCCCGCATGGGCAAAGATGTCGTCCCCCATGCTCAGGAGCACCGGCAGTCCGCGCAGGAACTCCACATGGCTCGCCGGAACGGCCGCCCTTGCCGTTTCACGCAGGTGGTGGTTCGAGGCGCGCAGATCAGCCGTCTCATCCAGGTCGACCCCGTAGGAGCGCAAGGTGTCCGCACCGCCGTGATCGAGCACCCAGTCCCCCGCCGGGTCACCATCAAGATAGGACAGGAAGGCATCGTCGTGGTTGCCGCGCAGACAGACACGATCAAAGCCCGAAGGCGCCGATGCCGTGAGATGATAGAGAACTGCTGCAGACTTCGGCCCGCGATCGACATAGTCTCCCAGCATCACGATCAGCTTCTGCCCATCAACTGTGGCAGCGTCCTCCCGGATGCGATCCTCCAGTGCCAGCAGTTGATCGAGGCATCCATGGACGTCACCGACGGCATAGACGCACGCGTAGAGGGACGGCTCGAGCACCACCCTGGGGGCCCTGCCGCTTGCAGTCATGCCGAGACCGCCGTCATCCATGAAGCTCACCTTCCAGTCGTGCCTGCGCCTTCGCAGAAGAGCGCAGACGAACGAAAAAGGCCAGCACCGAGCGGTGCTGGCCTTCGATTGCAAAACCTTGCCTGTTAGGGCGTGGTGGTCGGAGCGGCGCCTGGAGCAGGCGTACCTGCGCCACCATCGGCCGGAGGCGTGGTCGGAGCCGGATCGCTTGCCGGCGGCGTAGCCGGGTCTGCAGCCGGGGGCGTCGCAGTATCGGCCGGCGGCGTCGTGGTGGCCGGCGGTGTCGCCGGAGCATCGGCCGAAGGAGCCGGTTCGGTTGTTTCCGTGGTGGTCGTCGTGTCGGTAGCGTCATTGCCGCCAAACACGAAGAAGGCACCTGCGGCGATCACGACGATCAGCAGGATGGCGATGCCCCAGGTCGCGCCACCGCCACCGGAGGTCTGCTGCGTGACGTGGGGACGCTGGTCAAGGCGGGGATCAGGACGTTGGTCCATGGTATTTCCTCCTGGGTTGAGAGGCCGGGCAGCCTGTCAGACACGCGGCCCGTCTCTTCGTTGGTTCAAGCGGCGGGCGTTACTGGACGACGCCGACGACCACATAGGTCTGCGGGTCAACGATGACGCGCTGGTTGTTGACGACCGCATAGGAATAGGTCGGGTCTTCCGGAATCGGGGTCAGAACGACCTGCTGCGGCAGCGGCTGGCCAACTGCGACCTGCTGCTCGATCACCACCGGCTGGGCCGGCATCGGCTGTTCGCGGACATAGGTGACGACGGGAGCCGGCGGTGGAGCAACGGCCGTACCGGCGATGGCGCCGACAACGCCGCCCACGGCAGCACCCACGGGTCCACCTACGATGGCACCGGTCACTGCGCCACCGGCTGCGCCGGTGACAGTGCTTTCCTGTGCCAGAACAGGCGTGGCGACGGCACCAAGTACTACAGCTCCAAGAGCAATAATCTTCGTATTCATGGCTTCATCCTTTCCATTGGCTGCCATTGCCGGAAAGAACCCGCAGACCCCGAAATTGTTCCGTGGCAGCGTCTTGAAGCTCTACTACAAGACTTTGGAAAAATTGGCCAAATTGCGGCAGGAGAGTAGTGGTGGGGCGAGGCTTTACTACAGGTCGCAGAACCTCGACCTGCCTTTAGCCCAGAGCACACCCAAGGCGGCCGTATCCCATGTAGTCATACGGATCGGGAAAAATCGTCCGATCGCCGCCATCCCGAGAGCGTCATGCGCCCCAGCCGACGACGCCCTTGATCTCGAGAAAGTCGTGAATGCCCCAGTCGGCATATTCACGACCATTGCCCGACTGCTTGTAGCCGCCAAAGGGCGCGGACGTGTCCCAATCCGGATAGTTCAAATAGACCGAACCAGCCCGCATCTGCGCCGCGACCCGCCGCGCATGCTCGATGTCCTGCGACTGCACATAGGCGGCAAGCCCATAAACGGTGTCATTGGCGATCGCGATTGCCTCTTCTTCCGACTCGTAGGGCAGGATCGACAGCACAGGCCCGAAGATTTCCTCGCGTGCGATCGTCATGTCGGGCGTGACATGGCCAAAAACTGTCGGGCGCACATAATAACCCCGGTTGAGCCCTTCTGGTCGCCCGGGCCCGCCGGTAACGAGAAGCGCGCCCTCCTCGATGCCGATTTCGATCAGCCGCTGGATCTTGTTGTACTGGATATCGCTGACGACAGGGCCAAGGACGGTGTCTTCGGCCTGCGGGTCGCCGACCTTGTGCGCTTCCGCGGCCTCCCGCGCGATGTGCAGCGCATCGTCATGCCAGGCGACAGGCACCAGCATTCGGGTGGGGGCATCGCAGGACTGGCCCGAATTGCCGAAGCAGCCCTCCACCCCCTTGCGCACGGCCGTCTCAAGATCGGCGTCGGGCAGGATGATGTTGGCAGACTTGCCGCCCAGTTCCTGCGCCACGCGCTTGACCGTATCCGCTGCCGTCTTGGCGACGATGATGCCGGCTCGCGTCGAGCCGGTGAAGGACACCATGTCGACATCGGGATGGCCGGCCATCACCTGCCCGACCTCTGGCCCGCGGCCATTGACAAGGTTGAACACCCCCTTCGGCGTTCCCGCTGCCTCCATCACCTCGGCAAAGATCAGGCCGGAGATCGGCGCGATTTCCGACGGCTTCAGCACCACGGTGCAGCCGGCTGCGATTGCAGGCGCAACCTTGCAGACGATCTGGTTGAGCGGCCAGTTCCAGGGCGTGATCAACGCACAGACCCCGATCGGCTCCCTGACGATACGGGTCGTGCCGCGCTGTTCGGCGAATTCGAAGGTCCTGAACGCCGAGATCGTTGCCTCGAGATGGGCGCGCCCCGCCCAGGCCTGCGATTCCCGTGCGAATGCGAGCGGCGCCCCCATTTCGCGACTGACCGCCTGGGCAATGTCCTCGAAGCGCTCATTGTAGATGGCGAGGATGCGCTCGAGCAGCGCCAGCCGTTCGGCCCGGTCGCTCACGGAGAAAGTCGGGAACGCCGCTCTGGCAGCCGCCACCGCACGATCGACATCCGCTTTGGTCCCAAGCGAGATCGTCGTGAACGGCTCTTCGGTCGAGGGATCGATGACGTCAAGAAGCGCCGGCACCATCGGGTCGACCCATGCACCGTCTATAAAGAACTTCAAATGCTTGGACATGCGGGCTCCGGCGGAGAAAGAGGTGGTGTCTTGGCACTATTCGCCACATGCAGGGACACGGCAAGCACGCAAGGGGCCAGGTGGTGCCTTTCCCCAACCAGAATGGGGAAATCAGCGTTCCAGGCCATCGAGCAACCTGTACCATGCGATGTGGGCGGCGACCCCGAGGCGCCGGAACCGGTGCAAGGGGATGCGCCGAAGCGGCGTGAGCGGCAAGGGTAGCTCGGCAGGATTGCCGCTTCCAAGATAACGCGCCAGCGGTTCGCCAAGCGCCACCATCAATCCGATGCCGCGCCCCTGACAGCCGGCGGCCATCACCAATCCAGTCTCCGGCTCATGCAGATGCGGAAGATGATCCGGGGTCATGGCAACGCGCCCGAACCACCGGTGCTCGATGCGAAGCCTGCCGAGCATCGGAAAGAGACGATGCATTGCCCGCACCAAATGCGCCCAGTCCTGCTCGGAAGTTGGTGCGCGCATCGGCCCGCGTCCGCCGAGCACCAGTCGCCCATCCGGACTGCGTCGATAATAGATGACAATGCGCCGGCTGTCCGAGACCGCCTGACCGCCTGGCAGAATGAAGTCGAACTCCGACGGCAGCGGCTCGGTCGCGATCTGGAAGGAATGCAGCCAGACGAGGCTTTCTGCGAGCTTCGGGACGAGTTTATCCGAATAGGCATTGGTGGCGACGAGAACCTTTGAGGCCTTTAGCGACCGGCCGGACCGCGTGGCCACACGCCAGGCAGCCCCATCGCGGGAAAGCGAGACCACTGGATCGTTAGGGATCAGCCCGGCCCCGGCCTCGGTCGCAATGCGCGCCAGCTCATGCACGAGGGCCAGAGGATTGACGACACCTGCGCGTCGGTCGATGAAGCCGCCCCGATAGCCCTCGGCACCTGTGAGCAGGCCAATCTCGGCCTGATTGAGCAAGGCCACATCCGCCCCTTGAGCCCGCCACTGTCGGTTCCGGTGCGTGACAGCCTGCATCGCGGTCTCGGTATGCGCCGCCTGGATCCAGCCGATGCGCCGGCACTCGACGTCCAGCCCCTCACGAGCGATCAGGTCGAAGACGACATCCGCCGTCGCTGCCGAGAAGCGCGTCAGCCGCTTGCCTGCTGCCTCACCGAAGAGCGCCTGCAGGGTCTCCGGATCCTGCTTCAGACCAGGGATGACCTGCCCGCCATTGCCCCCGGAAGCACCCGCGCCGATGTCGCCCGCCTCGATGATCTGGACCGACAGTCCTCCGCGGACGGCGTGGAGCGCGGTTGAAAGCCCCTGATAGCCCGCGCCGATGACGACCAGATCGACGACACCATCCGCAAACCGGCAGTCGATCGGCGAGACGGGCCGCCGCCAGACCGGCGAAACCATTGAGTGGCACTGCATGAAGCTGAGGCCCAGGAAAAAATCGATGAATCGCTGGGCAATCTGCCGCGCCGCAAGAGCAGAGACAATAAACGTCAGGCTGTATTTTATCGTGACGGTAGAATGACGAATGCCTTACTTAAGAAAAACACGATAAGAAATTGAAACAGTGCTGTCATGGCACTTCGGGCAATTGCCAATCAATGGCGTTTCTGCCCTTCGCGACAAGATAATCGTTGGCCTGCGAGAAGTGCCGGCAGCCGAAGAAGCCGTTATGCGCCGACAGCGGCGACGGATGCGGTGCTTTCAGCACCAGATGACGTGCCCGGTCGACAAAGGCGGCCTTCTTCTGGGCGTAGGAACCCCACAACATGAAGACGACATGCTCACAGTCTTCATTGACCGCCCGGATGACGGAATCCGTGAACTGCTCCCAGCCCTGTCCCTGATGCGAGGCGGCACGCGCCTCTTCAACCGTCAGCACGCTGTTGAGCAACAGTACGCCCTGGCGCGCCCAGTGTTCGAGAAACCCGTGCCGCGCTGGCGGAATGCCAAGGTCGCTCTGCAGTTCCTTGTAGATATTGACGAGGGACGGAGGGATGCGGACGCCAGGCTGCACGCTGAAGCAGAGCCCATGCGCCTGTCCCGCCCCGTGATACGGGTCCTGGCCGAGAATCACCACGCGCACCTGGTCGAGAGGCGTCAGGTCCAGGGCGCGAAAATACTCCGCACCTTTCGGGAAGATGTGTTTTCCGGCGGCCTTCTCCCGCTGCAGGAAAGCCTTGAGTGCCTGCATATAGGGGCGGCTGAATTCCTCGCCAAGAACGGCCTTCCAACTGTCCTCGAGCCTGACTTCCGCTTCCGCCATTGCCGCCGCTCCTCATTCTAGCTTAGATGCATGGACGATAGAGGGCCGGTCACCGGCTCTGTCAACCTTTCGCCGATCGGAGCGCACAAGAGAACCGTGAAGCCTTTTCTGAGACTCTGGCGCCGCCACCGCATCCTCACCTCCGCCTTCGTGGTCGCCATGGCGCTTGCCATCTTCTTTGCGGGGCGCACCATCTTCTTCGTCGTCTACTGGAACGACCCGGCCCGCCAGAACCTGCCGCCCGAGCCATGGATGACGATCGGCTATGTCGCCCATTCCTGGCATGTGCCCGTCGAGAAGCTCGCCCGCGACCTCGATTTGCCACCGCCGCCGAAGGATGGCCCCCGCCCCTCGCTGGAGCGGCTTGCCGACGAGCGAGGCCAGAGCTTCGAGGAGTTCAAGGCGGACATCGAGGCCTCGCTTGCGGAACTGCGCCAACAGGGCCCGCCGAAATGACCCTGACCGAGACGCTGCTCGCGTCCCTGCCGTCCTACGGGCTTTCCCTTCTCGCCATCGTCGTCTGCGTCAGCTGCCTCGGCGCGCCGTTGCCGGCCTCGATCGTCATGATGCTGATGGGAGCACTGGCCGCGGCCGGCGACTTCACGCTGGGCTATGTGATCGCCGTGGCGCTTGCCTCCGCCGTTGCCGGAGACCAGATCGGCTATCTGCTTGGCCGGACTGCCGGCCAAAGGCTGATCCCGATCGTCGCCCGCGATCCCGCACGTCGCAAGGCGGTGGAACGGGCTCAGCACGAGATGGACGCGCGGGGCAATGTCGCCGTCTTCCTCACCCGCTGGCTGCTCTCGCCCCTCGGCCCCTATCTCAACCTGATGGCCGGCGCCTCTGGCTTCTCCTGGACGCGCTTCACTTTCGCCGGCGTCATGGGCGAGGCCGTGTGGGTCGGGCTCTATACGGGGCTGGGCGCCACCTTCAGCGACAGCGTGACGGAGATCGCCGAGCTCAGCGGCAGCATCAGCGGCTTCTTCGCCGCCGCAGCAGTTGCCGCCTTTCTCGGCTTCAAGCTTCTGCAGGCCCTGCGCACGAAGGATTGAGCCCAAACCTGGGCTCTGGCCGGTCTTCGCCGAACTGTCACAGAGCAATGTTATCCGGAGGAGAAAATCCGGAGACTCGCCATGACTTTTCTGATCTGGTTTGCCGCGCTCGCGCTTCTGGTCCAGCTCGCAAGCATCGCCTTCGTCATCTCCGTCAAGCTGCGTCACCGCAGACGCGAAACCGGCCCTGTGCCGCGCCCGCCGGTCACCCTGATCCGCCCGGTCTGCGGGCTGGAGAACAATCTCGAGCGCTGCCTCGCCTCATCCTTCCGGCTCGACTGGCCGGCTTACGAAATCCTCTTTTGCGTCGCAAAGGCCGATGATCCCGCAGCGTCCCTCGTCCGCCGCCTGATGGCCGAGCATCCGCAGATCCAGGCGCGCCTTCTGGTCGGCGAGGACCTGTTCAGCGCCAATCCGAAGCTCAACAATGTGGTCAAGGGCTGGCGCTCCGCCAGGCACGACTGGATCGTCATGACCGACAGCAACGTGCTGATGCCGCCGGACAACATCGAGAAAATGATGGCGCGCTGGGATGACCACACCGGCCTCGTCTGCTCACCGCCCGCAGGGACCGAGCCCGAAAACTTCGGCGCCTTCCTCGAAAGTGCTTGGCTCGACAGCTTCCAGGCCCGCTGGCAGCTCTTTGCCGATGCTGTCGGCTTCGGCTTTGCCCAGGGCAAGTCGATGCTCTTCAACCGGCAACTGATCACACGGCTGGGCGGCTTCGAGCGCCTGGGCGACGAGGTCGCCGAAGACGCAGCCGCCACGCTTCTGATCCGCAATGGCGGCCTCAAGGTGCGCCTCGTCCACGAGCCCTTCCCGCAGCCCTTGGGCGCCCGCAAGATCACTGCCGTCTGGAAGCGGCAGCTGCGCTGGGCCCGCCTGCGCCGCGCCTCCTTCCCGCTCTACTTCCTGCCCGAGATCTTCACAGGCGTCGCCCTGCCGATCGCAGCCATGATCGCGCTTGCTGTAGGCGACGCGCTGCCGGCCTTTGCGCCGGTGGCCTATCTGGGGCTTTGGTACGCTGCTGAAATCCTTCTCGCCCGAACCTATGGCTGGCCCAGTGGATGGCGCGTCCTCCCCGCCATGCTTCTTCGGGACCTGCTTCTGCCAGCCCTCTTCATTGCTGCCTGGTTCGGCAGCGGCTTCGAATGGCGCGGCAATGCCATGACGGTCGCTGACAACGACAACGGCCGAACCGCACGACTACGCCAGGCCGTGGTCAGAACGCGCGACAAGGCGCGAGAAAAGGCCCGCGCCCTCGTCGCTGCCCGCGGCCACTGAGCCGCTTCGCCCGACGAAAAAGCGGGCAGGACCGCTTGTGGCGATCGCTGCCCGCAGGAGGGAGGTAGTCTTGCCGCTCAGATCGTGCCTTGGCCCATCTGTTCGGCGATGTAATCCGCCTGACGGATCGCAAGAGAAACGATCGTGAGGGTCGGATTCTCGGCTGCTCCGGTGGTGAACTGGCTACCGTCGGAGACGAATAGGTTGCTGATGTCGTGGGTCTGGCCCCACTTGTTGACGACGCCGTCCTGCGCCTTCTCGCTCATGCGGTTTGTGCCGAGATTGTGGGTCGACGGATAGGGCGGTGTCGGGAAGGCGCGCGTCGCCCCGACGGCCTCGTAAAGCGCCACACCTTGGCTGTAGGCGTGGTTGCGCATCGCCTCATCGTTCGGATGGTCGGTGAACCAGACATCCGGGATCGGCATGCCGTACTTGTCCTTGAGCTCGCCGTGCAGCTTCACCGCATTCTGCTCCTGCGGCATGTCTTCACCGACGATCCAGAGACCCGCCATGTTGGCATAGTTGTCGAGCGCCGAGGTGAACGACCGGCCCCAGCCACCGGGATCAAGGAAGGCCGCCATGAAGGGCAGACCAAGCGCCAGCGTTTCTAGCTCGTAGCCACCGACAAAACCGCGCGATGGATCGTGACGGGCCTCGTCTCTGATAATACCGGCCATGGTCGTGCCACGGTAGAAATGCACCGGCTTGTCGAACACGGCATAGACCGAGCCTGTGGTATGGCGCATGTAGTTCTTGCCGACCTGGCCGGAGGAATTGGCGAGACCATCCGGGAACTTCGACGAGGCGGAGTTCAGAAGCAGCCGCGGGCTTTCGATCGAATTGCCGGCAACGCAGACGATACGCGCCTTCTGGCTCTGCAGATTACCGTCCTTGTCGGCATAGACGACGGCGTTCACCTTGCCATTGGCGTCATGCTCGATCTTGATGACATGCGACTGCGGCCGGACTTCCAGCTTGCCGGTCGCCTCGCCCTTCGGGATCTCAGTATAGAGCGTCGACCACTTCGCCCCCCATTTACAGCCCTGGAAGCAGAAGCCGGTCTGCTGACAGCTCATCCGGTCGTCGCGATCGGCCGAGTTGATCGCCATGTTGCCGGTGTGACAGTCCTTGTAGCCAAGCTTGTCAGCACCGGCCTTCAGGATCTTGAAGTTGTTGTTGCCGGGCAGCCCCTCGATCCCATTGGTGCGGGTGACGCCCATCTTGTCTTCGGCCTTGGCGTAATACGGCTCGAGATCGGCAAGCGTGATCGGCCAGTCGAGAAGGTTGGCGCCCTCGACCTTGCCATAGTGGGTCAGCGTCTTGAACTCATGCTCCTGGAAGCGCAGCGAGGCGCCCGCCCAGTGGGTCGTGGTACCGCCGACGGCCTTGACGATCCAGGCCGGCAGGTTGGGAAAATCCTTCGCCACCCGCCAACCGCCGCCGGTCGTGCGATGATCGAGCCAGGCCAGCTGGGCGAAACTCTCCCATTCGTCATTGATGAAGTCTTCATGTTCGATGCGGGCACCGGCTTCGAGCACGACCACGTCGATGCCCTTCTGGGCAAGCTCGTTGGCAAGCGTGCCGCCGCCCGCACCGGAACCGATGATGACGACCACGCTGTCGTCGTTGAGATCATAGGGCGCTGCCATGTTTTCCTCCCGGGAAATCGGTCAATTTGGATAAGCGCCGCCGTTCCCATCCGCGATGGGCCTCCTTCCGGCGACGATGAATGCGTGTCTGGGGTAGCTCAGAGCCAGGTGATGTCGTCGAACCCGCGCTCGATATAGCCGCCCTTGGAATAGGACTCGCCCTCGTAGCCGAAGATCGGCCAGATCTCCTTCTGGTTATAGAGGCTGACCACGAGGTCGCCGCGCACCGCCTGGAAGAAGGGCGTCGTCTCGATGTCGCGCAGGATCGCCACGCGATCGTCCTCCCAGCCGAGGCCGCGGTAGCCGCCGGCACCGGCTCTGCTGTCGAGATCGGCAATGCCCTCTTCGATCAGAGCCTTGTGCTTTTCGTCCTTGGCCGCCATCGTATCCTGGCCCTTCACGGCCGCCGCATAAAAGCGATCGGCGAGCTGGTCGTGCGGATAGATGTCGCGCGCCAGCTTGATGAGGGTCGCCAACGTATCCGGCTTCAAGGCGGTCGCCTCCAGGCCCCAGGCCTGCTCGGGACAGATCACCGCCGTGCCGGTGACCATCAGCACGGCACTCGCCGCGCCGGTCTTCAGAAGCTGGCGACGGGACATGCCCCCGGTCTTGTCGAGTATCGTAACCACGTCATTCTCCTCCCATGAGATGATGTGCGACGGCCTTCGCCGCCACTCCAGGCAGGCGCGATCCGCGCCAGCCGCTCGCAAACAGGAAAGGCCGGAGGCTCCTCTTCCCCCGGCCTCCCGATCATTTGTACCGTCCGTGCCGCTGCAGGACCTCGATCTTGTAGCCGTCTGGATCGGTGATGAAGAAGAAGCGGGCGAGCAGTGCCCCGTCCCGGTTGAATTCGACGATCTTGTTCGGGTTCAAACCCAGATCAGTCAGCCGCTTGTGCTCGGCATCGAGATCCGAAACGCTGAGCGCCAGATGGCCGTAGCCATTGCCGAGGTCGTAAGCTTCTTCGCGGCCCTTGTTGACCGTCAGCTCCAGCTCGAATTCGCTTTCCGGATTGCTGAGATAGATCAGGGTGAAGGTTTCGAAATCGAGACGCTCCGCGATCTCCAGCCCGAAGGCCTCTGTGTAGAAGGAGAGCGAGCGCTTCTCCTCCAGGACGCGGATCATCGAATGGATCATTTTCGCCAATGGGCTGCTCCTCGCATGCTGACAAATGTCATGCGGAGAGAATGTCGCGATTTGCAGGAAGGCTGGTAGCAGCCCATTACCGCAGCCGATTTTTTTCGTGTCCGGGATGCGGCATTCTCGCAACCCGCGCGCACTTTAGAGACGGCGGAAATTGACCGAAGCGGAGGCTCGCAACATAATGGCCGAAAAGAGCGAAAACGAATAACGACAATCAGGGAGGAGCATGCCATGTGTGAAGTCTTCGCAGGACAGGACCCGGCCCGCTATCGCGCGGTCAACCGCTCCGTCCGCATCGGTGGTCATTCGACCAGCATTCAGCTGGAAGCCGCCTTCTGGGTGCTGATCGACGAGATCGCCGCCAGTCAGAATTTCTCGACATCCCGTTTCCTGTCGACGCTCTACGACGAGGCCCTTGAGATCAACGGCTCGGTGTCGAACTTCGCGTCGCTTTTGAGAACGAGCTGTCTCATCTACCTGATGAGCAAGGCCCAGAATCCGGGCACCGCCCAGGAATTCCACATCATCGCCGCCGAGTAACCCCAAACAAAAAGCGCGGCCCGACAAATGCCGGGCCGCGCTTCAGTTCCGATCGCCGTCTTGGGTCGGCGCGGAAGTATCACTCTGCCGGCTGCAGTTCCGGCTGGATGTCGTCCTCTTCGAGAACCTTGCCACCGAGCGCGGCATGGAAGAGCGTCTGGTCGAGTTCACCTTCCCAGCGCGCGACGACGACCGTTGCCACCGCATTGCCGATGAAGTTGGTGAGCGCCCGGCATTCCGACATGAAGCGGTCGATGCCGAGGATCAGCGCCATGCCGGCAACCGGCACCGAGGGCACGACCGAAAGGGTCGCAGCCAGCGTGATGAAGCCCGCACCGGTGATGCCGGCCGCACCCTTCGAGCTCAGCATGGCAACGGCGAGCAGCAGGATCTGGTCGCCGAGCGGCAGCTGGATATCTGTCGCCTGGGCTATGAAGAGCGCCGCCAGCGTCATGTAGATATTCGTGCCGTCGAGATTGAAGGAATAGCCGGTCGGGATGACCAGGCCGACGACCGAACGCTTGCAGCCGGCCTTTTCCATCTTGTTCATCAGGCCCGGAAGGGCTGCTTCCGAAGAAGACGTGCCGAGAACCAGCAGAAGCTCTTCCTTGATGTAGCGAATGAGCGCCAGGATAGAGAAGCCGTTATAGCGGCAGACGGCACCGAGGATGACCGCCACGAACAGGAAGGACGTGAGGTAGAAGGTACCGATCAGCATGGCAAGATTGGTGACCGAGCCGATGCCGTATTTGCCGATGGTGAACGCCATGGCGCCGAAGGCACCGATGGGTGCGGCCTTCATCAGGATGGCGACGAGCTTGAAGACAGGTGCGATGACCGCCTGCAGGAAGTCGGTAACCGGCTTGCCGCGTTCGCCGACCAGCGCCAGCGAAATGCCGAACAGGATCGAGAAGAACAGCACCTGCAGGATGTCGCCATCTGCAAAGGCCCCAACGATCGTCGTCGGGATGATGTTCATCAGGAAGCCGACGATCGACGAGTCGTGCGCTTTCTCGGTATAGGTCGCAACGGCTGCCGCATCGAGCGTCGCCGGATCGATATGCATGCCCGCACCGGGCTGGACGACATTGGCGACGACGAGGCCGACGACCAGCGCCAGCGTCGAGAAGGTGAAGAAGTAGAGCATCGCCTTGCCGGCAACACGGCCGACCTTCTTCATGTCGCTCATGCCGGCAATGCCGGTCGCGACCGTCAGGAAGATGACCGGCGCGATGATCATCTTGACGAGCTTGATGAAAGCATCGCCCAGCGGCTTCAATTGCGCGCCGATCTCGGGATAGAAGTGGCCGAGCAGGATGCCGGCAATGATGGCCGCCAGAACCTGGACATAGAGATGCTTGTAGAAGGGCTGCCGGCCCTCGGGCGCGTGCCCTGCGGTATCGATATGCATGCTTTCCTCCATGATCGCCCTCACGGAACGAGTTCCGGCCTCCCGGGCGGTTGCTAATCTGAATGGGGAGCGGCGCGGCCGCTTGGAGAAAAGATCAGCAAAGTGCGTGCCAGGTCGAGAGAGATGCCGTAAACCTCTGAATCAATTTACATTTCTTACACACTCAGATTGATTCAACACATGAAGACGTGCGATTTCCCGCACAATTGTCCTGTGCTATAGTGCGGGTTCACGCACTCATCGCCGGTTCGAGGCCCGCATTCATGTCGACATTCCGCCGCAACGGACGCGTTCTCTGGCTGGCGTATGCGGTCTTCGCACTCTGCGTGCTGGTCGCGGGCCTTTTCTATGCCGGCGAGCGCGGACAGGCGTCGGCACTCGATGCCCTCGCGGAAGATGCAAGCACGGATGCCGAATTGAAGCGGGCCCTCCTGCTCACGGCGCTGGACCGCTCACGCACCCTGCCCCTGGTCCTTGCCGGTGACGCGAAGCTTGCCGAAGCCCTTCAGACACAGAACCCCGAGGGCATTGCGGATCTCAACGAAAAGCTGGAGGCCCTGATCTCAGGCACCGGTGCCTCGGTCATCTATGTCATTGGCCTCGACGGCACCGCGATTGCGGCGAGCAACTTCCGCCAGCCCGACAGCTTCGTTGGCAGCAACTACGCCTTCCGCGAATACTTCACGGGCGCCGTGGCAAAGGGAACGGCCGAGCAATATGCGCTGGGCAGTGTCAGCCGCAGGCCTGGGCTCTATCTGTCGCGCCGCGTTGAAGACGGCGCCGGACGGGCTTTGGGAGTTGTCGTCGTCAAGGTTGAGTTCGATGCGCTCGAACAAAACTGGCAGCGCTCCGGCCGCATCACCTATGTGACCGACGTCCGAGGCATCGTTCTGATCACCAGCCGCCCGGAATGGCGCTTCCTCACGGTGACGGACATTCCCCAGGAGGAGCGGATCGCGATACGGGAGAGCCTGCAGTTCGGCGAAGCGCCGCTTTTGCCGATCCCGATCTGGTCCCTGGAAGACCTGGCAGGGCACAAAATGGTCGCGACAGATACATCGGGAAAAATGCCGCGCCAGCCGCATTTTGCCCAGGCGCTACCTCTGCCGGGCACACCGTGGACACTTCACCTCCTCACCCCCGCCGCTTCCGTCATAGACGCAGGCATCCTGCAGAACCGGCTTGCGTTCCTCGCAATCAGCGTACCCTTGCTGGCCGGGGCCGGGCTCCTCCTTTACCGCAGCGGCCGCACCGCACGGCGAACCGCCGAAGCTCAGGCAGCACAGGCAGAGCTCGAACGCCAGGTGACGCTGCGCACGGCGGAACTCACAGACGCCCGGGACCGCCTCGAAGCGGAGATCGCCGAACATAGGGCGACCGGCATCCGCCTGCAGGGCGTGCAGCAGAATCTCGTCCAGGCCAATCGGCTGGCGATCCTAGGTCAGGTGGCGGCGGGTGTTGCCCATGAGATCAACCAGCCGGTCGCCACCATCCGCGCCTATGCCGACAATGCGAAGGCCTTCCTCGACCGTGGCAACCGAGAGACGGCAAAGGAGAACCTGAGCCTGATTGCCGAGTTGACCGACCGCATCGGCGCGATCACCGGCGAATTGAAGGGCCTCGCCCGCAAGGGTCGACAGGCCGCCGAGCCGGTAAATCTGAAGGCCGCAATCGACGGCGCCCTCTTCCTCTTGAAGAGCCGTTTCGCCGGCAGCTTCGACCGGCTGGCCATCGACGACATTCCCGCTCACCTCCATGTGCTCGGCCAGCGTATCCGCCTCGAACAGGTGCTGATCAACCTCCTGCAGAACGCGCTCGAAGCCATTGACGACAAAGCGAATGCCACCATCACCATCGGGCTTTCCCGCCTGACGGACGACGAAGTTGACCTCTCGGTCAGCGACACCGGTCCCGGTCTGCCGGATCACATCAGGGACAACCTCTTCATCCCCTTCACCACCTCCAAAGAGGGAGGCCTGGGCCTTGGCCTCGTGATCGCCCGCGACATCGTCACCGAATATGGCGGCCGGCTTTCCGTGGAAACGAGCAAGAACGGCACCTCCTTCACCATCACCCTGAAGAGGGCTTGAGCCCATGGGCATCGACATTATCCTCGTTGACGACGATCAGGCGCTGCGCCGCGCAACCCGCCAGACGCTGGAGCTTGCCGGCTATGCGGTGCGCGATTTCGGTGCCGCCCCGCAGGCGCTCGCGCAGCTGTCGCGGGAAAGCGAGGCCGTCGTCGTCACCGATATCCGCATGGCCGGCATGGACGGGCTCGAACTCTTCGCCCGCCTGCGCAGCCTCGACCCGGATCTGCCGGTCCTGCTGATCACCGGTCATGGCGATGTCGACATGGCGGTCCGGGCGCTGCATGACGGCGCCTACGACTTCATCGCCAAACCCTTCCCCGCCGACCGACTTGTCCAGAGCGTTGCCCGCGCTGCGGAGAAACGTCGGCTGGTGATGGAAAACCGCCGCCTGCGCGAGGCTGCCACCACGACACCAGACGACCTGCCGCTCATCGGCCAGACGCCCGCCATGGAGCATCTGCGCCAGACGCTACGCCAGATCGCGGATACCGATGTCGACGTGCTGGTGGCAGGCGAAACCGGCAGCGGCAAGGAAGTGGTGGCAACCCTTCTTCATCGCTGGAGCCGCCGCAGCCGGGGCAATTTCGTCGCGCTGAATTGCGGCGCGCTTCCTGAGACAGTCATAGAAAGCGAACTCTTCGGCCACGAACCGGGCGCCTTCACCGGCGCCCAGAAGAAGCGCGTCGGCCGCATCGAACATGCAAGCGGCGGCACGCTCTTCCTCGACGAGATCGAAAGCATGCCGCTCTCCACCCAGGTGAAGATGCTGCGTGTCTTGGAAATGCGGGAGGTGAGCCCGCTCGGCACCAATGAGATCCGGCCCGTGGACCTGCGCGTGGTCGCCGCCGCCAAAGTCGATCTCGGCAATCCGGCAGAGCGCGGCGAATTTCGCGAGGACCTATATTATCGCCTGAACGTCGTGACGATCTCCATCCCGCCGCTACGTGAACGCCGCGCCGACATACCGCTGCTCTTTGCCCATTTCGCCACCCGCGCCGCCGAGCGCTTCCGCCGCGAGATGCCGGCCATGACCGCAGAGGTACACCGCCACCTGGAGACCCACGACTGGCCGGGCAATGTCCGCGAGCTCTCGCATTTCGCCGAGCGCGTCGTGCTCGGCATCACCCCGCCGCCGAAACCAATGTCACAGCCGGCCGGATCGGCCATCAGCCTGCCCGAGCAGATGGAACGCCACGAAGCGACCCTCATCCGTGAGGCGCTGAAGGCCAACAAGGGCGACGTGCGCTCGACAATCGAGTCGCTCGGCATTCCGCGCAAGACCTTCTACGACAAGCTCCAGCGCCACGGCATCAACCGCGCCGATTACGAATAGCCGCCCGCTCCGCTGGCGGGTGACGCGGCCGCACCATCGGCGTTTCGCATCTCGGCCGCCATGGAGGCAGCGGCGCGCGCGAGCAGCCCCGTATCCGTGCCGTTGGCCATGAAGCGCACACCGGCACGGCGCGCGAGCGCGATCATCTCCGCGTCGCCGGTCATGATGCCCGCCGGCTTGCCGGCAGCCTTAATCTTGCCGATCAGCACCTCGACCGTCTCCATCACTTCGGGCACGGTTGCCTTGCCGCGATAGCCCATGTCGGCGGAGAGATCGGCAGGGCCGATCAGCACGGCATCGACGCCTTCGGTCGCGAGAATCGCCTCGGCATTCTCGACGCCCAGCCGGCTCTCGATCTGGGCGATCAGGCAGACCTCATCATTTGCCGTATCGGCATAATCGCTCACCCGGCCGAAATCCGACGCACGCCCGAGGCTTGCCCCCATGCCACGAATGCCGAAAGGCGGATAACGCAGGGCCTTGGCCAGCATCGTGGCCTGTTCTGGTGACTCGACCATCGGGATCATCAGCGTCTGCGCCCCGATATCGAGCGCCTGCTTGATCATCCAGGGCTCGCCGACCGGCAGACGCACCACCGGATGGGCGGCGTGACGCGTGACGGCCGCGAGCTGTGCTGCGATCAGCGGAATGTCGTTCGGCCCGTGTTCCGCATCGATCAGGATCCAGTCGAAGCCGGCCCCGGCGCAGATTTCCGCCGAATGCGGATTGGCGAGCGCCACCCAGAGGCCGGTCAGGAGACCGGTCTCTTCGCGCAGCGCTTTCTTGAACAGGTTCACGGGGGCGGGCATCGGCATTCTCCAGCATATGTCACGACCCGGCGGCATCGCCGGGAAGCTCAAGCTATCTCCGGAAGCGGGCTCGATCGCAAGCCTCGAACGCCGACACCGGTACGCCTGCGACATTGAACGCCGGGTGCGGCTCGTGATACGGGCAGCCACCATCATCATCAGGACAGATCCCATGCTCCCCTGGATCCAGCTCGACACGGCCAAGATACCCGGCGGCGGCGAATTGCGCCTGAAGAGCCGGGGATCAGAATTCTCCATCATGCTCGGCACCAACGAGCTGATGAACAGCCGCCTCAGCGGCTCCGAAGAAGCGCTCGCCACCCTCGCCTTTGAGCGGATCGCCACCCACAAGCGCCCTCACATCCTGATCGGCGGCCTCGGCATGGGCTTCACGCTGCGCGCCGCGTTGGCCGTCCTGCCTCCGGATGCGAAGGTCACCGTCGCCGAACTCGTGCCCGCCGTCATTGACTGGGCACGCGGCCCCATGGCCGAAATCTATGCCGGCAGCCTCGACGACCCGCGCGTTACAATTCACGTCGGCGATGTCGGCGCATTGATCGCCAAATCCAAAGGCCAATTCGACGCCATCCTGCTCGACGTCGACAACGGCCCCGACGGTCTCACACGCGAAGCGAACGACAGCCTCTATTCCCATGACGGCTTACGCAAATCCAAGGCAGCGCTGACCCGCGGAGGCGTTCTCGGCGTCTGGTCGCAGGGTCCAGATCCCTACTTCACGCGCCGCTTGAAGGATTGCGGCTATGGCGCAGAAGAGATTCCGGTCAGAGCCGGCCGGACCGGTCGTGGCATGAAGCATGTGATCTGGATGGCGAAGAACGGGCCGTTACCTCAGAAGGGGTGAGATCTAGCTGTCAACAAGTCCCCCTCTGGCCTGCCGGCCATCTCCCCCACAAGTGGGGAGAGGACTCGCGGATGTCTTCCGCCTGGTTGGACGCAGACAACCTCTCGCCAATGGCAGAGAGGGCATTTGAGGCGCAGAGGCCAGGGCTGGGTTAAGCCCTCCCCCTTGTGGGGAGGGTTTGGGAGGGGGACTTTCTTCTAACCTACCCCCACAACCCACGCGGCGGCATCGGCATTACCGCCCCGTCATAGGCGATCGCCGGTTCGCGATCCCGCGCCAGAAGCAGCGGTCCATCGAGATCGACGTACGCCGCACCCTGCCCGATCAGGAAGGCCGGGGCCATGGCAAGCGAGGTGCCGACCATGCAGCCGACCATGATCTCGAAGCCGGCTTTAACAGCAGCATCCCGCATCAGCAGCGCCTCGCTCAGCCCGCCCGTCTTGTCGAGCTTGATGTTGACGGCATCATACTTGCCTTTGAGGGCGGCGAGCGACGCCGTGTCATGGCAGCTTTCGTCGGCACAAACAGGCAGAACTCGGTCGAGGCCCAAGAGCGCATCGTCATCCCCCGCTGGAAACGGCTGCTCGACGAGTTTCACCCCGAGATCGAGAAAGACAGGCGCCAACGCCTTGTATTGATCAAGGCTCCAGCCCTCATTGGCATCGACGATGATGGCCGATTTCGGTGCCCCTGATCGCACCGCCCGGATGCGCTCGACATCACCCTCCCCGCCAAGCTTGACCTTCAAGAGCGGTCGGTGCGCCTCCTTTTCCGCCGCCGCCCGCATGCTCTCTGGGCTGCCGAGCGACAGCGTATAGGTCACCGACAGGGGCTTCGGCTCTTGTAAATTGAGAAGTTGCCAGACCGGCTTGCCCGTCCGCTTGGCCTCCAGATCCCAGAAGGCGCAGTCAAGCGCATTGCGCGCAGCGCCAGGCTTGAGCCGGCTCTGCAGCCCGACCCGATCCAGCCCTTCAGCCACCTCAGGCACCAGCGCCGAGAGCACGTCGACGACGCTCTCCACCGTCTCGCCATAACGCGCATAGGGCACGCATTCGCCCTGCCCCACATGCGCCCCATCCGTCAGCCGCACGGTGACCACCTTCGCCTCGGTCTTCGAGCCGCGCGAAATCGTGAAGCTGCCTGATATCGGAAAGCTCTCCGGCGTGACGGTCATCTGGACGGGCATCTTGAGAACCTCCCTGCGGGACACCCCGCGAATCGCTGCTCTTGCATGAACAAGCAATCCTTTCTATATCCGTCAACAATCAGACCGGCAGCCGCCGTGGGCCAAAGTCCCGCAACGCTTGGCCACGATCCCCTGAAGCGGGGACATGATACGGTCGCATGAAGCACAGAGACGAAGCCCGTGAACACGCTGGATTTTGACAAGAGACCGGAAGATACGCGCGTTGTCGTCGCCATGTCGGGCGGCGTGGATTCCTCCGTCGTTGCCGGCATCCTGAAGCGCGAGGGCTATGACGTCCTCGGCATCACGCTGCAGCTTTACGATCACGGCGCCGCCGTCCACCGCGCCGGCTCCTGCTGCGCCGGCCAGGACATCGACGATGCCCGCCGCGTCTGCGAAACGCTCGGTATTCCCCATTACGTGCTCGACTACGAACAGCGTTTTCGCGACACCGTGATCAATCCGTTCATGGAAAGCTATGTCGCCGGCGAAACGCCGATCCCCTGCGTGGCCTGCAACCAGACGGTCAAGTTCGCCGACCTTCTGGCGACAGCCAAGGAGCTCGGCGCCGATGCGCTGGCAACCGGCCATTACATCCGCTCGAAGTCCGTGCCGCTGGCCAATGATCCCGGCCACCGCGCCCTCTTCCGCCCGATCGATAGTGAGCGCGACCAGAGCTATTTCCTCTTTGCCACCACGCAGGAGCAGATCGACTATCTGCGCTTCCCGCTCGGTGCCATGTCGAAGGCGGAAGTCCGCGTGCTTGCCGAAGAGATGGGCCTCGTCGTCGCCCAGAAGGCCGACAGCCAGGACATCTGTTTCGTGCCCCAGGGCAAATATGCCGACGTTATCAACAAGCTGAAGCCGAATGCAGCTCTCGCCGGCGAGATCGTGCATCTCGATGGACGCGTACTCGGCAATCACGAAGGCATCCTGCATTACACGATCGGCCAGCGGAAGGGTTTGGGCGTCGCCACGGGCGAGCCGCTCTACGTCATCTATCTTGATGCGCGCTCGCGCCGCGTCATCGTCGGCCCCAAGGAAGCGCTGGAAACCCACCGCGTCTACCTGCGCGACATCAACTGGCTAGGCGACCGCACGCCGGCGGAAGACGCAGCAGAGGGCATGCCCTGCTTCGCCAAGGTGCGCTCCACCCGCCCGCCGACTCCCGCCATCCTGCATGCCGACGAGAAGGGCGTCTATGTCGATCTCGAGATCGGCGAAGCCGGTGTCGCCCCAGGCCAGGCCTGCGTCCTCTATTCGGCACCGGGCGCCGATGCCCGCGTCTATGGCGGCGGCTTCATCGAGCGCTCGGAACGCTCCGGCACCGCAGAAGCCTCGCTGAAGGCGCTTCTGGCAAGCCGTGTCGCGGCCTGAGGCCTAAGCTTTCGGGGCGCTCGTAAGGACTTCGCCCAAGCCGGTGGAAAGCCACACTGTTTTTGGCCAAACCGCGCTTGACTTTGATCGGAGCCTCGCCTTATAAGCCGCCCATCGCTTCGGACGGGCTGCCACGGCCCATCAGGTTTCCGAATGTGTGGCGGGATAGCTCAGGTGGTTAGAGCGTGGGATTCATAACCCCAAGGTCGGCGGTTCAAGTCCGCCTCCCGCTACCAAAATCTTCCAAAGTCCATCGGTGATGTCTAGGGACCAAGGCAAGGCAGTTCATGTGCCTCGCCCGTCAATTTAACGAACTCACCGAGCCGCCCAGACCAGCCCTCTCCTTACAATCTCCCGCATCTGCGGCACCTCGAACTCCGCCGCCTGGTGGCCGAGCGAGGAGTAGAACACCCTGCCCTGCCCGTGGCGGCGCTTCCAGACGACCGGCATCACATGCCCGTCGATCCAGGCATCATGCACGCCGGTAAAGGTGGTCGTCGCCAGCACCTCGTTGTTCGGGTCGACATGCATGTAATACTGCTCGGAGCGATAGGGGAAATCGCCGATGCCGGAGACGAGCGGGTCCTCGGGCTTCACGATATTGACCGTGTAATCATAGATATTGCCGGGATGAGCGACCCATTGGCCGCCGATCATGTATTGATACTGCACGCAATCGCGAAAGCTGTCGCCGGCCTGGCCGTGAAAGCCGCCAAGGCCGACGCCGCCGCGGATGGCGAGCTCCAGGTTCTCGATCTCGGGCTTCTCGATCTTGGTCATCGTCAGCATCGGCACGATGAGGCTGTAGTCGCGGATCGCGGGATCGGCAAAGGCCTCCGTGCCCGCTTCGACGCGGACGGAAAAGCCCTCCGCCTGCAGCATGTCGGAGACGACGGCGGCGCATTGTTCGGGCTGGTGTCCATCCCAGCCGCCCCAGCAAATCAGAACCTGGCGCATGAATAAATCCTTCTGAAAATGAACTCAGCGGCCGATCAGGCCATCGATGAGCGACTGTTCGAGCGGCGCCGGCCGCTCAACGCTGGTGGTGATGGCGACCGTCTCGCCCCGGTCGGAGGTCGTCTGGAAGGCTTCCATAACTTCGAGCACATGCAGCGCCAGATCGCCGTTTGCCCGGTGCGGGCGGTCGGAGAGGATGGCATGCGCCATGTCTGCCACGCCGAGCGAGCGCCAGTTTCCATCAGCATAGGGCAGCGTCACCGGCTTGCCCTGCGCCTCACCGGTCAGCGGCAGGACGAAGACGTCGCCGCCGAAATGATTGGGATCCGGCACGATCAGCGTACCGTCGGTGCCATAGACCTCGAGCGGCTTGTGCCAGTGCGCTGCAACATCGAAGCTCATCGAAATCTGCACCACGGCTCCGTTGGCGAAAGACATGAGCCCTGCGACATGGGTTGGCACATGCACGGGGATCGTCTCGCCCCGGCGCGGCTCGCTGCCGATCTTTCTGGTGTCCCGCACCCTGGTGGCGAAACCTGCCACCTTCTCGACCGGGCCAAAGAGATTGACGAGATCGGTGATGTAGTAAGGCCCCATGTCGAGCATCGGCCCACCGCCGGCCTCGTAGTAGAAATCCGGATTGGGATGCCATCGCTCATGGCCGGGGCACATGAAGTAAGCGGTACCGCCGATCGGCTGGCCGATCACGCCCTGGTCGATCAGCCCGCGCGCCGTCTGATGCGCGCCGCCGAGAAAGGTGTCGGGGGCAGAACCGACGCGCAGATTGAGCGACTTCGCGGCCTCGACAAGACGCTTGCCCTCGGCAAAGGTCACGCCGAGCGGCTTTTCCGAATAAACGTGTTTGACGGCGGCAAGCGCCTTCAGCCCCACCTCGACATGCGCCTTGGGGATCGTCAGGTTGACGATGATGGCAACCGCGGGATCGCTGTGAAGCGACTCGATCGAACGGGCGGGCACGCCGAATTCCGCCGCCCGCGCCTGTGCGAGTTCCGTATTGAGATCGGCGATGCCGCAGACCTTGAGAATGGGAAAATGCTGGAGCGCCTTGAGATAAGCGCCTGAAATATTGCCGCATCCGATGATGCCGATGCCGACCTGCTGCATGCTCTGGAAATCCTCGCTCCCGGACAAACGTCCACCTGCGACCGCCGGGCAAGGACATCCATGTCCCTCCTCGCTGCCTTGCGATCGCTCGGCAGACTGGTGGCAAATCGAACCGTCGTCAACGCCTCATTGTATCTGGGTGAGCGCTTGTCGGCAGGCTTGCTCGCAGGCGCGACAGGCTTCCGCACAGATCCGGCAATGGGCGTGCATCTCCGCATGGCGTCCGCATTCCTCACCGCAGGCGGCGCAGGCCCGCATGCAGGCTTCAACGATCGTCTGCAGCACCTGCACATTCCGCCCCGTGCGGCGGATGGCGGCTTTACCGGTGGCAAGGCAGACATCGGCGCAATCCTGGTTCAGCCGGATGCACTGGCGAAGCTCCGCCACCATGTCCTCGGCGAGGCAGGCATCGGCGCAGGAAATGCAGGTCTGTGCGCAGTCGAAGCACGCCTCGATGCAGGCGATCAGCAGGTCATTGGCGCCGCCCTCCATCTGCGGGTGGGTCTCGATCATAGCTCGGATGGACATCGGTCTCACCTCCTGTCTGCAGTTGCTCCTGCGAGCCGTAACCACATCCGGCGCCGGGTGTTCCCCACCCCCGATCGGGGGATGCAAGATCCGGGGGCGGTTAAGAAAACCTTTCGTTAAATTTTAATGAATAGGATGGATGGCCTGTAGCGAGGTTTTGTCATGCGTACCGCTCTAATTTCTGCCCTCGGCGTCATGCTGATGCTGTCGGCCTGCGCCAAGCCGCCATCCCAGACCCGCAATGCCTGCGCGATCTTCGAGCAGCGCGACGGGCTGTTCAACAACTGGCGTCGGGCGGCCATCGCTGCCGAACGCGAATACGGCGTGCCGGTCCCGATCCTGATGGCGACGATCTATACGGAATCGAGTTTCCGCCACAACGCCAAGCCGCCTCGCAAATGGTATCTTGGCTTCATCCCGGGCAAGCGCGCGTCTTCGGCCTACGGTTATTCCCAGGCGCTCGACGGCACCTGGGAACGCTACCAGCGCGAAACCGGCCGCTGGGGCGCCCGCCGTACCGATTTCGCCGACGCCATCCGCTTCATCGGCTGGTATCACCGCGAAAGCGCGACAAAGGTCAACATCCCCCTGAACGATCCCTACAAGCTCTATCTGGCCTATCACTCCGGCCACACCGGCTATCTGCGCGGCGCCTACAACAAGCGTCCGGAGGCGCTGAGGGGCGCGAAGCGGTTCACCGAGATTACGTACACTTACGCCAAGCAGCTGCAGCAGTGCCCGGGCTGAGTCTGCGGCAGTTCATCAGGCCAGTGCGCTGAAACGAAAAAGCCTCCCCACCGTGACCGATGGGGAGGCTTCTTGATTCATCAGTATGAGGATCAGTTCGCGCTCTGGATCGCAGCAATCTGCCACTGGGTGGCCGGACGGCGGGCGAAGGTCCAGATCTCGACCGACTCGGCCGGCGTGTTCGGATCGCCCTCGACCACGGCGCCGCTCTGGCGGTCGACCACGTAGTCGATGGCCTCGTAGCGCATGGCGACGGTCGCATATTCCATCTTATCCTCGGCCCAGCTTTCAGCCACGTCGCCCTGCACCAGATGCACGTCGCGCACCTCGTTCTTGACACCCTTCGTGGCGTTTTCGCTCAGTTCCTCGGCGAGATAGGACATGGCTTCCGGCGTGGTGATCCGGCGAAGCGCGCCGTAATCCTCTGCCGCATAGGCGCGCTGCATCTCCTGCAAGAGCTGCTCGAAGCGCTCCAGATCCTTCGGTGTGATGCCGAGCTCATCGGCTGGACCCGAGCGCGCGGCGGATGCGCTTGCGGCCGCACCACCACCGATCTTCGGGATCTGGAAGCTCGGACGCGGCTGATCACCGCTCTGATTGTCGCGCGCCATACCGCCGAAGCCGCCGAAACCGGGGCCGCCGCTCGGGCCGCCACTGGGGCCGGAAGCCGGCGCCTGGCGATTGGCGAACATGCGCATGGCGAAGCGGATCAGGAAGAAGATCAGCAGGCCCTGCAACAAGAGGCCGAGGAAGCCGAAGCCGCCGCCGAAGCCCGTGCCCATCAGCATGCCGAACAGACCACCGAGCAGCAGGCCACCCATCAGGCCGCCGGCGAGACCGCCGAACAACCCGCCGGGACGCGCTGCCTGATTGGCGGCCGTCGACTGGGCAGCACCGGGCTGGTTGGTGTTGGTGCGCGGCGTCATCGTCCGCTCGATCGGAGCAGCCGGCGTGGGCGCCGTGCGCGTGATCGCCGGCTGGCTGAAGGTCCGCGTGCCACGGCTGCCGAAGCCGCCTGAGGCGCGACGGGCCTCGGCGAAATCGACGGCCACGAACGTGACCATCATGCCGAGCGCGAGCGTCGCGAATGTCTTTGCGTATTGCCGCATAAGTGTTTCCTGTCCTCCTCGAAACAGTCTCGATGCCCGTTTGGGCTTGAAGCTCATATGGAGAGAGCTCACCCTCTTTTGAAGAGTGAGCCCCGCGATTTCCATTGAATTTCAAGTGATCGGGATCAGCCGTTGAGCCAGAACTTGATGATCAGGCCAACGACAGTGATCGCAATCACGCCGCCGGCCCAAAGGCCGACGAACCACAGAAGACGGCTGGCAATCAGGCGCTTGTCCATCAGTGATAGCCCTCATCCGGATCGAGTTTTCCGCGGAAGACCCAATAGGCATAGGCCGTATAGCCAAGGATCATCGGCACCAGGATGACAGCTCCGACCAGCAGGAAGGCAAGGCTCTCATCGGGGGCGGCCGCTTCCCAGATCGTCAGCGAGGACGGCACGATATAGGGGTAAAAGCTGATCCCGATCCCGGCATACCCCAGAACGAACAGACCGAGGGCGGCCAGGAACGGCCGGGCATGATGGCCCGTCCGCAGCCCCGTCACGATCAGGTAGAGACAGCCAAGCACCAGGGCCGGCACGACGACAGAGAAGATCAGCGTCGGATAGCCGAACCAGCGCTCGAAATAGAGCGGCTCGAGCCATGGCGTCCAGAGGCTGAAGACACCCATGGCGCCGACGGTGGCGAAAGCGAGCGGACGCGCAAAGAACCGTGCGCGCTCGGACAGTTCGCCGCCTGTCTTCATGACGAGCCATGTGGCGCCGAGCAGCGCATAGCCGATGACAAGCGCTACACCCGTCGCCAGCGAGAACGGCGTCAGCCAGTCCCACCAGCCGCCGGAATAGGCGCGATCCGTGACGGGAATACCCTGCACCAGAGCCCCGAGCGCCACGCCCTGGAAGAAGGCGGCGACAAAGGAACCACCGGCAAAGGCCCAGTTCCAGAGATACTCCGCCCGCTTGGTGCGCCAGCGATATTCGAAGGCGACGCCGCGGAAGATCAGCCCGAGAAGCATCAGGATGATCGGCGCGTAGAGCGCCGGCAGGATCGTCGCATAGGCGAGCGGGAAGACCGCGAGCAGCCCTCCCCCGCCAAGAACCAGCCAGGTTTCGTTGCCGTCCCAGACGGGCGCGACGGAATTCATCATCAGATCCTTCTCGTGCTTCTCCGGGAAGAAGGGAAAGAGGATCCCCACACCCAGATCGAAGCCGTCGAGGATGACATAGGCGAGCACGGCAAAGGCGATGATACCCGCCCAGATGAAGGGAAGATCAATGGGCATGTCTGCCTCCATGGTGGCCGGGCTGGGAGGCCGGCGTAATGCCGGACGAACGGATCGGACCATCGTCGAGATCCGGCATCGGGTCACGCGGCAGGCGGCCCATCAGGCGCAGGATATAGAAGGTCCCCGCCCCGAAGACGATGAAATAGACGACAATGAAGGCGATCAGCGAGGCCGCAACCGCCGGCGCTGCGACCGGCGAAATCGAATCCGCCGTCAGGAGATGGCCGTAGACCGTATAGGGCTGGCGGCCGACCTCGGTGGTGATCCAGCCGGCGAGCACGGCGACGAAGCCGGAGGGGCCCATGACGAGAGCAGCACGATGGAGCCAATGATTGGAATGCAGCGTACCCTTCCAGCGACACCACAGACTGAACAGGCCGACGCCGAGCATGGCAAAACCGATCGCCACCATGACGCGGAACGACCAGAAGACGACCGCGACCGGCGGCTCCTTGTCATCGGGAATGGTGTCGAGGCCATCAAGCGGCGCGTTCAGGTCATGCTTCAGGATCAGGCTCGAAAGCTTCGGGATTTCAATCGCGTAATCGATGCGCTTCTCATCCTGGTTGGGGATGCCGAACAGGATCAGTGGCGCGCCTTCGGGATGGCTGTCGAAATGCCCCTCCATCGCCATGACCTTGGCCGGCTGGTGCTCCAGCGTGTTGAGGCCATGCGCGTCACCCGCGGCGATCTGGATCGGCGCAACGATGGCGGCCATCCACATGGCCATGGAGAACATCACGCCTGCGCGCCGCGGCGCCGTGCCCTTCAAGAGATGCCACGCCCCAACGGCACCGACGACGAAAGCGGTGGTGAGATAGGCGGCGATGACCATGTGCGTGAGGCGATAGGGGAAGGACGGGTTGAACACGATCTTCCACCAGTCGACCGGCACGAACTGGCCCTCGGCGTTCATGCCGAAACCATCCGGCGTCTGCATCCACGAGTTCACAGAAAGGATCCAGGTGGCCGAGATCAGCGTTCCGAGCGCGACCATCAGCGTGGCGAAGAAGTGCAGGCCGGGGCCGACGCGGTTGCGGCCGAACAGCATCACCCCGAGAAAACCGGCTTCAAGGAAGAAGGCGGTCAGCACCTCGTAACCCATCAAGGGTCCGATCACCGGTCCGGCCTTGTCGGAAAAGACCGACCAGTTGGTGCCGAACTGGTAGGACATCACGATCCCCGAGACCACCCCCATGCCGAAGGCCACGGCAAAGATCGTCTTCCAGAAGTCGAAGAGCTCCAGATAGACCTCGTCCTTCTTCCAGAGATAGAGGCCCTCGAGCACCGCCAGATAGCTCGCAAGCCCGATCGAAAAGGCGGGGAAAATGATGTGGAACGATACGGTGAAGGCAAACTGTATGCGTGCCAGGAGTTGGGCGTCGAAGTGTTCGAACATGGCTGTCCCTTCCTTCTCTCCTCCCGGAGATGATAACAGTCAAATATACCCTTGCATCACCGAGACAATGCGACAACCCGCCATGCGTCAGTTCAACGCATATGACTTTTTATATATAAATTCATCGCACTTTCTGCGCAGGACAAACGAAGACGGCGCGGGTTTGATCCCGCGCCGTTGAAAGCGTCAGCAGTTTGTGGGTGCCGTCGGTCAGTCGACGTTGAAGACCAGCGGCTTGGCCTGCTTGACCGCCGGGTTGGCGGTGAGCTGGTCGAGAACCGCCTGCTCCACCGGGCCATCGACGTAGAGAAGCGCGATGGCGTCGCCACCTTCCTTGTCGCGGCCGAGCTGGAAGTTCGCGATGTTGACCTTGGCATTGCCAAGCGTGGTGCCCATGAAGCCGATCATGCCGGGAACGTCGGTGTTGGAGATGTAGATCATGTTCGGACCGACATCGGCATCCATGTTGATGCCCTTGATCTGGATGAAGCGCGGCTTGCCGTCGGAGAAGACGGTGCCGGCGACCGAGCGCGTCTGCTTCTCGGTGGTGACGGTGAGCTTGATGTAACCGTCGTAGACGC
>JAESFJ010000076.1_pt1 | contig 154077 bp, 137 predicted proteins | sample 9266161 | NCBI WGS metagenome assembly JAESFJ01 (sample SAMN14506165, study PRJNA617096) | algae metagenome | isolation source: Calothrix sp. FI2-JRJ7 and co-occurring heterotrophs from granitic desert soil | place: USA: Red Pass Lake area, Fort Irwin, California | collected 2000-06-01 | reverse complement strand
AAAAATACTGAAGATATTGCAACTATTTCTCATTTAGTTGAATAAAAAGTCCTGAATTATTAGTTTTTTTGTACTTCATACAAATGTTCTTTGCAGAGCAGGCGCCTTGGGGTGCGAAATGTGGGTTCGATACGAACAGATAGACGTACCAAGTTATCTTTAATGCCTAGCTTCAGATGTTCTGCTTCTAGAATGGCGCCATGAGTCATTTTAACGGGATAGCATAGACCAAAAACTCATGGCGATTATTAGGGAAATTAATACGTGTGTGGGAAGTATTCTTTGACGCTACAAAACACGATTAATTCTCTTAGACAAAATTGGTTAGATTTCTACGAAAGCCTAAAAGAAAAAAAATAACCTGCTCAATTAGCTTCTCTGTGTTCTCTAATTTACTTCGCAAACCAATTTTATCCTGTTTTACGCTCTGTTTCCCTTAACCGAGCAGTATTGCCGCCGATTGCGTTGGGGGTATTTTTTTATTTTGCCTGTTGAGCTTGTACAATTGCCTGTTGTAAAGTATCACGCGCTCGATTTAAGGCGCTTTCCAGTACAATCGTCATTTGTTTAGCTTCAGAGATGTCTCCGAGATCAATTGCTTCTCGAACTCCTGCAAGAGGTATGGCATTATACCCAGTATTATAACCAGGCGCATAGATTTGATGACGATACCAGGGATGCCTCGGCAATCCGTTTTGGTCGAGGAATGCTGACTCTGCTTTTATTAGTAAATTGTTCAATCGGGATAGAGCAAGGTTTGGTTTCCAGTCTAAATTACTCGTTGCAAGTCGGGCAGTTTCTACATTCAACTTTTGAGCCGTTGTTTTTAGTTCAGCATTAGCAGCGCGAATTTTATTTATATCTAATGCAACGTTTTGCTTCTCAACTACCTTTGCTAGCCCATCTATATAATGGTCAATCGCTTCTGAATAACTAACATAATCAAACGGCAAAATCTTAGCATCTGCCATCCGCAGTAAAAATAGTGATACTAACTCGGTCAGTTTTTGACCATAAGCAACACCAGGGTCGCCATAATTTTGGAAAAACCAGTAGTTATCGTAACGCGAATGATAGGCGCCATATGGGGCAGCAAATCCAAATTCGAGCGAGGGAATGCCAAGGTGATGCAAAAACACCATAAAGTCACTACCAGCACCTAGCCCACTTAGACGCACTTGTTGCATACCGTTAACAGTAACAGTATTATTCTTTTGGGATTGCTGCCACGCCGAAAAAATACTCTTATCACTTTTAGGCATTTGCACTTCCTTTGTAATTTGGTTGAGCAAAGGTTGGAGTGAAGCAACACCACTGCCATAAAAGTTGCCAGCTACATAAAATTCCCGGTTTAAATAAACGACAAGATTCTCTTTAAGCGCGTTTTGAAATTCTTCACCGTATTCAGTAGAGCCAATCATTCCATATTCTTCGGCATCCCAAGACGCGATAGCAATAGAACGTTGTGGTCGATGTCCCTGTTTCGCAACTGAGCCAATTATCCGAGCAGTTTCTAGCAATGAGGAAGCACCTGCAACTGGGTCATTTGCACCAAAACCCCAGGCATCTCGATGGCTACCAACCATAACAATTTTTTCTGGTTGTGACTTTCCTCGGAGAATCCCAATCACATTTACTATCGGACGCACAGACCAATCTGACTGCAACTGCATCCTAACAACAGCAGCATTATTACCAATATGGTAGGTAATTGATAAACCTCCTTGCCAATCAGGAGGCGCCACCTCACCATTCAAATTCCTTAATATTGGTAGAGCATCACCATAAGAAATTGGCAAAACGGGAATTTTTTCTAACGTCACTGCTTTTGACTTTGCGAGACGCTCAACACCGGGCTTAGATGGTTGCATCGGAGTGAGCGGGTCGCCTGGATATTTTAGTATATCTAAAACAGAACCTAGTTGCACTCCAAATTCTGGGCACCATTTGCCCTCTGGAATTACCTTACCTTTGACAGAACCATCGTCTGCTGAGTCTGAATAAAGTAAACATCCAACCGCTCCGCGCTCTTTTGCCAATCTTGATTTGACTCCACGCCAACTTTTACCATAACGAGCAATAACTATTTTACCCTTAACAGAAATACCCATCGAATCAAGTACAGCGTAATCTTGAGGTAATCCGTAATTCACATAAACTACTGGCGCCGTAACATCACCATCAGCTGCATAAGCATTGAACGGTGGTAATAAAGCTTGATTAGATGAATCAGCATCGGGTTGAATTGGCGGTTCATTCAACTTTAAATTGTATGATTCTGGTTCAAGCAGTGTTACCGCGCGTTTAATTGGGCGTGGTAACAAAACTTCATAACGATTAAAGATTACTTCATCGAAACCATATTCTCGCAGTCGTTTTGCGTAATATTGGGCTGTATTAATATTGCCATCAGTTCCAGCTTCGTGTGGTATGGATGAGAGCGCACGAACATGTGTTTCTATCTGCTTGGCTATTGGTTTACCGATTAGTTGTTCTAGTGCAGGAGTTCGAGTATCGTACCCTTGTACCTGTTTAATAGCTATGATAATCAGCAGACACGAAAGCAACACCGCAACGCCAAAACGAAAGCTCTTTCTGGCTATAAAACTTAATTGTCTCTGTATAAAACTTAATATTGTTTTTAAATGCATCTTAGTAAAGTGAGTACTTTGAAAGTTAAGGCTCATAAATTTTATCGACATTATTTGTATTTTTATCATTACATTAGCTAATTGTAGGACTTAGTTTTGTTATCATCATTGCTTCCTTTAGTTAACTGATGTATTTCTAGCAATCTCGAAATGAATCACAAATCTTAATCAAAATTTTTCATCCTATAGCCCTAAATCATCCATAAAATTCGCACCTTGTAGAGACGCGATATATCCCGTCTCTACTAAATATTTTTTACAAATCATGTATAACTGCTATATGTGTAGGATAATTATACTGTAAGCGAGTGTTTTTATTAAACATTCTCGCTACTGCATTTACAATACTTATGGATTAACTCGACAAACAATATCATTGTAGGAAAGTTCCTTTCCAATTTTGGAAAATAACTGACAGTAGAATGTCTCCTTATGCTGCCATGAAACGCTTTTTATCCCATCCTACCGTGTTTGGTCAGTTCTGTTCCTCATGACGCTGAGTTTGTGCTTGTGCTTGGGGCATCCTTCCCTTACACTTGGGCAAGTGGAACTTAAACAGATAACAACTGCTCCTACTGAGATAGTACAACAAGGACTTAAGCTTTATCAAGCACAAAAATGGTTGTGCGATTTGTATTGGTTGGCATAATATATTCCTCAGAGTTTAATCAGAACATTAGTAAATTTAAGAATGCCAACATTTTTCTAGAAAGGCTCTAGAATCAAGTTCCCAGGATGATTCGAGTAAGTCGAGTAAGTATTGATGCCAAAATTTAATTGGATTAATAATACTACCCTTCTGAAATAAGCGTTGATTTAAATATTTCCATAATGGAAACCTAACTTTAATTGGTGGATTGCGAGTTTTAATAATCATACCTACCTCCAATCTGGTAATTTAATAAGTTAAAATTCTTATTTTCGAGAATTTTGTGAAGACTGTTTAGAGATGGGGTATGTATATTTTGTTTGCCCTGGCTCGTTAATAGCTAACGGTAGCTCTACAAGCACTCACAACATCCTCACATTTATCACCTAATCTCAAAGTAGAAAACGGTTCATAACTAATAACCGATGGCATTTGCAACCCGAATTGCAGATGTAACGGCGCCTTCGTGTAATCCATCTGCTAAGTATGCTCCCACATGGTAAGTATTATTTTCACCATTAGTCATGATTACTTCATCTCTATATCTGAAAGAATCTACGGTATATAGTGGTGTATGATGGTCGAAAATATGGATGATTTTATTTGGTGCAATAATACTATCTAAGTTAAATGCCAAGCTGTATTTTTGGTCTGATGTTACCCCACAAAGCTGGTTAAGGTAGGCATTATATCCCCATCCACTTTTAGTTTCAAAAAAATCAAATTCCGAAAATTTATTAATCTCGTATCGATGGTATATAGATGTATCTGTATGCAATATAGTTTGCGCTTCATTTTTCTTCCATTGCGAAAATCTTTTGATTTCGTCATCTCTTGGGTCTGATAATAATTTCATTACTTGGTCGGGTGCTGTGGCAAACACAATCTTATCAAAGGTAAATGCTTCTCCATCAACTAATTCGATTTTAACAATATCCGATTTTCTGGAGATATCCGCAACTTCGACATTTAGTAAGATATCACCATTAAATTTATCTAATATTTTTTCTAGGTATGAATACACCCCTCCTTTAATTCTGACCCATCCTGTATACATGTAATCTCTGAGAGCAGGAATTGCTAATTCTGCGGGAAAATTGTCTATGAGTTCAAATGGCATCGAATAACTATACATTGCTAGCAATTTTATCCAAGTATTGCAAATGCATAGAGATTTCAAATAATAAGACATTGGCTTGTCATATAAATCTGGAATTTGGGCAAGATGTGTTTTTAACCATAAACCAGTAGAGCGAGCATAAATGGTATCAAGTCTTAGAAATTCGATTAGTCTCTGGAACCCAGTATAATTTTTACAGATTGCAGAACCAGAAAGAAAGTGTCTCCCATCTTTGAGAAACAATGACGAGCCAATATCAACGGGTTCTAGCTCTACCTCTAGTTCTTTCATTAAGTTTAAGAAGTTATAAAAATTTAAAGGAAATTCGATTACACCACCTTCTAAAAGTAAGTTATTTGGAAATTCATGAGATTTAACATTCTTATTAATTGTCCGAATATGTCCACCCAAAATAGGTTGTTTCTCAAACACTGTTACATGATGTCCATTTTTATTGAGTAAGTATGCTGTCACCATACCACTGGCGCCACCACCAATAATTGCAATTTTCATGACTAATATCCTATTTATTATGGTAAAAACCAATCATTCGATAATCGCTGGTACAACATCGCCCCAGTCCAAAAAGTAGGAGCAAATCCTGGGTACCCAGATGAAGCATTACAGAAGTAAAAGTGGTTTAATGATGTCTTATAAGTTAATCTGCCAATGCCCATATTTTGAGGTGTTAAATTAGAACCATAGGAATTACCTTGGGGACACCAACAGAATCGCTCGTTTGTAGTCGGGCTACCTGTAATTTGAAAAACTATATATTTCCGGAAATTTGGAATGTAGTTCTTTTCAACCACATCAAGTATATTGTCTAAAATTTCTTGTTTTTTTTGGCGATATGCTTTCTTATCATTATCTTTCAGTTTTTTAAAATAATTATAGTTAGCAACAGTTAAAAATTCGACAATTTGGCAATCTTCTGGGCAGTCGCGTTCGTGTTCGGTTAACAATGTCGGTGTGGTAATAGCAAAACTAGGATTAGAATAGTCATGCTTTTCATACATTTGATAAAAGGCTTCGTTCAAGTCGCGATGCCCACAATAGAATCTATTGCAATTGCCAAAACCATAATTTCGTAAATCGATATCTTTAACAACGCAATAAGCCATGAAATTAGAAGGAGAATATTCATAATCTAGTTGTTTTTGCACTGCCAAAGAAAATTTATTCATCCCAATCATGCGAGCAGCCTTTTTGGGGTCGATATTACAAATAGTCGTTTCGGCAAGAAATTCATAGTTTTGATGGGTTATTCGATTAATCGCATTAACTCCTGTCACTGTTTGGTTATCAACTAAAAAATTTGTAACTTCATAATTAAGAAGAACTTTACCTTCATTATCTTCAATTACTTTTACTAATGAGTTAATTACATGTTCAAAATGTTTTGTGGGGTAAAAGGCGCCTTGTTGGTATCCAGTAAATAAAATCACCCAGGCATAAAACGAAAGTTGGTCTGGTGGTAATAAAAAATCAACCCATTGCAGTGCTAGTAATGTTTGTGCTTCTTGAGGTAATTTAAATTTATTAAAAGCATCTTGGAGTGTACTATTTAAATACTTTAAAGCGCACAAGGCTTCATCAAAATTTTTCATCAATTTCATAAAATTGATTGGAAAAGTTAAGCTACGTAACCCTTCTCTAACTTTTTCTATTTCCAAAATAAATTTTCTATTGTTATCTGCATCGTTAGGGAAAAGAATAGTAAGTCTTTTGATTAACTCATTATTATCTGAGGGTATATCTAGCGAGTAACCTGGCATCATCATACGGTCAAATCCGTTTTTATTATACTGTTCAAAAGTTACTTCTTTATCCAGGTTCAACCTTTTTAAAATTCTATTTACAGTCTGTCCTTCACCACAATCCCAAACATAATGCAGTTGTGCATTAAACCTATACTTATTTGCCAATTCAAATGTGTGTCCAAACCCACCTGGATGCTCATGCGCTTCCAAAACTAAAACCTTTTTACCAGATTTTGCCATTAGTGCAGCAAATACTAATGCTGATAAACCACTACCCGCGATTAAATAATCTATTTTCATAAAACCTCATCAATTATTAAATCCAAAATCAGATAACCTTTCAACCATCCTATTCTCAAAGCATCTTGAAAACCTTGTTAGCAAGCATTATAAATTGTTGGTGAATTTCACCTCCAATAACTCGGTTTTCAAAAATAAAAGCTTCCTCACATGGTTCTAATCTACCCATCACATGAGCAAATTGTCCGGCGCCACCCGTTTGTTTTTTGAAAGTAAAATCAAAGTTTGCTGCTTGGGTAATCGTTTCTCGATACGCAACCGCAGGGGCGCCCACATAAACCTCTGCACGATATTCCCTTTTCATTCTTTCTAAATATACAGCAGATTGCGAGTAAATGAGGTACACCAATATTTGTCGTATAAATAGGTAAAATAGAAACTCTACCTAATTTGATTAATTACTAACATTTTAGACATTTTTCAATTACTGTACCTCACCAACCTGCAATCTGCTGTATTTCTAGATGTAGTTCTCCCATCCCCGACATCAGGGTTTTATGAGATTCGGGGTCTGTGGTAACATGCAAAGTCGGGTCTTCGCTCGTAAAGGGCTGCAAAGCTTACCTCTTCAATCTTGTGGATTTTTCCGGTGTAATATAACCGTTCTGAAAGAGTAGTTTTACCTGCATCGATATGAGCAGAAATACCGATATTGCGGATGTTGCAGTGAGGAATCATGATCGTTCTTCCTTTGTATGGGAATAACTTCTGTATTTTGATTTCTAAGTCAATATTAAAAAATAAATGTGAGGATCTTGTGAGTATATTGTGGAGGCACCATATTTGTTAATTTCCTCACGAGTACCTCAATTTTCAAGGCTGCTTTTGAACAATGCCAATAAAGGCATCTTCAAGAGAAAATGGAATCGCGCGCAATGATTTAATCTCAAATTAGCCGACTCTAACACTTTAGAAACTTGTGGAAATTTCTGGTGTTACACTTGCAGAGAATTAGCAGTTTGTATTTGTTGCAATTCTTGACTATTGGCTTTAACTGATTGTTGTACTATTAGAACAGAGCAAAGAGCATGGTGTAAAACATAATTACTAACACTACCCAAAAATAACTCGCTTAATCCAGTTCGACCGCGACGACCGATAATAATTAAATCAGCATTCCAAGTCTGACCTATTTCACAAATCACTCGACTTGGGTCGCCAAATAAAATTCTAAATTCTGCATTTATATCCAAGTCTATTGCTTGCTGACAAAGTTTCTTTAAAAACTTAATTTTATCTTGTTTAATCTTTTCCGATTGTTGAATGTATTCCTTCATAACTTCCCCGTATAAAGTTGGAATAACAGTATTAGGATAAGCATATATCGGGGGATACTGTTCATCAAAGGGTGATATTACGTTGACCAACATCAAATTTGAAGCAGTCAACTGTGCTAGCGATAAAGCTTTATCCACAACTGGTTGGCAAGTATCATGAGTATCGACTGCAACCAAAATTTTATTAAACATACTTAAAACCTCTGAGTGTTAATACGCACGCCCAAACGGAAAGGTATTGAGGTAAGTTCCCTGCTATTCTCTGAAACTAGCATTAGCTAAATCTTCAATACCTCACAATTCTGTTTATACGCAAATAATTTGAGGAAGTTGTGAGGATTGCCAAAGTAAAAAAGGGGAACGCTTAACGCTTGAGAAGTTTAGTGGTCACTTTTTTAGCAGCATATATTAAGATAATTATATAGTTGTAACCCTGCGTGATAGAATAATGAGAGGAAATTATTGAGCAAGTCGTAGCTTGGGTGTTGTTGTTTTTGAAGTTTTATTACGCACTTTACTCATCCTCACGAGCTGCTCAAATTCTTTTTGTATACATAAAAGTGTGAGTATTCTAAGCTGACTGCCTGACAGATTTATATGGAAGGCAGTAAAATCAAGGTTTGCACTCTAGGGAGTAGATGCGAGAAAACGATATTCCATCATTTAAACCCAAGGGCGCCATTGCATCGCTCGCCTCGGTAGCAAAAATACCTTACGACTACGCGCAAGATGGTATTTCTAATACTTTCTCAATAGTACAGTCTGCACTTGGTAAGGTAGAAGAAGACCGAATTAAAAATCTTGTGGGAATGCTCGATGGCTATTTCCACGATGGAGGGCACCATCTTAATGTCAACGTTATGAACCGAGAAATGTTAATGGATGCGATGGAACATCCAGAGTTGTACCCGCAGTTAACAATAAGAGTATCGGGTTATGCGGTTAACTTTATTAAATTAACGCGCGAGCAACAACTTGGCTTATATCTTGCACCTACACCCTAGAAGGGTGGGGCTATACGGACAAAGCCTGCCTACGCAGGCTATAAATGCTAATTTTACGTCTTGTTGATAAAAATATATGTTTATTAAAAACACTAAAAGTAAGTATAAATACGTTGGTGCAAGATGTGAGTTGATGTAATCAAACGAACTTTCCACGAAAGATTCTAGAAGAAAAGCACCTTATCGGGAGTGTGAGATATCGATTTCTCACCCTCTCACAAATCTTGTTCGGAATTTCCTGATATGACTCTATAACTAACTAGCTACATTGCCTCTATTGCTAAATCACGTAAGTCCTGATTAAGAAATATAGTACCTTTGGCACCGAATTACAAATACGATTTTTAACTAGATGGCAGTTAAAAATCGCACTTTGTGCCACTTAACTAACTAATTTACTCCTCGTAGTTTACGAGTGTTATCAACCAAACTTTGAGCAAACTGGTCAAATCTTTGAGAAAGTTTTTCGTCTACAAGTTTACCTTCTGGACTAAAAGCTTTCCAAACCTGCCCTATGCCTATTTGCTCAGGTATAACCCATGCGTGTACCCAACGCATAATTACCCGCAAGTCGTTAAGTGCGTTACTGTTGGGCTGTCCACCTAAAACGCTAATTAATCCTGTTACTTTACCAGACAATTGGTCAAAGCTCATTAAATCAAGTGCATTTTTTAAGACTCCGCTAACACTACCGTGATATTCTGGTGTCGCTAAAACCAGCCCATCAGCATTTTTGACGGCATTTTGTAATTTCTCAACATCAGGATATTCTGAGTAATCGTCTCCACCATCACAAAATGGCAACTGCATCTGTCTTAAATCTAATATTTCTACGTCGGCGCCGAGCGCTTGAAGTCTCTGTGCAGCTACTTCTAAAGCTAACTGCGAGTAAGAGTCTTTTCTAAGGCTCCCTGCAATACCTACTATTTTCACCATAATCAACCATCACTCACTAAACATCTTTAAAAACTTCTGCTCTTACTTAATGTTGTTTAATTGGAATATTAAACAAACTCGTAATGACTATGAGTTTATTGTAGCGAGTAAATATATAGTTGTCAAATAGGCTTAGGGGTAGGCGCCGAGTGACACAGATTGCAGTATAAAGGTTAATTAGGGTGAGGTAAAAGGCGCCTTTTGGATATGGTGTTTGATAGAGTCAAGGTCTATGTAGCGGTCGGCAACGTTAATTAAGCTATCGCTGGTCATGGAGCGTAAACTTACAACCTCTACTCGGACACCTTGAAAACTGATGGCATTTGCAGCATAAGCTAGGTCTCCGTCACCACTAACTAAAACAGCTGTATCGTAGTGCCCAGCTAAAGTAATCATGTCAACTGCAATTTCTACGTCTAAGTTAGCTTTTTTAGAGCCATCTGCAAGCTGGATTAAATCTTTGGTAATTACACGGTAGCCATTTCGACGCATCCACAATAAGAAACCCTGTTGCTTTTCATTGGTACGGTCTACACCTGTATAAAAGAATGCACGTAATAGTTGTGATTTCTCAATTAAAAGAGAAAGTAGTTTAGTGTAATCAACTTCAATACCAAGTTGTAATGCTGCATAGAAGAGGTTTGAGCCATCGAGAAAAATAGCAACACGACCACGATTTATATTGTTGAAGATACTGATATCGCTTTTGTCTTCGGGTGTAGCAACAGTTTCTTCGTGCGTAGCAGGAAAAATAAGATTTTGTAATTCATAAGGCATTTCTGACCTTAGCGATTGTTCTTGATTCATTTTCATGATATGATTATTATTAGTAAAGTTCATATATACTACTAAAGTAATTTGTTTTTTGGCGTTTTTTAAATTGTAAAACAATAATCCATACCGGATTAATATTCCGGTAGGAAAAAATAAATATTTAATAAACTTAGCAATAAATCGTTACATCCTCACCACACTCTGCAAGATAAGTTAAGGCTTTAAAGCGAAGTTCAATTAATTGTTCGTAGAAAGGATTTAGTTTACAAAGAGGTGGGATATGAAGAACTGTACGTTTGAAAAGTGTAATATTTCGTTCAAAGGGACAACTGGCAGGTATAAGTTGGCAGAGTGTATGCGCTTTTTTGTAGTTGTTGACTTTGATTGATTCCAGCCATTGACGAATTGGTAATAGAATTATTTGTACGATGGGATTTACGAGGAAATTCATTTGGATAATGGGTAGGGTGTTCAGAATAAGTAATTTGTTGCTTTTTCAAGCTGGTAGCAATAATTTTTCAATTAAAAGACGTTCTGTATTGGATTTGTTGTCCATTATTACGTTTCTTACGTCTTCATTTACTAATAGTTGTCCTTGAGATGCACTAAAATCTTTACCGGGAATAAATCCTGCTTTTAATAATTTCTGAATTGTTAACCCAGTCACCGCTTCTAGTAAATAGTCACAAGCTTTTAAGTGCGAAAAATTTTCTATAGTCCAATGAAAAGTAGCTATATCTATTTCAGATAATTCTAGTATTGCAGCCGTAAAAACATTTACTGTATAATTACTTCCCAATAGTGCGATAAATGCCTTTTCACAGCTTTCAACCCGTGTCTTGTTTTGCGTTTTTAAGGCATTAATCGTTTTTGTAAGACTGAAATTAAATAACTCTGAATCATTTGTCGTATACATAATTTCACTACCTAAACTTTATAGTGTATATTTATTTACATTAATACTGGCGCCTAGCTAACTCTTACTTGCTTATGACGTTATAACTCAAATATGCAGAACTTGTGGAGATAAAAATAAATTTACATAACTTAACAATTGATCTATCCTAGGGCAGATGAAATCTGGCTAGGTAATTTCATAGCTTTGAACGGTTTGGTGATAATTGCTCGCACTCCAAGTTCAGCAAATCGTCGTTGGTCTGCGGCTTGTACCTTAGCTGTTAATAAAATTACTGGTATAGACTGGGTTGCAGGATTCGCTTGCAACGCATTAAAGGTAGCAATGCCATCCATATCGGGCATCATTACATCTAGTAAAATAACATCGGGTTGTTCTGCGCTAGCCTTTTCTAAACCTTCACTTCCAGAAGCAGCTGTCGAAACTTCCCAACCACCTACTGCTTTTAGAGCAAGTTCAGCAACTGCTCGAATATCAAATTCGTCATCAATGACTAAAATGCGTTTCATTTCTCATAACTCCTAACTCATAAGGTGCGTGACGCGACTAGTTCATTAGTTTGAGTTTGCGATTGTTATGGCGTCACGCACCCTACTCCTGAATGCCACGCCCCTTAAGCATTTGGAGGCGCCAATAAAATCGGGTAGGGTGCGATCTGCGCTATTACTATCAATCAATGTAACGCAAAATACAGTGCTTTCACGCACCATAATATCGTAAAGGCGCGTACCATTCCACCCTACTCCTGAATGTCACGCCCCTTAAGCATTTGGAGGCGCCAATAAAATTAGGTAGGGTGCGATCTGCGCTATTACAACCAATCAATGTAACGCAAAATACAGTGCTTTCACGCACCATTAATTACGTTAAGTAAGCGCCATTCCACCCTACTCCTAACTTTAACTTTCTTCATTACCTCGAATCATACGGTTGAGCAAAATAATTACTCGCTGCTCGAATTCCTGTGGAGAAATACGTCCTTTGGTAAGGTATATGGTTTGTCCTAATTTTAATCGTTGCCGCTCGCTTTCGTTTAAGTCTTGGGCTGTATATACAACTAAAGGCACACGGCATAAACTATTATGTTGCCGCAACCAATCTACTACAGCAAAACCATCGTATTCTGGTAATCCTAGGTCAAGCACTAGTAAATCAGGAATTATGTGTTGACTGACTTGAAGTGCTTCTCTTCCTGTGGGTGCATGGTAGGTTTCAATTCCGTGACGGTTGAACATGGCAATTAGCACCTGCGCTAAATCTTGGTCGTCTTCTATAATCAAAACTTTGATACTTTGATTATTTTTAGCTAACGCTTTTTCTAATGCTTGGCACAATAATCTGAAATTTGGTGGCTTTACAATCCAGTCGCTGACACCAGGGGGTAAACTTTGGTTGGGAAGTAAACCACTAAGAATTATAATTGGGATATTTTGCGTATCTGTCCGCTGTTTGAGTAGTGCTAAAGTTTCCCATCCATCCATACCGGGCATCATTAGATTCAGAAGTATTACGGCAGGATGTTGTTGAATTGCCATCTCTACAGCTTCTAATCCTGATGCGGCTGTTAACACGCGGTAGCCTTGCCGTTGTAGCATGGTTTGAACGACTGCCCGAATGTCGCTGTCATCGTCACACTGTAATATTAATGGGGCACCTGCTTCTTCTATATTTACATCACAGTGAGCTTCTGGCAGCAGTGGTAGGGTAAAAAAGAAAGTACTACCAACACCTAATGTACTAGATGCCCAAATTTGCCCACCGTGATGTTGTAAAATGCTACGACAAATAGCTAAACCTAATCCTGTTCCTCCTTTTTGACGCGAGTCAGAAGCATCGACTTGCTGAAAGCGCTCAAATATCGATTCGAGTTTATCAGCAGGTATACCTCTTCCTTGGTCTTGCACCTTGAAAAGAACGTGGGGAGATAAAGTATTTAGTTGCGAATTTTTAATTTCTGCACTTAAATAAACTGTGGCGCCTTTGGGAGAAAATTTAATAGCGTTGCTGAGTAAATTTGTAAAAACTTGAATAATACGGTCACTATCTGCCCAAATATTCGCTTTGAGGGGAGAAACAGATAACACCACCGACTCTTGAAGAGCCATTTCTTCTACAACTTCTGCTGATTGCGTCATTAAGTCAGCAGTATTACAAAGTTGTTTGGTCATTTGAATTTTACCAGACTCAATGCGCTCAATATCAAGGATGTCGTTGATTAAACGTACTAATCTATCTGTATTATTCGCGGCAATATTTAACATCCGCTTTTGCTCTTCGGGTTGAGTTTGTAGAATACCACTTGCAAGTAAATCTAAGGCGCCTGATATTGAAGTTAATGGTGTTCGTAACTCGTGACTCACGACCGAGACAAATTCATCTTTGAGACGTTCGACTTCTCGACGGTCGCTAATATCCTTCATAAAACAGTAATGCCCAATAAATTCCTGTTGCGGGTTGTAAGCTTTGACCATCATTACCTGCTTGTCAAAAACAGAGTTATCTTTCCGCACACCCTTGACCTCAACTTCTACTTTCCCGTTAGTTAACATATACTGGTAAGCAGCAATGATTCTTTCTTGGTCATCAGGATGGATGGTTTGCTGCCATTCCATACCGATTAATTCCTCTGGTTGATAACCAAGCATACTGCTATAGGCTGGATTAACTTTTATATATCGAGCAGAAGTGTCTAACTGAGAAATACCTTCTACTGCACTTTCGAGAGCAGCACTCATTGCGCGTCGTTCTTCTTGAGAACGAATTAGTTCTTGACGCTGTACAATTTCTTGTTCTAATAATTGAGCCTGAGACAAAGCAATGCCTATTTGGTCTGCCAAATGCTTTAATAATGTTAGCTCAAACTCAGCCCAATAACGCGGCGCCGAGCATTGGTGAGCAATTAATAAGCCCCAAAGATTTTCCCTAACAAAAATGGGCACCACTAGGTTGGCTTTAACGCAATACTGCTGGAGAAATTCGACGTAACAAGGTAAAATACTACCATTTTCAACATTGGTGACGGCTGTAATTTCTCCTTTGCGATATTTCTCTAAATATATCCGTTCAAAGCAAGGGTCAAAAATTTCCTGACCAAGGGTGACTGGCCAACCTGAAACTACCGATTCTTGAACAACTCTTCCCGAACCATCTGAATTGAGCTTAAAAATTAATACCCGGTCTGCTTGAAGAATTCTTTGCACCTCAGTAACCGTGGTTTGAAGAATTTCTTCAATTTGTAAAGAAGTGCGAATTTTAAGCGTTACTTCTGCAAATAGTCGCGACCGCAAATTTTGGCGCCGTAATTGCTCTTCTGTCTGTTTAATATTAGTAATATCTTGATTAACGGCAATGGCGCCATGTATATTGTGTTCAGCATCCAAAATTGGAAGGGCTGAATTAAGTACAGTTTTATAATTGCCATCAAAACATTCAATTTTAATTACTTCATCAATTGAAGTTTCCCCATGCACAATTGCCCTGTAAAGTGCCCATTCTTGTGCTTCTATCCGCTTACCTGTTGATTCCCACCAAGCTTTATATTCGCTATATTGCTCTATACCAACATACCTGGCGCCTGCCCAAATTTGCTCTGCTGCGGGGTTAACTCGTAATATTTGCCCATTTTTATCGGCCAACCAAACACCTACAGGTAATATTTCTAACACACTTCGTAGCAGTTGTTCATTTTCTAAAAGCGCTGACTCTGCCTGTTTACGCGCGCTGATATCACTACCAATACCGAGAAAGCCTGTAATATTATTTTCAGTATCACGTAAAGCAGTTACTGACAACAACACAGGAAAGTGAGAACCGTCTTTGCGAATGTAAGACCATTCACGCTCGTCTATATCCCCACGACGTGCCTTAGCAACAAAAACCTCAAAACCTGGTTCAATTGTAGTAGATAGTTCCTGCGATAATTCTTGGGAGCGCTGTAAAATTTCCAAACGGTTGTGAATAATTGCAGGAGTAGTTTTGCCAACTACCTCAGCAGCACTATATCCTAAGCATCTTTCTGCTGCTGCATTAAAAGTCCGAATCGTACCGTCTACAGTTGTGGAAATAATTGTGTAGTTTGCACTATCTAAAATTGCCTTCTGTAGTGTTGTAATTTCTTGTAGTGCTAACTCTGCTCGTTGACGTTCGTCAATTTGTGCTTGCAATGCTTGATTTGCCGTCGCTAAATCTAAGGTTCGTTCTCTAACTCGAATTTCTAATTCGTCGTGCGTTCGACGTAAAGCTTCCTCTACTTTTTGACGCTCAATAATTTGCTGTTGCAACTCTTGATTTGCTGCTTTCAATTGTGCAGGACTCGGTAACACTAAAGCTTGAGGTATTAAACATACCATAATTATTGCTGTATACGCTGAAATCAATGCTGTAATTGCTTTGATTGTCCCTGATAACCAGAAAATGGGATGCCAAAGCGTCCAAATTTCCATGAAATGGGTAGTTCCGCAAGCAACGATAAAAGCTGCAAATGGTAGAAAAACCCAGTTAAAAGGTAAATCGTCACGCTTTTTAACAAAATAAAACAAGGTTATAGGTATGGAGTAATATGCTAAACCAATCAGCGCATCAGAAATGACATGCAGTGATATCAATCCAGGTTTCCATAAATAACAATGTCCGTGGGGAATAAAATAGCTTGTAGTAAAAAAATTATGTAAAAATTCTGACATATTACCTCCTTCACAAATCCAAGAAACCCGGTTTCTTTATTGAAATCTCGAATAAAAATCACGATTTTGCCTAGAAACCGGGTTTCTAAAGTATCTAATTATTTAACAATCGTTTTTGTGCTACTGCTTTCGACTGTTCGAGAGCTTCATTAGCAACTCGGTATAAAGTATCAATATCGGCGCCATCTTCAGGATACTGTACAATTCCAACGTTAAAATAGACGCAAAATTGTTTGTTCGTAGAGACGTTACATGTCACGTCTCTACATGATGTGACAAGATTTTTAATGACTTCAGACAGGCGCCTAGTACCCTCAACTTTAGTCATACCACACATTGCGATAATAAATTCGGTACCACCCCAACGACCGACTACATCCTCGTAATGGAAATTTAACCGTAAAATTCGACCTAAGCGAGATAAAACAGCATCTCCCACACCATAACCATACTGCTGATTAATTTGCTTAAATTTATCTACCTCTACAATCGCAAAACAAAACTGTTGATTATAATTTTGACTCCATTCTATACACCGATTCAATTCTTGAATAGACTTGGGGCGATTAGCAATACCAGTTAAAACATCCGTCTCTGCTAAACTCTTTAGTAAGCGAGTTCTCTCTAAACGATTGAGAATACGTGTTACTAATTCTACTTTAACAATTGGCTTATTTATATAATCGTCGGCGCCTGCCGCGAATACATCTTGCCTTGTTTTGGTATCATTGTGTCCCGTTAGGAATAAAATCGGAATTGCACTATAACGAGCGTCACTACGTACAACTTGGCATAATTCAATACCATTAATTTCAGGCATTTCCACATCTAAAATTAATAAATCGGGATTTACAACCGTCATTACCTCCCAAAAACGAGAAGGATTATCGAGGGTATAAACTTTTAAACCCCAAGGTGTAAGCAAAGTTTGCAGAGCAGTTAATATTTGTGGGTCATCATCGACAACCATTACCTTTGATTCTGGGGAAGGAGTATTTTTTAGTACTTGGGTAACAGCTTCTAGTACTTGGGTTTCTGACACAGGTTTTTGTAAAACTCCACGTCCACCGAGACGCGCAATTTTAACGCGGTCAATTAAACTATCTTGTGCGGTAGTTACAATAACTGATAATGGAGGAGTACGACTGGTTAATTCCACTAGTAACCCAAGAGCTTTTTCTGCGGTATCACCACAAGAAAGGTCAAGCAATACAATATCAGGACATAAATCTACAATTAGCTTTTTAGCTGTAATAACGTTAGGAGTAACTTGTACCTTGATACCCCAGCTAGAAGCTATAGCAATTAAACTACTTGTAAATTCCGCGTCTTCATCGACAATCAGTAGTAAAGGACTTTTATTTAAAGTTTCATTTGAAAGCATTTCAGGAATTTCTTGACCATTCATGCTTTGTAGACAGTCACGCAAGGTACCAACTAATTCGGAAAAGTGAATTATTTGTGAACTATCCAGTGTTTTCCCATCGACAAATAAAGATTCTATTTTACTAGCGACATAAGAACCTTTATCTGAACCAAACATTCCTAGGGAACCAACCAGTTTGTGAGCTTCTTGCTTTACTTTTAATAGCACTTCGTCACCCAGCAATTTATTCTGTAATAAAGTAGTCAATGCTTCTTCAATTACAGTAATACGCTGACTAAGAGTTTCTGCTACCTGCTCCCATACTTGGGAGACACCAGTCATAATTTGACTTTGCTCTGCATATGAAGGAGTTTGAGTTGCTAATTTTGGGCTTTTTTTTTCCCTTTCAACGTCTTTGTGTTTCCGTGTTCCTGCTTTCGTGACTTCTTCCTTATCAACAGTTTTAAGACGATAGCCAATACCATATACTGTCTCTATTACATCACTATTGACTCCCGCAGCTTTAAGTTTTTGACGTAATCCCTTAATATGTGACCGCACGGTATCATCAGAAGGAGGTTCTTCAAATGACCATAAATGCTGAATCAACATTCCACAGCTAAATACTCGCTGTGTATTGCGAAGAAAAAGCTCAAGTAAACTATATTCCTTGGGTGTTAAATGTAAAAGTTGACCATCGCTCATTACTTGGCAAGTGCTGGGGTCAAGTTGTAAGTTTTGCCATACAAGCATTGGTGGCAAGGTAGAACCACCTCGACGCAGTAAAGCACGTATCCGAGCTAATAATTCTTGAAAATCAAAAGGTTTCGCTAAATAATCATCGGCGCCTGCATCCAAACCCATAACTTTAGTAGTACTATTGTCTTGAGCAGTTAATAAAAGAATTGGGGTTTTATTACCAATAGAGCGTAATTTTCGACAAAGACTAATTCCATCAAGCTTGGGTAACATGACATCGAGCAATATCAAATCATAGCTAAAGCAGTCCATCAGTTCCCAAGCTGCTTCACCATCTGTTGCGAAATCAACAGTATAATGCTGGTCATTCAAAATCTTGACCAACCTTCCCACAATTAAATCATCATCTTCAACTACGATAATTCTCATAGTCAATTGTTATATTAATTACAGATTATTTAATAATCACAGCTATTAAATTTTATTATTTAATTCTGGTCTAATTAGCGATAATCAAACCTTTTTTAATTTTAGCCAAGCAAATACATCATCAACACACAGAATAAGATTTATACCTGGTAATACTGGCAAAATATCTGTGGAGCTTAATATGCTTGGTAAATTATTAGGTTGATATATAATAATCGAGCGTTCGCTTGGGTCAATCAACCATCCAAGCAGGGAGCCATTTCTTAAACAATGTAAAATATTGTTTGTTACTTTAGTTTGACTTTGGTCAGGAGAAAGAATTTCAATGACCCAAGCAGGGGCAAAATTTATACCACTACTAATAATATCACTGTTTTCATCTAACGGTAGTCGGTCAGTAGCTACTATAGATACATTTGGAACTACTGAGCGATTACCAAATGTGCAGCGTAATTTTGGAAAAGCTTCGTAATCGCTATTTGTCGTATCAATAGCTGTAATCAGACGTTTCTGTAAAAGACTATGTTTTGCTCCTCCCATAGGTTTTTGCACTACTTGAGTATTAATGTACTCCCACGCTGGCGATTCGTTGATGTAAGGAAGCTTTAGGAATTCTTCCAAAGTATTTATCGAAATTGAAATCGTCATAATAAATTTTTGATCTATACATTTATTATTGTAGGTATTGAATCACGTAAATACATTAACATTTATTTACATTAGGGAAGTGCATGAAACGGCGCCTAACATTATTCTTATTACGACTAACAGCAAGCGTGCTGGTACTATTAAATTTACATGCCTGTACACAAGCGCCTATTGTAGAAAGTGTACAAAATACAACAACTCAAGCATCAGTTTTAGTACGTGCAAAGGCGCCTCCACCAATACGTAAACCTCCTTCAGCACAAGCCAATAATCTATTTACTTGGCGCAATGTCAATATCCAAGGAATGGGTTATGTTACAGGTTTAGTAATTAGCCCAACTTCGCCTTATGATGTATATGTTCGTACAGATGTAGGTGGCGCCTATCGTTTCGACCGTAAGAATAAAACATGGTTTCCTTTAATGGACATGTTTGATACTAATTTCGCTGGTGGTGGAATTGGAGTAGAAAGTATTGCTGTTGATGGATTGACAAATCGTGTTTATGCTGCTGTAAATCGGAATAATTCAACTTTTACAGAAAAAGAAAAACTCAAATATAAATATTCGGGTGAAATATTAATATCTAACAATAGAGGTATTACATGGCAACCCACAGGTTTAGGAAAACATGATATTTTCGTTGGTCCAAATAATGCATACCGTTCAGATACAGGTGAGAGAATAGCAGTTGACCCAAATAAACCAAAATTAATTTATTTTGCTTCGCGACGCAATGGTTTGTGGAGAAAAGACGGGAATGCAGAATGGACGAAGGTTACAGGGTTGCCAGAAGCTAGTAGTTTACCAGAATATCAAAAAAACGGTAAAGATAATAAAGATATACCTGGTTTTACATTTGTTGTATTCGATAAAGCCAAAAATATATATGTAGGTGTTCATGGTAGTGGAGTTTGGCGCAGTGCTGATGGTGGTAATTCGTGGAATAATATTGAAGGCGCCAAAAATCCGGTGCGTGCAGTAGTTGCTAGTGATGGAACATTATATGTAGCTTTTGGAACGTGGGGTGGTAACGGTCAGAATACATCGGGAAGTATCCGTAAGTATAGTAACGGTAATTGGACAGCTATCACACCTGATGGAGAAGCAAGAGTATATTCAGCTATTACCGTACACCCAAATCAACCCAAGACAATAATGGCTGTTGCCGACAAGTTTGTTTATATGTCTACCAATGGTGGACTTTCTTGGGATAAACAAACTATGTATATGGGCGCCTATGATGCAAACAATCCTTCATATAAAATTAATCCTACTGCACCAGGGTATTATCAATCTTACGCTTCAACAGGCGCCGCATCAATTACATTTGACCCCAGTAATGCAAAAAAAGTGTGGTGGACAAACGGTTGGGGAGTTGCGAGTAGTGATGATGTGACAGTAAAAACTCCTGTTTATCAATGGTTGATGAATAATTTGGAAGAATTAGACTTAAATATGGTGCGAGTACCACCCAAACCGAAAGCACAAGGAGGTGCAGATTTATTAAGCGCGACACAAGATAAAATAGGGTTTCGGCATGTAAGTCGCTATGAAGTACCAACAAAAGCTATCGGTCCCCAAAATATAGCGATTAATCCTAGTTATAAATGGGCAAACCCTGATTGGAAAGTATATCCCGTTCCTTTTCCTCACGTAGCAGGCGCCACAGGAATGGATTTTTCGTATAATAATCCTGACCATGCAGCATTTGTAGGTTTTCATCAATGGCAAGGGTTTTGGGGAATACATGGTGTAACTAGTGATAACGGTAAAACTTGGAGAGCATTCGAGTCTATCCCGACAGAAGAACTTTGGAAAAGTGATAAGTCAGGAAAAGAGAAAGTTTATGCAATAGGTGGACAAATAGCTATGTCCCCAACGAATCCAAAAAATATGGTATGGGCGCCGACTTGGGGAACTTGGACGCATTATACTAGTGATGGTGGAAAAACTTGGCGACTCGCGCGCAATTTAGATTATAATCCCCCCCCTCAGCCGTTTGACGAGAAGAATAACGACCATTTACATTACCAAGCTTTACCCAAGTCTTGGTCAAACAGCATTAGTCCGTGGTTGAGTTCATATATTTTGGCAGCAGATAGAAAAGACCCTCAAGGCAAAACTTTCTATTATTACGATGTTAGTGGGTTTTATTATAGTAATGATGGTGGCGCCAGTTGGAGTAAGAGTAAAGCAAATAATTTACCTGGTTGGTTAATTCGTCCTGCTATTGTTAGTAACCCGACACAGCAACGTGATGTATGGATGAGTTTCGCGCGTAACCCTGAAGACGTAAATGGTAATCCGTTGTATCGTTCTGTTGATGGTGGAAAGTCTTTTAGTAAAGTTACGTCAGTCAAAACCTGTGAATTTGTGACTTTCGGTAAAGGTAAATCTAATAAACTTCCGTATATTTACATGTTTGGTCGTGTTGGTAATGCCACTAAAGACGCGATATACAAATCTGAAGATATGGGTAAATCTTGGAGTCGTATTAGTGACCCTGATATTTTACAGTTTCCAGGAATTACTTATATGGAGGGTGATATGCGTACAGAGAACTTGGTTTATGTGGCTTTGACTGGACGCGGTATTATGGTTGGTGAAAGTGGGCAACGGATGTAACGGATGGTTAATTATATATAAAAAGATGTTTTAAAGAAAGTATAAATTATCATCTCTTGTGGAGCGGGCATCCTTGCCCGTCTAGTATTACAACTGGTGTAATACATTTGATTTGTTTTGTCTGACTGTATATGGTGTTTATTTATCACGGTTCACCCACTTGATATTTAGCAATATTTTCTCGCTACAAAAAATTTGTTCAACCGGGAGTCACTATTTTAACATGCAATATTATTGAGTCTATCTAAAGAATGACTTAATGTAACAAATATTTGTATTCATCAAGACAAAATATGATGTTAGAGTTACTTCATGGGTGGGTATTAGTAAATACAAATTTACTTGTATATTCGTGTAATATAATAATACATGGAGTCATATAAAATAATAATTTGTAACCGTAAGGACTAGAATTTTATGACGGTCGTACAAGAACAAAGATACTTTTCACCTGAAGAATACTTAGAAATCGAAGTTAATTCTCAAGAGCGCCATGAATACATTGATGGTACAATAATTACGATGACAGGCGGAACACCAAATCATAACCAGATTGCTCTTAACCTAAGCGGTGCTATGAACTCGACTTTGAAGCGTCATCACCGTGTCTTTATGACAGACCAAAGATTATGGATTCCTAAAAAGGAAATTCATACTTATCCCGATGTAATGGTAGTTAGAAAGCCTCTAGAGCTTCAAGAAGGGCGTAGAGATACGGTTATTAATCCACTAATCATTGCTGAAGTATTATCAAAATCTACAAAAAGTAACGATAAAGATGAAAAATTTACTGCTTATCGGACAATCGAAAGCTTTCAAGAGTATCTTTTAATCGACCAGTATACAATACATGTTGAGCAATATTCTAAAACTGATAATAATAAATGGATATTTTCCGAATACGACGATGAGAATGCAACGATTTCGTTAACTTCTGTCAAATTTGAAATTACTGTCGCAGATATCTACGATAACGTTGAGTTTGAACTACAAGAATAGTTTTAGTGTATCTGGTTTCATTAAATCGTTGCGAGAAGTACCTACTTTATTATTGATGCGGTTAGCATTTGGCGCCGATCTTTGCCGCTTTGGGATGTTTCGCGCAGTGCGGAGTAACGAATATGTTAAAATCGACTATTTGGAAAAGCGTAACACCCAAACCTTCGCTCAATAACTCTCGCAGTGAGTAAAGTATGCAAGTCCAACTCAAACAAATCGTTGTTCCTGTCGGTCAGCAACTCATAATGACTGATGTCAGTTGGCAAATGTACGAACAATTGCTAGAAGAGTTAGGAGAAAAACGGGGTTCAAGAATAAATTACAGTGACGGGTTCTTAGAAATCATGGTGCCCTTACCCGAACATAAAGATGATAAAGTGATAATTGCCGACTTGGTAAAGGTGCTTCTTCTTTACCGTTATTTACAGCTACAAGTCGTAACTTATCTTTATGTTCTTGATAATACGCATATCCAAAATATCCTAAAGCATCCGGGTCTTTACTGACACCGCTTGCAATCACTTCGTCATCTTCACTAGCTGTATAATCAGTACGACTAGCTTTAGCTTTTCCAACTATTGCTTCGGTGAAGTAGTCAAAAGTACCAGAGTCTTTACCAGCGCCGAATAATTTGATGGGTCGGTCGGGCCAAGATGCACGGATTTGTGACCACTTAGTAATTTTACCTTGGGCGCCAGGTTCCCATAACTTCTTCAATTCATCTACAGTGATATCTTTTGCCCAGGTATTCTGAGGATGAACAACTACCGAAAGAGCATCAAAAGCAACAGGAATCTCAATATACGCAACATTATTTTTTCTACAAGCTTCCATCTCTTCGGTAGTTATCGGTCGAGAAGCATTGCTGATATCTATTTCCCCCGCACAAAATCTCTTAAACCCACCACTCGTACCAGAAAAGTTAACCTGAACTTGCACTTTATTGTTTTGATTCGCAGCATATTCTTTACCAATCGCTGCTGTTATCGGATATACCGTACTTGAACCATCTATTTTAATTGTGGTAAGAGTTTCTGAATTACTCACTTGAGTTAAATTTGGTGCCGTTAGAGTCTGAGCAGACTGGTCAGACGTAGAGGCACAAGTCGCCAATGCCAACATTCCCGCAATCAAAGTCAAATTCTTCACGACGACGTTCATTTACTTCACTCCTAAAGAGTAGTACCAAAACTATACACACATTATTTCAAATAAACTTGATGCATAATTATGGATGATAGCAAAAAAACATAAAACTTATCAAAAAAAATTGATGCTTAGTCGCTCGCTACTGGGCAATGTGTATTTTGCTACTTTAATATATAAGTGGATACTAAACTTATCAATTTTTTTTGAAATAATGGACAATAATGCATCAAAAAAAATTGATTAGTATGTATACTAGTGCCAAAAGGCAGAAGATAGGAGGCAGAAGGTAGAAAAAAGATTCCTTACTTGATAAGCTTTGTAGCTTTTTCTAACTGGATAGTTTTTTTAGCCATGCTGCACTAGGTAATTGTTCTTGCTTTATTTTCACGTTCAAAAATAAAGTTGCAGCGTTTTAATTATTCATTACTGTTTGTTAACCAATAGTTAATTATTTGGGAGAATTCATGGCGGTAAGAGTTGGAATTAATGGATTTGGTAGGATTGGGCGCCTTTCGTTGCGAGCAGCTTGGGATTGGTCAGATATTGAGTTTGTGCATATTAATGAAATAAAAGGTGGAGCTGAGACAGCCGCTCACTTGTTGAAATTTGACTCAGTTCATGGACGCTGGGGACAAGAAGTGGTAGCCAAAGAAGATAAAATTCTTATAGATGGCAAGGCATTGACTTTTAGTGAGTTTAGTAAGCCTGGTGATGTAGACTGGGCAAGTTTGGGAGTAGATATTGTTTTAGAGTCTTCTGGCAAGTTCCGAACACCTGATACTTTGGCGCCTTATTTTGAAAGAGGAGCTAAGAAAGTGATTGTTGCGGCGCCGGTGAAGGAGGAAGCTTTAAATATAGTCATGGGAGTAAATGACTATCTTTACGAACCTGAGAAACATCATTTATTGACGGCGGCATCTTGCACTACAAATTGTTTGGCGCCTGTAGTTAAGGTAATTCATGAAGGTATAGGCATTAAGCACGGGTTAATTACTACAGTGCATGACCATACCAACACCCAAACTATAGTAGATGCACCTCATAAAGATTTGCGACGAGCTAGAGCTACAAATATGTCGTTGATTCCAACTACAACGGGTTCAGCGACAGCGATTGGTTTGATATATCCCGAACTTAACGGTAAGCTCAACGGACTTGCTGTGCGTGTACCTTTGCTTAATGCATCATTAACAGATTGTGTATTTGAAGTGGCAAGACCTACTACACGAGAAGAAGTTAACAGTTTGCTTGAAGGCGCCGCGAATGGTGAACTTAAAGGTATTCTCGGTTATGAAGAACTACCGCTAGTGTCAATTGATTATAAAGATGACCCTCGCTCATCGATAATTGATGCTCTTTCCACGATGGTAGTAGACCAAACTCAAGTCAAAATTTTAGCTTGGTATGACAACGAATGGGGCTATGCAAATCGCATGGTTGAACTCGCACGCAAAGTAGCTCTTAGTCTTTAACAAACTCAGCACTCATGACTTCAAACACTAATTTAAGAAACTATATCTTAGTAACGCTTACATATTGGGGCTTCACAATAACTGATGGCGCCTTGCGAATGTTGGTGTTACTTTATTTTAACCAGATAGGTTACAGTCCAATTCAGATTGCCTCGCTGTTTTTGTTTTACGAAATTTTTGGTATTGTCACTAACTTTTTAGGTGGCTGGATTGGTTCGCAATTTGGACTCAAAATAACGCTTTACTCTGGAATCGGGCTACAAATATTCTCCTTAGTAATGTTATCTGGGCTAAATCGTGGCTGGCCTGAATGGGTAGCGGTACTATTTGTGATGGTCGCACAGGCATTTTCTGGGATAGCCAAAGACCTAACTAAAATGAGTACCAAAAGTGCAATACGCTTAGTTGTACCCCAAGATGCTCAATCTGCACTGTTTAAATGGGTAGCAATACTCACTGGTTCTAAGAACGCTCTTAAAGGTATTGGTTTCTTTGTTGGTAGTGTACTGCTGTCTGTATTTGGCTTCGTGAATGCTCTATGGATAATGGCAGCAGGGCTATTTGTAATAATTTTTACAGGGTTAATGCTACCGAAAGGAATGGGAAAAATCAAGAAAAAAGTCAAATTTTCCCAACTCTTTTCTAAAAGCCAGGAAATCAATATTCTTTCTGCCGCTAGATTCTTTCTCTTTGGTTCCAGAGACGTTTGGTTTGTAGTTGGTCTGCCAGTATTTTTACGCACTGTATTGGGTTGGACATTTTACCAAGTCGGAGGTTTCTTAGCTATTTGGGTAATTGCTTATGGTATTGTGCAATCATCTGCCCCAACCTTGCTAAAACGTTTTGGTTCCGGTCGTCCTCCTACTGCATCAACTATTCAATTTTGGACTTTTACCTTAACCGCAGTACCAGCGCTTATTGCCATTGGTTTACAAGCAGGTATTGAGCCTAACACCGTAATTATTGCTGGACTACTTCTATTTGGTTTAGTATTTGCCTTCAACTCCGCAGTCCATTCTTACTTGGTATTAGCATTTACCGATGATGATAAAGTCGCGTTGAATGTAGGCTTTTATTACATGGCGAACTCAGCCGGAAGGTTAGCTGGTACAGTATTATCAGGAGCAATTTATCAAGCTTTTGGATTAGTGGGGTGTTTATGGACATCAATGGTATTTATTTTAGCTGCCGGAGTAGTATCGTTGAAATTACCTAACCCTCAACCAAGTAAAGATATAGCATGGAAGGCAGGCGAAGGTGATTAACTAAAGGGTTTTACCCATTTAAAATACCTAATATATGTCAAAAGCAAGCAACAAAGAAACCTTAACGTTGGTCTTAGCTCTGCTTATCACTGGCGGGCTAGCAGCAGGTGGTATATGGTACTTCCAAGGTAATTTCTCTAATCAGAGCATAGAGAAAACTGACGATAATCAAAATCGTCAACTCCAAAATTCTACAAATCAAATTATTGGAACGTCGAGCTTAGACACCAGTTTGCCAAGCCCCAGTGTGTTGACTATTGATGGTAGCGTAACAATGGTCGCTGCGATTAAACAGTTACAAATAGCTTTTTCATTAATAAATCCATCTTTGTCTACAACTTATGGTGTACCCGATGGTAAGCCAAATGGAACTAATGCGGGGATCAAAAATCTAATTGATGGTAAAGTTTTGATGGCTGCTTCTTCCCGGCGCCTGAAACCAGGAGAAATTCAAGCAGGTCTTGTGGGAATTCCAATTGCAAAAGACGCTTTAGCTGTAACAATAGGTATCAACAATCCCTACCAAGGGGGATTGACAATGGCGCAATTAAAAGAAATATTCCAAGGAAAAATTACAAACTGGTCGGAAGTGGGGGGACCCAACGCACCAATCAAAGTAATTAACCGTTCTCGCGATAGCGGTACTCACACCTTCTTTGAAGATGTAGTTCTTTTAGGAGAAGGATTTTCTCCAGATGGGGCAAACTTTAAAACGCTTGAACGAGATGAAACCACACCAATATTGCGAGCGTTAGGGAAAGATGGCATAAGTTATAGTACCGTAACCCAAATTGAAAACCAAAAAACCGTTCGCATCGTTCCAATTGATGGAATATCCCCCACAGATCAAACTGCTATTCAAAACGCATCTTATCCAATCAGTCGAGTAGTCTACCTAGCAGTACCACAAAAAACCAATCCAGCAACAAAACAATTTATAGACTTCACCTTATCTACTCAAGGACAACAAATAATCAAAAGAGCAGGTTTTATTCCTATTCAATAGATAACGTAGGGTGTGTGGCGCCAACAATAACCTAACAACGAAGCAGTAATTTTGCGGCGCCACGCACCAAACAACATCGAAAAAATACAAAGGTTAAACTCAATGCAACAGCCAACAACCCAGTCAATTGCAGAAAATTTATGGTGGGTAATCCCAAACACATTAGCAGGTGTTCGTAAACCAACCCTAGAAGAACTAAGCGAACTGAAAACTGCGGGAATTAGTGCAATTGTTTCAGTCATGAATTACCCAGCAAACTTAGATTTATACGAGCAGTTCGGTATCCCTCACCTTTGGCTGCCCATCGATGTAGGTAGCTCACCAAGCCGAGAACAGCTTCAGGAATTACAACAATTTGTTAACATTCAAAATTCCCTAGGTCATGCTGTAGCAGTTCATTGTACAGGTGGAGTACATCGCACAGGTACAATGCTGGCTTCTTACCTAATTTTCAACGGCTATTCTTACAGCGATGCAATGCAAAAAATTCAAGATGCTAACCCTTCAGTTCATTTAGAACAAGCTCAAACTAGCTTTTTACTTTCGTTGGCAGATCATATCATGTCCGGTTGATTGCCCATAATGTAGAGAACAAGGGTTCAATCGCGTCTCTACGAGTATTTTATTACGGTTACGTTACCGGACATGATATAACTCTATCATTTCAAAAAAACTTGATTTGTCAAGTAGCAGAAGTCGTGAATTAAATAGAAATGATAAATCATCTGGCGCCGACCGTAAATTGAAGGCGCCGGAATGAGCCAAATAGTAAGAGGCACGGAGTTAAATGAACCTAAAATTGCTTCTGCTTTTGTAGTAACTGTCCTATCGTCAAATCAAACTGTGACTCTCCACCAAATACGGTTCCCACTTTACCTTTATTTAAGTGAACAACACCAATTCTATAGATTTCGTCAGGTAAAGACACATAACCTACAGAATCTGCAACAGAAGATGCTTTTTGCAGATAAAAGTTAACGAATTGGTAAACATAGTGTTTTTCAGACGAATAAGGATTTACATATATAAATAAAGGTCGAGACAGTGGTTTGTATTTATTCTTATGTACAGCTTCTGGTAAGTGCGTGCGATACAAAAAACAAAACTTATCAATTTTTTTTGATGCTTTTACCAAGATGGGATTATCATGAAACTTATGCATCAATTTTTTTTGAAATAGTTTAATTAGATAATTTGTGTCACGGAGTGGAGTTTATGAGTGCAAACAATCCGCAAGTAAGGCGAGTTAGGGTACAAGCAGGTAGCAATTTAAGCTTTTTTGAAAAATACCTGACTGTTTGGGTGTTTTTATGTATCGTAGCGGGAATAGTACTTGGGAGATTATTTCCGGGAGTTGCGGTAGCGCTTGATGCGATGAGTGTGTATCAAGTATCTATACCTATCGCGATATGTTTATTCTTCATGATGTACCCCATCATGGTCAAAATTGATTTTACTCAGGCAGCTAATGCTATTCGGGCGCCGAAAGCAGTACTCTTAACATTAGTGGTAAACTGGTTGATTAAGCCATTTACAATGGTAGTGTTCGCTCAGTTCTTTTTAGGATGGTTATTTCGTCCTTTAATAGTGGGGACAGAAATAATTCGCGGTAGTGAAGTACCAATTTTTAATTCTTATATAGCTGGTACTATTTTATTAGGAATTGCACCTTGTACGGCAATGGTGTTAATGTGGGGATACCTTTGCTATGGTAATCAGGGACATACTTTAGTAATGGTAGCCGTCAATTCTTTAGCAATGTTATTTTTATATGCTCCTTTAGGAAGATGGTTGCTGGCAGCAAATGATTTAGCTGTACCTTGGGAAACGATTGTTTTGTCAGTTTTAATTTATGTTGGTTTACCTTTAATAGCAGGAATGTATAGCCGTTACTGGATTTTAAAGCATAAAGGTAGAGAATGGTTTGAAAGACGTTTTTTAAAGTATCTTAGTCCAATTGCGATTACTGCACTATTAATTACTTTAGTTCTACTATTTGCTTTCAAAGGAGAATTAATAGTTAATAATCCTTTACATATTTTACTAATTGCAGTTCCACTATTTATTCAAACAAATTTTATTTTCTTGATTGGATATGTTGCAGCGTTAAAGCTCAACATACCATACGAAGATGCGGCGCCAGCAGCATTAATTGGAGCTAGTAATCATTTTGAAGTTGCAATTGCCACTGCTGTGATGTTGTTTGGTTTAAATTCTGGCGCCGCACTAGCAACAGTAGTAGGGGTTTTAATAGAAGTACCTGTTATGTTAGTGTTGGTAGAACTTTGTAAGCGAACAGCGGCTTGGTTCCCACGCGAACCCGAAAAAGCTACACTACTTGACCCCAGGTGCATTAAACCTTTTTAATATTAAACTAATTTGTACGGTGGGCAGCGCCCACTCTACTATTAAGTTTTATCAGAACATGGTGAAGCAGGTGTGATTTTACTAATTCTACTAAAATCTTTTAAATAATTTTGTAAAACTTCAAATTGAGAACTATTCAGACTGTAGTAAATCCAACGTCCTTCTTGCCGCGCGTTAACAAAACCAGCTTCTTTAAGAATTTTGAGATGAAACGATAGCTTTGACTGAGTGACACCTAACACTTCACACAAATCACAAACACACTGCTCTCGTTTCCGTAATAGTTCCAAAGTGCCAATCCGTAAAGGGTCAGAAAGAGCATGAAAACCAGCAGCGATATTCTTCGGAACGGTAGCTTCTTGAGTTTGCATTTTGTTGCTGTACTTTTTTCTAGGTGTTTTTTCTAACAGGGTATACTTCTTCTATATTAACAACTAATATAGCCAATTGTTGAACCACCTTTACTCGTCCAAAACGCTAACGTTACACCTGGATTAAAATGGGCGCCGCTTATATGTCCTAGCGAATAAATCAACGCTGCTACAACTGCACCAAAAACAAAGCTGACTCCAACATGCGTAATCACACCTTGACTTATGGAATTTACAACTATGGCGCCAGTTCCAGCAAATATCAAAATCAAAGTACCAAATAACTCAGCAGCAAGCAGGCGCATGCTTTTAGAGGCTTCTTTCAAAAAAGACTTTACTATGGTACTACGGTTTCCGTACTCATGACGACGCACTGATTGTTTAACCAAATCAAGCTTCCTCACAACTAGAATAATCTACACCTCCATCATTAAAAAAAAAATTGATATGTCAATGTCGTCAGGTACACTTTAGATTAAAATTATAATCAGTTGTCATGTAACGGCGCCTGGGTAGAGGCTAAATACATTTTAATAATGAAGGGTCTCTAATATCATGCTGCATTCCATAGTCAGTTGTGGCAAATTCGATTTGTAAAATTAAGCGATTTTTATTGGTAGGGGCAATTCCTTTATGAAAACAAAGTCCATCTTCCACAAATCCAAAACCAGCTTGACCGTAAATAGTGATTAGAGATTTTTCACCATAATACTTAATTATATCTTCGTCAGTTTCTCGTTTACGCAGTATTAAATGTGAAAGTTTTTTTTGCTTATGACTGCCACGAACACAAATATGAGGACCACTCTGTTTATCTACATCAGTTAAATAAAAGAAAAATTTGATAAAACGGTAATCATCGAGGTCGTAGTGAAAAAGTTGACCATTAGAACTAAGTTGTTGATATGTTCTCTCTCCGGGAAAACTCCACCAAAGTAGTGAACCTTGATGCACTGGTTCTCGCTCTAAATATTTAGCTGCTATTGCTAATAATTTAGCATCATTTTGGAGTTTATTAATAGCAGGGCAAAGTGAAGATGTATTAAAATAACTGCCTACTATAAACTGTTTTTTTGTTTTAATTTGTGCTTGCTCTTTTTGATGATAATAAAATCCTAATTCTGGCTTTCGATTCGCATAGCAAAGAGTAGATTCTGCAAATTCAACTATTTCTTTAACTACGCACTGAGGTAAATTGATGCCTAGAAAAATTCCGTCGTCTTTCAATTGATTTACAACTTCATTAACATTAACATTTGTGAAATATGAATTACTTTCATCTATAGTTAATTGAGATAATTTACTTTGACGAGTCAAAAAATATCTAATTGTTCGACCAGCTTGAAACCGCGAAACTTTACGCATTAATAACCATTTAGGATTTTTAGTTAAACCTTTGTAATTTTCATAAACTGCATTATATAAGTTTGAGAAAATTCTCTGTTTGTAGTTATTTACGTTTTGTATAAACATGCTAAGTTAATCACAATAATACTCTAATTATGATGTAATTTACACGAACGAAAAGTATACAAACATACTAAGTATGATGCCTGTACAGAAAAAAGTTTGCGATTGGTACCAAGAGGTAGAGTAGTGAGTCGAATTGTTTTAACTACGATAGGTTCGCTTGGAGATTTGCATCCGAAAATAGCAATTGTCATGGTTGTGACTAATCTCCATTACTGGGTAACGTTTGCCTCGACACGGCTTACAGGCTTGTAATGGTCTTCGGTTCAACCGGAGTGGGAAAATCGGTTTTCATCCTTGACCGACGCTTGAGGCTGGCTAACCTCATTAAGTCATGACCTGTAAACGGACTAAAAGGGTTTTATCCCGCTCCGTAGAAGGAACAGTTCTACGCTGAGCCTGGACATGACCCGGAATTATTAGAATTACTCCTAATTACTCCGTTTTCCCGTCACGCCGATAATATCTTAGCTATAGACTATGCACCATATTCACAAATTTTCCCAAGTGCTAGCGTAATTGTACACCAAGGTGGAATTGGAACAACAGCCCAGGCATTACGAGCAGGTTGGACTGGGTATGCGTTACTTTTGAATCCAACAAGTCTTTTACAAAAAATACCTAGCACTAAACCATGTTTCGGAAGAATATGGGGTGCCTTCTTACCTTTTAGTTCAATGCTTGCTCGCATTATTCTGGCATCAGTTTTGCTGCAAGTCTTGGGCTTAGTTACACCCCTGTTTACACAAATTATTCTTGACCAGGTGGTAGTACACAAAAGCTTGATGACTTTACATGTATTTGCCATAGGAGTGCTGCTGTTTGGTATTTGGCGAGTAGGGTTACTTGGCGTTCGTCAGTACTTATTAGATTATTTCTCAAACCGTGTAGATTTGACGTTAATTAGTGCTTTTATCAGTCATGCACTCAATCTGCCTCTAGAGTTTTTTGCTGACCGTCATGTTGGCGATATTGTGACGCGCATGCAAGAAAATCAAAAAATCCAAATGTTTCTCACCCGTCAAGCTGTCACAACTGGTTTAGATGCGCTGATGGCATTTGTTTATGTGGGGTTGATGGTTTATTACAACTGGCGCCTAACTTTATTAGTACTGGTATACTAAAACCTATTATTTTATTAACAGTGCTGGCAAGTTGAATGCTGCGGAAAGTTTCACGAAATGTATTCACTGAATCTGCAAAACAGAACTCATCACTAGTAGAAATGCTGACTGGAGTGGCAACTTTGAAGACAGCGGCAGCAGAACGAGATTTGCGATGTAGTTCTCTAGATACTGAATCAGAAAGACGCTTTCAAGAGAACTTACGCCGTATTAGTAAACAACGTACTACTTTTATTATTGCTCATCGTCTGTCAACCGTGCGAAATGCTTCGTGTATTCTTGTTCTAGACAAAGGGGTTATTGTTGAACACGGCGCCCATGAGGAATTAATGCAGCAGCAAGGTCTTTACTATCACCTTGCACAGCAACAGCTTAATATTTGAAATAAGCTTAAACGTAGGGTGCGTGACGCCATGAAAAAATCTGAGCGTAATGATAAGACTTCAGCGTCACGCACCAACGAGCTGAAATATATGCCAATTTGGCATTAATAAATGTCCAATATAGAATTAATGAAGAATAATATGTATATAAGGAAACAAAACTTGACAACGAATACTTGGTGCGTGAAAGTAGCAACGAATACTTGGTGCGTGAAAGCAGTTTAATACTTCATTTCTGTTGTAGATTGTAATAGCTTTCACGCACCCTACCAGTTCATTATTTTAAATTTAAAGTTAGCAAGTTATATTTTTTTAATCGAAGAAAAAATTTCCGCAGAACTAACATCAGGAATTTATCAAGAGATTTTAAACCGAATATTTAGAACATGGCTAGATTCTGAATTAAACCATATTGGAATTAGATAAATATGAAAAAAGTATTAAATATTACAGCTTTTTTCCGAAATCAACGATAATCGGCTTGTTTTTACGTTTAAGAATCAATAAGAGCGGAAATGCTACAAATCATGATTAACAAGCTACTTTTCCCTGGTGCTGTTGTAATTAGTTTTTTATATTTAACAGGTTGCGGGGAAACCAATTCTAATTCTGTAACCGTATCTCCGACTGTAACATCTAGTCCAGTAGCATCCGCTCAACCAGATACAGTGACGCCTATATCCCAGACATCACCAACAACCTCACCTGATAAAGCTGGTAAAAAATTGGCGCCTGGAACATATTGCTATTCTGCCAAAACAAAAACGCTTGATGCAAATGCGAAAATAAATATTAGTGCTAGTAACAAAGTTAATGGTACAGTGCAAGCAACTATCCAAAATCCTGCTGAGAGTTACTATACTTCTTATAACCAAACCCTGACAGGAGAATTAGCTGCTGATAAAGCAAAACTGAAAATTGTTACAAAAATTGAAAACGATACTCAAAATACTCAAGAAACGTGGACAATTACTGAGTCGAAGTTAAATACAGGTAGAGAAACCTTCACTAAAGCCAATTGTACAACCGCGACCTCTGATAAAGAAGCAACAGCAACAAGAAAACCTGTACGAGTCAACTTTGCTAGTGGCGCCAACTCAACAACAATAAAACAATCCGTAATTAGAGGAGAACGTGACACTTACTTACTTGGCGCCAAACAAAGACAACAAATGAATCTAAAAATTACATCTCTAGAAAAGAATGCTGTATTCGATGTCATCGCACCAGATGGTAAAACTATTAAGCAAGAAGCTACAATTTGGAGCAGAAAACTTCCAGAAAATGGAGATTACCAAATTGTAGTCGGAGGAACTCGCGGTAATGCTACCTACGAATTAACTGTAGAAATAAAATAAAAATTACATTTACACGTAGAGACGCGATTTATCGCGTCTCTACAACACACAATGTTACGAATAATTTATTAACCATTTACCAATTACTTTTTCCATATAAGTGTCACCTTCAGTAAAACCTAACTTTTCATAAAAATCTACCGCATCTTCAGTAAATAAACAAACATGTTGACCTGATAATTTATCTAGTAATAACGATATCATTTTACTGGCAATACCTTGGCGCCGATAAGGTGTGAAAGTCCAAACATCTACAATATAGGCATTGCAAACACCATCTGACAATACGCGCGCAGTACCGACTATACGATTATCGATATAGGCAATACAAGTTGCATAGCTGTTTTCAAAAGAATTTTTAAGTTGTTGTGGACTTCTGCCATTATCAAAAGCATCTTCCTTGAGAGTCGCTTTCATCTCACCCCAGTTTATATTGCCTAAATCGCTTTTGTACGTCACCATAACTTTATATATAGAAGTTGAATTTTAGAAACCGGGTTTCTTTGCGTAATTTGTAATGAAAACAAATATTTTACATACACACCCGGTTTCTTTGCCTTAACTCGCCATAGTAATAAATTAACTACTAATTGCTACCTATTGGAGGTAAATTATTTGGGTCAATACCTTGAGATTGCAAATAGGCAATTAGTGTTTCTTTTTGCTGACGTTCGTGTTCAGCACGTTGACGTTCCTGTTCGGCACGTTGACGTTCTATCTCAACTTTTTCAACTGCCCACGGTAGTAAATTTCCTGCTTCGTCCCACCAACGCAACCAGTAACCAGTTCTAGATTCTTTTGTTCCTTGCCAAGTTCCCAAAAATAAACCCATCGAGTCAATCCAATGGCGACCGTATAAACAGCTGATTTATAATGCTTGCATCCGCAGGCTAAAAGCCTTTTAGGTAAAGGTTTTGATAGTTATTGGAGATGTCTATTATGTTTTTTACTTATTTCAACTACTCTCTGTGTACTCTGCGTCTCTGTGGCAAATACTTAAATAATCGTATAAAATATCCAATCTTTGTTGAATATCCCCCTTATATTTATTTATTATAACTCTCCATAACATTTTTCCTAAACAACGAGACGCGCGCCATGAGAATACTGCATCTTGTATATCAATATGGCTACGTTCAAATAATAAGTGCCCTGTTAAACCTACTAGCTGTGTTAAAGGTAAGGCACAGAGTAACCAAATATTGTGGAAGTAAGCGGTGCCGAGAAGTAAGCTGTAAAATATAAATATTCCTAGGATGTGAAGGATGATGTTAACAGGGTGTTGATGTTTGAGAACAAAGATGTCCCAGTAGTCTGTAAATGGATGGTCTGTGATATTACTGTTGATACGGTTTCTGAGATTTTTCATTGTATTAGTAAGATTTATGTTGGGTTACGCTGCCGCTCCACCCAACCTACTATTTTATAATTAAGACTTTTCCGAGTTGTTGTTGACCTAAGCGTTTATTTACTTTACCTTGGGCAATGACTTTTACACCGCTTATATATACGGCTTGAATTATTTCTTCTGAACCTCGTTTAACCATTCGTGGTTCTCCGTCGAGTACTGGGTCGAAAACTTCTATTTGGGGACTGATGGGTTGATTGAGTGCATTAGGGTTCATAATAACTATATCGGCTTTGGCGCCTACTTTTATTACTCCTGTATCTAACCGAAACCATTGGGCAGGTTCTCCTGTTACGCGAGAAATTGCTATTTCGGGTTTCATAAATTTAGTAACTACTGCTTGTTTGAGTAAAGATAAGGCACCATCATAATATCCTAAGTTCCGCACGTGTGCCCCTGCATCAGTAAAACCTGGTAATATATGCGGGTGTGACATCATTGCTTTTCTAGGTTCGAGTCGGTCGTTGGCGCCTGTTGCTACCCATTGTATGTCTGTATCGTATAGTTGTAGTGCTTCGATAAAAAAGTCTAAGGGGTCTTGCTGTCTTTTACGTGCGACTTCTACGAAGCTTAAACCTTGCCAGGTTTCATTAGGACAACGTACTATTTCCATGTTTTCTAACTGACGATGAAATGAACGGCGCCATTTATTACACCAGTCAGTACGAAATTGCGATACAAAACCAGGTGATGTCCATAATTGTTGACGTTCTTCTCTGGAATTACAACCATTCAGCTTTACACCACAGGGAAACTCTTCAAATAATGGTGTGACTGGGCCATTGGAATAAATAGTAAAGGGTTCTGTTAAGGTTTGAAACCTGACATTCCCTCTCATTATTCGGTTCCAAAAGAATAAAAGAGGAGCAAATACTCTCCAGAGTTTACGGTCGTGGACAGCATCTAATGCACTTAGCACAGTTAAGCGTAAAGGTCGCTTTCCTAAACTCATCCGAAAAATTTCCCAAAATGAAGCTAGTCGCTGTAAGTTTGGTGTTACCTGAAAAACTTTATTGCGTTGCCGACATAAATTTGCCAGCATTGCGTATTCTTTATATTGCGCGTGTTGTGAAGGAATAGTGCAACCACCCCATTCTCCACTCATTAAATGCCAAGGGAACATATCTATAGAAATGCCAATAAATCCGTCATCTAATGCTTTTGCTGCGATGTCCTCCATTATTTGTAGTTCTTTTTTGTTAGGTTGAGCAGTTAAGCTACGTTCCAAACCCATGACATGCGCGCGTAATGCACTATGTCCAAACATTGCTGCTACATTTGGTCCTAACGGTAACTGCTGTAAATGTTGTAAATACTCTTTGGGAGTTTGCCACGACATAGATTTTTGTAGCCATTTCTCAATTAGTTTATGTGAAAGCGTTTCGACTCGTTGAAAAATGTCTGCTAGTACTTGCGGCGCCCCTATTGCCACGGACAAGCTACAATTGCCAATGACTACACTTGTTACCCCATGACGAACTGACTCGCTTAAACCGGGTGCTATCTCTACTTCTAAATCATAGTGCGTATGAATATCGATAAAACCAGGTGTTACCCATAAGCCTGTTGCATCAACAATATTACGTGCATCTGTAGATAACGATGGAGCGATATTGGCAATCTGCCCCTTTTGAATGCCAATATCTCGACGCACTGGCGCCGTTCCTAACCCGTCAAAAACTAAACCATTTTTAATTAGTAGGTCTAGCATAATTAATTTCCATAATGCTCAGTTTTTACCCAGTTTAACTGCTGTGGCTTTATACATAAGCTTAATGTGGTAATAATCATAACTAGTATCCAGTGCAGCATATAAAAAGAACCTTGAACCGTTGACCACAATAATGACCATCCCCGTAAGTTTTGAAATTGGTATAGTCCTGCTATAAAACCGATGGTGAGAATTATACCTAAGAGAGTTTGAAGGGGAAGCAGTACGGCATTATGGCTATAAAAAACTGTCCATAGTAAATCTGGAATTAATCCTATTGGTAAAATAAACTGTAGTAATAAAAATAAAAGTAAATCTATTTCTTTTTTCCAACCCAAATTTAGCATTTGTGGTAAATAATCTAAATAACGCTGATAACCTCCTAGTGACCAACGATAGCGTTGATGCCATAGTTGCCCCAAGGTTGTTACTCCTTGTTCTTTAATGGTAGGCGCCGTGACAAACTCAATTTCTGCTCCTGCAATATATAATCTAAATGCCAAGTCTAAATCATCGGTAACGGTGTTTTCATTCCAGCCGTTACATTTCTCTAAAAGCTGGCGCCTTACAAACATTCCACTTCCCCGGAGTTCTGTCATACCAGAAGCAGCAATACGATGAGTTTGTAACCAAGCATCACAACTCATTTCCATCTGCTGACAGCGAGTTAAGAAATTAAGATTACGATTAGCAATTGTTTTTCTTACTTGTATTGCACCAATTGTGTTCTCTTGAAATATTGGAAGTGTTTGTTGTAAAAAGTTAGTGGGAAATTGTGCGTCAGCATCGCAAACAAGAATAATTTCTCCTTTAGTGGCGCCGAATACTGCATTTAAGGCGCCTGATTTACCTCCACCTGAAGTTTCACGATGATAAACTTGTAATGCAGAAAATTGTGATTGTAATTTTTCTAAGCGTTGACGAGTATTATCTGTACTTGCATCATTAATAATCCAAATGTCTAAATGTGAAACTGGATAATCTAAATGAAATAAGCTTTCAACTATATTAGGTAATACTATACTTTCATTTTTGGCTGGAACTAGAATTGTTACGGTAGGTAAATAAGCTTCGTTTGAATTAATCAAAGTCTTTGGTTTGGCTATGAGCATTCTTACTGCTTGCCAAGTCAAGATAAGTGTTAATACCAACATGAACCATCGTGTGATAGGTACCAAGTGCATCAAGCTAATAATACCCCAAACTGAGATTACTACTGTGATGGCTTTGAGGCGCCTATAGTTAGTTTTATTGTGGTTTTGTTCTAAGGTAATGTTTTTCATTACTGTGTAGTAGATATATATACTTAACATATTAGTTTAACTCTTTCTCTGTCTCTGTGGTGAAAGTAGAGACGTGTTCACGTAGTGTCCCGCAGGAAATTATCGCGTCTCTAAGGAGATAAAAGTATTTTATTAAATGTATTTTTGTAGACTACACACTTTATTGATAAAAAATATATCATTATATTAAGCTCGGCTTATGAATTAGTTATGTAAGTAATATGATTTTTTTTATAAATGTAAACAGTAAAATTACGGAATTCTTTTTACGAAGCACAAAGAAAAAAGGAATATAAAAATGATAGATTTACGTGCCTTTTATCAGGCGAAAAATCCTAGTAAGACGATAGTTTTTGATAATGTTGAAGGCCATAAGTTGTATATTGATTTTCTTCAGTCAGAGGTGGAAAAATTATTAAGTAGTTGAGAGATAATATTAGTTTTTTCTCTCCAGATGAACCGACTTGTCAATTATTCACAGGTCACATCGGTTGCGGTAAATCTACTGAATTATTACAGTTAAAATTAGAGTTGAAACAAGATTTTATTTTGAAAATTACAGATACTAATTGGAAACCAACTTTAATAAATGAAAATCAATTAGATTTAGTCTTACAAATTTTCGTGACAGCGGGTATTGTAGTATTAATACCAACCAACCCCGAAGACCGTTATCAACTCGTTCATGACTATTTAGCGACATTTATTTAGAAGCAGCAACCAAAAGTAAATAACTTAATTATCAAACTTCAGCAGTTACAAACAAAAATCAAATTTTATAACTGTATATTATTCATTTTATTAATTATAATAGTATTATTGGTAGTACTACTTATTAAAGTATGGCTGTAAGAGCGCGCGTAAAACCTTGTCACATATGTAATCAATCGGCGCCTGTTTTGTACCGCGTCAAATACGAAGAAGAAGGAGACTGGGTTTTCGTATGTCCTAATTGCTGGCAACAGATTAGTCAAGATAACGCCTTCTACGTATATGGGGGAACTTGGAAAGCTGAAAAAGTCAAAAAATGATATGCTACAAACCTAACATTTACATTTGCTGCATAACCGTGATTAGAAAAGTGACTAAAAGCGATACGGAGACTGTAATCGCTTTAGCTAAAGCAAGCGGGCTGTTCAATTCAGATGGAATCAATCAGATTAGAGAGCGGTTGGACGACTACGAACGCGGCAATAAAGACCTTTGGTTTATTGCAGTGAGCGAGCAACCAGTGGGTGTAGTTTATTGCGCCCCTGAGCCTATGACCGATGGAACATGGAATATTCTTATGCTTCTTGTTAGTCCTCACGCTCAAGGGCAAGGTCACGGTAAGTCTTTGATATACCATGTTGAAGAAATATTACGCTCTAGTGCCGCCCGCTTGGTAATTGTGGAAACGTCAAGTGTTGATGGTTTTGAACGCGCGCGGGCTTTCTATCCTAAGTGTGGCTACACTCTTGAGGCGCGAATTCGGAATTTTTATACAGCAGGTGACGATAAAGTGGTGTTCAGCAAGGAGCTAACTGCGTGATCTTGCTTAGGACTTACGTAAAGCCCCCGCAATTTATCGTTCTTGTTGGGGGAATGGAAAGCGTCTAGAAAGCGTTATGTTTCGTCCTTGTTGCGTAAGTCCTGTTGCTTTTAAATATTATTTACAATTATTCGGCTTTATTTTTAGGAGTTAAGAGCGATACTGCGAATATTGCACGATTAATTTTTAGCACCTTAGAAAATAACCGCGCGTTTGCGCTCAACAAATTAAGACTTACGACTGTACCTGAACCTAGTTCAGCAGGAGCGGTGTATGCGCTTTGTACTTTAGGTATGATTTTCACTCTGAAACGAAAATTAAAACCCGTGCGTTAATCACTATAATATGCCATCAACTCAACCAAAGATATTAATACCAAATTGGCATACCTATAGTCTCAAACATTGGTAGAGAGTCAGAAAAGCAAGGGAAGGGTTTTCTCTGCCCATCCCTTAGTTTCAATTAGAAGCTCCCAGGAACATCATCCAATGCTAGTAAGAAATTAATCAGGTCTGTTTGCTGGTTTGGATTAAACCCAGCCAACCTATCTACATAAAAATTATGACCTGTGCCATCAAGATTACTACGTACTAAACTGGGGTTAGCTTTGTTGGCTTCCACAACTTTAGCGCGAAGTTCACGATCAACTAAGGCACGCAAGCTACTAGCTGCATCAGCAGGGATACCTTGGCTTATTGTGCCAGTTAAACCTAACCCGCTTTTTTCAACAATTGTAAAGCTACCATTTCGGTCAACTTTCAGACTTCCTGCTCGTACAGCTACACCACCATCATGCAAATAGGGTGCGCTTAAATAAAGACCACGTAAAGAAGTAGTTTTGTAACCGCCTTTTGGTAAGGTGCCTTTGGGTAGAGTTGTAGGACTATCGGAGATGCCTTGTGTTGGCACATCCAGTACTTCAGCAGATTCAGGTATGGGAACGGGAGTGTTGAAAGTGTATAACTTGGGTGGAACTAACAATTTATTCAGCTTCAGACGAGATTGAGCGCGCGCTGGATTCCCACCTACTTCATCAAGTGGATGAATTATGTTGTCTGTGAAGAAGGGTGGAATATGACAAGTTGCACAGTTCGCTTTCTCAAATACTTTTGCCCCACGCTTCACAGAATTGCTATTCAAAGCTTGCCAATTTTCTTGACTCTGGTTAGCAGGCGGCACTAGGCTATTTTGGAAAGCAGACATCGCGTTGGCTGCAAATAGGAAAGAACCACTAGCAATATCGTCTGCCTTACCTGTATTTGGGCTAAAAACTAAACCATTGAAAGTAAATAAACTGGGTTGCAGGTTTGGATAAGTTCCTGTACCGGGAGCAGGTATTTGATCTTCTAGTTCTGCTTGCAGTGGATTTTTAGCAATTACTCCTCGTAACCATTCTGAAGGTTTTACTATAGTTCCTTCTGGTAAACGCAGATTGGGAATGGCAGCATTTTGAAGAAATGTACCAATATAAACTTCTGGATCAATGCCAAGAATTTCTGAACTAAGTTGGGCAGCTGCTAAAATATTAATTTCCGAGGAGTGAACACCAATGTTAAAAGCGCTCAATCCAGCAAACGGACCTACGGCAAAATCTCCAGAGAATGTATAAGGATGATTCTTAAACGTGAATATGCTAGGGATTTGAGTAGTATTTTCAATCCCATCTGGTGAACTCTCGAAATGACCGAACGGGGCATCTAAAACAACATCATCAAAGGCTTTTTCAAATTTTTCTGGGTCGGGTAGTTCAACTTTATTACCTTTGCTGTCAATAATCGTCTTTCCATTGCCTTTATATTGGGGGTCAAGAGGATTGAGACCTGAGCGTGCGAACCCAGCAGCTGTATTTGGCGCCAAGGCAATAAAAAACGGAAAAGCAATTTCACCATTGGGCACTCCTGCAAGAATTTTATCATCATTGGAAAGGGTTGCATGACAGAGCGCACACGTGAAGTCACCGTTAGGAGTGTTTCCTAATGGAACAACTTTTCCCTTTTGAATTTTTAAACCTGTAGGAATAACAGTTCCGCTCCGAAAAGTTTGACTGCCAAGAGTTAAATCTTTTTGGAGGGTAATTTTTAGGTTTGTTGTTGACTGACCTTGTAAATTAGCAATTGCTATATTGAGTTCATCTGATATTCTGTTAATGCCTTGTGCAAAACCAAACACCCCTTGCAAACCAAATGTATCGCCAATCTTACGGTTGAAAAAGATGTTTTCACCTTGAGCGATTAATTCCTTGGTAATTTTAACAGCACCTACCCGCTGATAAGAAGTGGGATCATTAGCGTCGAGTTCCTTATTGATAACTACTTCTGCTGCTTCTTGAGGACTTAACAGTTTGCCAAAATAGTCGTAATAATCTAGTGGTTGACTAGGAGCAGGTTGCAAAAAATCAGCTTTAGCAAGAACTGTCTGGTTAGTCATCAACCAATTTGATAACAGAATACCAACAGTACTAATGATAAAAACGCAGATCAATAAAAGAATCTTTGTTTTCAAAGCATAGAATGCCCTAAATACATTAGTATTAGGGTTATTTTTTTTTCGTTTCATAGTGTGGAATGCACTAAAATCTTGCTCGTCAATATAGCACACAAGCTTGTAAATATATCGAAAAACAATTGAATCTTTACTCTTAGAGTCCATCTTCAAAAATTTTAAAATAATTAAAAAAAGTTAATGTAATATTCATTAGGAAATAATTGATACTATGGAGCTAAAATATATCGTTATATTTTATACAATTTGTGAAACACATAAAAGAAAATTGATATTGCTTTTGGCTAATATGGCGTTTCCCGTTCGGGTTAAGTACACAAGGGCGGTTCGGGATGCCCACCCCACATGAACTTTATTGAGTTAATCTGCACCTCAACTGAGAACGGCTATAAATTATAACTTATGATTTTTTTTAATTGTTCCTATTTATACTGTTGAATTTATAAGATTAAAGATAATAGTTGCTCAAAAAACCTTTACTTATCGCTATCTACTTTTAAGACTCCTCCAAAAAAATTGATTAACGATTATTACGTTGTTTCAGGCGCTGTAGAGACGCGTTCACGGAGTGTACTAAAGGTATATATCGCGTCTCTACATTATGATTTAATTATGGTTGTACCATGACCTTAATTGCTTCTCTGTTATCCATTGCGGCATAGCCAGAGGGAACACCGTTTAGGTCAACTGTTACATCTAATACTGCTGAAGAGTCCAGTTTACCTGCTACAACGTCTTTTAATAGTTCGGGAATATACGCGCGTGCAGGCGCCACTCCACCATGTAAAGCAATATTAGACATAAACATTCTGCTCAAATTTATTGACCCACTGCCGTGAGGAACTCCTACGAAACCAACGGCGCCACCTGGGCGAGCTATTTTAATTGCTGTGTCCATTGATGACTCAGTACCGACACATTCTAATACTGACTCGGCGCCACCTTTGGTCATTTCCATTACTTCTTCTACTGCTTGCTCGTCTCTGCTTTTTACTACATCGGTAGCACCAAAGCGTTGGGCTATAGCAAGACGTTTTTCGTGGCGCCCTAATATAATAATTCGCTCTGCACCTAACCGCTTCGCTGCGAGTACACCACATAAACCCACGGCGCCATCACCCACAACTGCTGCTGTTTTACCTTTTTGTACCCCCGCAGAAACTGCTGCATGATGACCTGTAGACATTACGTCAGTAAGTGGTAAAATCGCTTTCAGCATTGCCTCATCGCCTTCCACTTCATGAGGAATTGCTACAAGAGTACCATCGGCAAACGGCGCCCGCACAGCTTCAGCTTGTCCACCATCATTTTGCCCACCCCAAAAACCACCTTCAAAACAAGAAGTTTGTAAACCTTTACCGCAAAATTCGCAAGTACCATCAGAAAAAGCAAACGGAGCTAGCACTCTATCACCTTTTTTCAAATTACGAACTTCAGAACCAACTTCTTCAACAATTCCCATCCACTCGTGACCAGTTCGCCAACCAGACTTCCAGTTATCTAGACCACGATAAAACCATAAGTCAGAACCGCAGATACAAGCATGAGTAATCTTTACTATTGCATCGGTAGGATGTTTAATTACTGGGTCGGGAACGTTTTCTACCCGAATATCTCCTGGAGCATGGTAGACTGTCGCACGCATGGCACTAACCTTAGAAATTATTTTTTGTTGCTAAAAATATTAGTCTTCTGTCAATTAATTGGTTTATACCTTTAGACTTAGATGCCCTGGTTTGCTAAAAAACCAAGGTCATTAGTCTCAAGCCCTAAACCGAAAGCTGAAAGTTGAAATACAACTCTTAACTCTTGATTCTTGACTAATGACTAATGACCAATTGTGAGATATTAAATGTTATTTAACGCGCGTATGTTATCTTATGCCAGCTTTTTGACGATAAGGAACATCTTTGTTAATGTCAACGTTGAAAGGTGACAAGCGTTGTGGGGTGTTGCCAATTTGACCGTAGCTTTGTGCCATAGCTAAGAAGTTTGCTGGGTCGCCAGCTTTTGCCTTCTTCTCTTGAGGTACATAGCGACGTACTTCGGTTTGCCAGATAATTTGAGGGAAACCAAGTTTAGCGCGGGTGTAGTCTTCGTAACGTGGGGACTTGATGTTGAAAGGTAGTTCACCTTCTGCACGTCCAGGTAAGTTACGACGACGTTGGTAAGGAACTGTTGAATAGCCAAAGTTATCTAAATATTCTTCGCTATCGAGCAGTTGGTCAACAAAACCGCGAATACCTTTAGTTGCAACTACAATTGACCAAGCAATTTTTTCGCGCTCGCCATATACATCGCGTCCAAGTACACGTTGTACAGTTTGTTCAACAAAGCGGTAATTGCTGTTGAGGTCGTAGAAGCTTCTTCTATATCTATCTGAAAGTACTAATCCACGAATAAAGTCGCGCACGGTAATTTGTCCGTTGCGAAGTTGAGATTCGAGGTATCTTTCGCGGTCAGCAGCAAATGCGTGGAAATACATCTGACGGTACGCAGCCTCAATCAGATTATCCATGTCGCTCGAAGACAATAAGTTATCCGTGGAAAAAATCCTTGGCTTATCGTCATTTCCTACCTCGTAGCCTTCAACACGTTGGTTTTGGCTCTTTGGTGCGTAATCTAGTAGAGGTAATGCCACAACTACACTCCGTGAGGTTAACTAAAATTAACAAGTTCAAAAAATATCTTAAAGGAGTAAGTGTAGCTTAATCTCATAATTAATATAAAAATTAACGAAACTTCACGGGTGGGGGTGCATTCGTGGGGGGAGGAGGAGTGCATTCGTAATAAGCACTTCAGTGCTTGATTTTAAGCGCTGAAGTGCTTAGTACGAGAAAATAAACAAAACTACCGCACAGGGTCTAATCCATATCCAATCAACAACGTAAGCACAATAACCGCTACGAAAATTGCCACAACACCACCTAAAGCTCTAAAATCTGCTTCTCGCAAGAAGGCCGCCAAATTAAACGGCTTAACCGTATTGTAGAATCGGTAAATATGCCCGCTCGGTTGCGTATCTCGATAATGCTTATCATAGCGAGCCATACGCGCGAATGGAAGTTCACCACTACTATGCTGCGGTAAAATCCGGCGCCGTTGAAATGGCACAATATTATAACCAAAGTTGGTTAAATACTCTTCACTCGATAGCAAATCATCGATAAAACCTTTAAGACCTTTGGTTGCTAGCACAGTTGACCATGCTAATTTTTCGCGTTCGTTGTAAACTTCACGTCCCAAAATGCGCTGAATACACATTTGCACGAAACGATAATTACTGTTGCTATCGTAATTACGTCTTTTAAAAGTATCAGATATCGCAAGTCCCCGTATAAAATCTCTGACAGTAATTTGACCAGCTTTGAGTTGTGATTCTAAAAACGTTTGACGGTTATAAGCAAGCATTTGCTGCTCATTAAATATCTGCCGATACGCTGCTAATATCAACGTATCCATATCAGATGCTGTCAGTAAGTTATCGGTCGTAAAAATTCTTGGCTGTTCATCACCAGGAATTTCATACCCAGAAACACGCTGATTTTGTGAAGAGGGTGAATAAGTCAATAATGGAAGTGACATGTAAAACATTCTCCATGTAGCGCTCATTATTCACTTAACACCAAGAGAATTACTATTTGCTGTTAATTGTTAACAATCACAATTAGAAGTTGGTGCGTGACGCTACGGGTATTATAACTACGTTTGAATTTATTTATAGGGTCACGCACCCTACTTGCTGTTAATCAATAACAATTTCACCACGCCAAAATGCTAACGGGTCAGTCATCGACCGACAGTAAGGCCAACTTCGCAAGTTTTTCTCCATCGTTTCCGTTTCCCATGTAGGTAAAGGAAACCCTAACCCTAAACACAAATGAAATAAAACGTTTGCAAATTCCTGATTGTGTCCGACACTTGCTACATGTGCATGAGCATATTCATGTGCCACAAGACCCAACCAATCTTCCGGCGCCATTCTACCAACATCAATTAAAATAGTAATTGGCGCCACCCAAATATTACACATTCCATCTATACCCAAAGACTGTGCTAAAGGAACTGCAAAAATTTGAATATTACGACGTTCTTCAGGATAAAAACATTCGTGACAAGCTTGTAAATAACTACTTAATTGAGCATTAACTAAGTCGATATTTTGACCAATCCAATTACAAATTATAGTATTATCGCGCAAGTTTTCCATCACATCAACCATTCGTGACTCCAGCACAAAACCCCGCACCATTTGCAAGTACTCAAAACCACGAATGTAAGTATCACTTGAACGAGAATGAATCATTATGCCAATGAGAAGGGGAAAATAAACACTTTCCCCTTTGCGCTTTACCAACCTAATACTGAAGCAAATTGTGGCGCCGTATTTTCTTCTGATGTAGATGTTTCACCCTCACCATCAATACGACTTTCAACGCAATACGAAGCAGTACTAAAACCACCGAAACGTTTTACAGTACTAGTACGCATTCGCATATTACCACCTGAGAACCAGAACCGTTCTATCGAACTCATGGTCTCATAATCGGTAGTTAATACCAAACCGTCTTCTTCATCCATATGGAACTGACCGACCACAGGCATAATTTCTGCATAACCACGCTCACGTAGCAATCTACCCTTGCGGGGATTATCTGCATCTGGCACAATTGCAAATACTGTTTTACCTTCGTGGTTTTCTTCCCCTTCTCTATCCCATGCCATTGTGCCTAACCAACGCACACGCGAACCACCAATCGATAAATTGGGGTCAATATCGTGCATTTTGCACAACTCAATAATTTCAGGGTCGTCTGCTTCCAACGTTTCCACCAAAATTTCAGATTCCCCTGTCTCGGAACGCTTAAACGCAAGGTGATGTGTCACCCGCGAAGATTTCCACTTGCCAGCACTTGACCGGAAAAACTCTAATGCATCCATCTAACTTTTGACTCCCATCTCTAATTCTTGAGACTGATGTGTTAACTTTTGTTTGTTCTTAACCTTATTACTTAACATTACAGCTGTTTACAATCAGCTTTCAACTCCTGTCCTTGGTTGATTACCCCACCAGCTAAAGTGTTGATTGCTGCAAGCCGCGCCTGTTTCTTACTGACCTGTTACATCGTCGCTCAATTGTAAACTTTCTTTGCCTTAATTAGTTAGCGCTTGACAAACTAGACAAAACTACTACGTCAATGTTAAACTAAGTTAAGCTAACAAAAGCAATAGTAGTAAGTACATTGCTACTATGTACCAGCGATTTAGTCATTTACTAGGAGTGAATAAATGAACTTCCCCAATGAATTGACCTTAGAGCAACAATTTCGCTTACAAACACTAAAAGACCAGGTTCAAACACTCTCGCAGCAAGAAGCTCAAGAGTTTTTGATGGAAGTGTTACGCCAAATGATGGTAAAAGATAATCTAGTGAAGCAACTTCTCAAACAAGCCTAAAAATTATCGTGAAATTTTTGGGCAGGAATCATTTCTTGCTCTCGATATATTGGTTCGTCTACGCGGTTTACGAGTAGTAGGGCACTTTCCAGAAGTAAAGATTTGCCAAACTTTTGGAGAATTTGAGGTTTCAGTTATATTTGCACGTGTAGGCGCCGTTACAATGACAGCAGAGATTGTGGTGCCAATAAACAAGGCGCCGAGCAATATAGCTTTAAGTTTCATACTAGTAAATTATTTAAAGTTGTAAAAACATGCAAAACACCTTGTAAAGACGAAGAAATTACATCTTTGCAAGCGCAGATTTATATTGCATATAAACAAAAATTATTTAGACTCTAGAAAACACTGACATGTGTAACAGTGTCATTAACAACCTTCATTTATAAATACGCTGTGACTTACATGTTTTTATGCAACCAGCAAACTTTTCCGTAGGTTGGCTGAAGTGACAGCGGAACCCAACATTAATTTATTAGTTTTAACGTAGCGAAGACAACCCACACAAATTTTTATCTCCAGGACTCACATCAGGGTCATTCTCTAAATAACCTTCTATCAACTTACATCCACGTACTAATAAATCATCTAAATTGAAATTCCAAGAAATTAACATATCAGTCCGAGAATGTCCTGAAAAAAATAATATGTCCCATCCAGCATTATCGCGTAGATGGTCAATTAATGTTTCGCGCGATGGTTCTTTGAGTAAAATTATCTCACCGTTTTTACAATATTCTTGAAGAAGTTCTCTATCAGCTTCAACATTTATATCTGTACTATCACCCAGAACAACTAAAATTCTAGCTTTGTCTCGATAAATACGTTCTCCACGTTCAGCATCAGGTGCGCTTAAAGCAACTTCAACATAAGGATATTTTTGTAAGACATCCCATAAATGCCAAGGCAGCTTACGCAATTTTTGACAACTAGTAGCAATAATTACACGAATTTCATCTTCTATATTAACTTTTTCTAAACAATCCTTAACTTTAATAAAATAATCTGATGCTAGCCAGTTATTTAAACTTGTAATTAACTCTTGTGATTTTTGACCAAAGTCTTGATTCAGAGCTTGAATATTTACATTTATTGTACCTAGGGGTCGAATACGAGATTGTCCATAGAAGCTGCGATAAGTATCACACCAAGATTGAGAATTTCGATAACAGCGAGTGCTGATGGTAATTTTGCGCTGATAATTAAGTTTGGTGTTTCACCAGCGTTACTAATTGTTAAATTTACTCGATAACCCGATTTGAAGGCGCCGTCAAATTTAAGAACAACTAGTTTTTTCATAAATGGTTTAATATTAAAATATTTTGTAAAATTTGTGCATTGTAGAGACGCGACACGTCGCGTCTCTACATTTACACGTGATTACACGATAAAGTATTGTGTAACTTTTGACCCTCCTAAACAAACATCAACACTAAATTTTTCTCCGACTTGGGCACTAAGTGTAACTTCGACCCAGTTATCATGTTCTCTAGAAGTTGCATTTAAAACGCTTTCTCCATTTTCGTCATTGACAATTAACTCTAATCCTTGAGGTAAATATGTACTTTCTAAAGGACAAGCTTGAATTGTCATGTTAATTGTGTCTTCATTTTCTGAAGCAACTCGTGCAACTAATGCAATAGGTGTATTATCTAGTTGTAAACCCAAATCAATCTTTTTTGCTTGCGTAATGCTAAATTGGCGACTTCTTACGAAAGCTAGCTGCTGTGGATTTAATATATTTTCCAGATTTTGCCAACCTTCTGTAATCAATCCTTGTATCCATTGACTAATATTTACAATCGCGGCTTGTTCTTTCTGAGTTAAATATTCTAGTAAGTCATCTACTGATTGTAATTGATTTAATGCAATAGTGGGCGCCGTTTGAACAGTGAAATTAGGCGTAAATCCAATAATATGTGCTTCGTTTAAAGATAAATTGATTTGTACAAATATATACGCTACACGGTCAGAAGCAACTTCTTGTGGAATTTTATAATATTCAGTATTTGGTGCAACAGGTAAACATTCGAGCTTACCAACATTTTTAACTTCTACATCTGCTGTATTAATGAAACTTTGCATCCAAGGATTCTGATGAATATCTCTATCCTTAACGGTTTCAAAGCTCATACAATTAAGATAATAATCTACTGCGTAGGTAGCTAAAGAATTGAGGTAAACTTTTTTCGTTGCTTCAACACTAGATATACCTTGACTTTGCTTTTTAGCAACATCATGTGCTGAATAAGATAAAAATACTTTAAAACTATCTTGTTGAGTACTTATGTTCATAATGAGTTACCTGTTTGTGCTGATTTAATTGCTGAATACGATTTACTGTAAATATTTACGACAATACTCAACGACATTACGCTTTTTAATGCTTCTTTGATAAAAACTTGAAAGTGTAGGAATAGGATGTCCTGATTTGATAGATATATCTCTCCACTCTCTTCCCTCACAAAGGAATATCAAAATTCTTTGCAAATTCGTATTTCTATCTCTTCTAATATGTAAGTTTTGCAAAATACCTTCTGGGTCACTTTCAATAAAATCTCTAAATAAATTGGCATCTTCTTTACTTTGCCCCTCCCCTTCCAGCAAATCTTTAAATAGTCTCTCTTCTGCTGCTTCCTCATCAAAAGAACATATTGGTGTACGTTCGCGATACCTACTCACCGCATCTAAAAAACACCACCTAAATATATGATTTACCCATGCCATCACAGGATATTGAGGACTATATTTCTCTATATCTTTACAAAACTTTACTAAAGCATCATTAACTGCCTCTTGATATATCTCCTCGAAGTTAGCTAACTGCGACCAACTTTGTTGTCTACTTAACTGTCCAGAACCTTGAATTAATTTAACCAAATTATTTAGTGCTTTGCGTCTAGCAACACTATTGGAGGGGTTATTTTGCGCTTCCAACGTCAACTGCCGCATTTGTTCAGCTAATTCACACATCGAAACCTCCGTTCCTAACGAGCGTCTTCAAGGTAGTTTGAGATAATATCCCCACAACTACCAAGTTGTTTACGAAGCAAGCAGCGATGTTTTATGCAAAATTTCCCAGAACTTAAATAAATTAACATAACTTAACAACTCACATTTGCTTCAAAAACCCCATCAACTTGCTTTTACGACTATGAACTGACTTGTCAGCGCTTGGGCTATAAAAATTCTACAAGATTAAAATGTAGTTTTTGTAAAAATTGGATGACATTTAACCCTGAGTATAGTAAACATTCATCGGTACACGAAATAACTGTTTTCTGGTGTCCTCATGCTGAACCAATCAAATGTTCAGGAACTTCCGGAATCGATGGTAGTAATCATAATTAGAATGTTTATATCAATCATTGTTGGAATTGCAAAAAAACCGTAGATAGCAGGGATAGTCTAAAATATTACGGAGTTAATAAGTATAAAGATGAAGGGTGAGTTGTATGTGTAGATTGTGGAGCTGGTAAAATGCGAGGGTGGTGATAAAAGGAGTTCGAGATGCTCTTCAACTGGCTCTTGTATCACGATGCCTTTAAAAATGAAAAAATCTGTAGCTTATCAACAAGTCAGCATTGTTAAATTTCGGTCTCTACTAAGATTTCAACGTAGCTAATAATGTTTGATGTGTTCTTAATCAAGCTTTTTAAGATTTTTCGTTTAGCACTGAGAAACCCGGTTTCTTTTGGTTTCTGTTGAAGGTTGTCATGTTCAGTGACAAAGAAACCGGGTTTCAGGGTAACACTACCATATAGAGGGGCGAACACCGAACCAGTTAGTTGCACACTTATATTTACAATGACGGTAGTAGAAAAATAAATCTTAGATTTCCTTATATCTCGGCGCCAAGCCTAAAAGTTCGTCGTCTCCCATATTATAAGCCTATGCAACCAACTAACCCTAACCAATTTACCGAGAAAGCATGGGAAGCAATAGCCCACACTCCTGACATAGCGAAGCAAAACCAGCAGCAGCAAATCGAAAGCGAACACTTAATGAAAGCGCTGTTAGAGCAAGATGGACTTGCTGGCAGTATATTTACTAAACTGGGTGTTGATGTTTCAAAGCTGCGTGATAAAACTGAGCAGTTTGTGCAGCGTCAGCCTAAAGTATCTGGTAGTAGTAGTTCTGTTTACTTGGGGCGAAGCTTAGATACGCTGCTTGACCGTGCTGATGGTTTTCGTAAAGAACTCCAAGACGAATTTATTTCTATTGAACATTTATTACTTGCTTATGCCAAGGATGACCGCTTTGGCAAAGGTTTATTTAAAGAATTCGGCTTGGACGAAGCCAAACTAAAGAATACTATTAAACAAGTTCGAGGAAGTCAAAAAGTGACCGACCAAAACCCAGAAGGTAAATATCAATCGCTGGAAAAATATGGGCGTGACCTTACCGAAGCTGCGCGTGATGGTAAGCTTGACCCAGTGATTGGACGTGATGATGAGATTCGCCGCACTATACAAATTCTCTCACGTCGTACTAAGAATAACCCTGTATTAATTGGTGAGCCTGGTGTAGGTAAAACTGCTATTGCCGAAGGGCTTGCACAGCGTATTGTTGCAGGTGATGTTCCTCAGTCGCTCAAAGACCGTCAATTAATAGCCTTAGATATGGGCGCCTTAATTGCGGGTGCTAAGTATCGAGGTGAGTTTGAAGAACGTCTCAAAGCTGTATTAAAAGAAGTTACCGATTCTAAGGGTAACATAGTTCTATTTATTGATGAAATTCATACCGTTGTTGGTGCAGGCGCCACTCAAGGTGCGATGGATGCTGGCAATTTGCTCAAACCGATGTTAGCGCGCGGTGAGTTACGCTGTATTGGCGCCACTACTTTGGATGAATATCGTAAATATATAGAGAAAGATGCTGCATTAGAACGTCGCTTCCAACAAGTGTACGTAGACCAACCTAGTGTTCAAGATACTATCTCTATTTTAAGGGGATTGAAAGAACGCTACGAAGTACACCACGGGGTACGGATTTCTGATAGCTCACTGGTAGCAGCGGCGACATTATCTAATAGATATATCTCCGACCGTTTTCTACCCGACAAAGCAATTGATTTGGTAGACGAAGCTGCCGCACGGTTGAAAATGGAGATTACTTCTAAACCTGAAGAACTCGACGAAATCGACCGGAAGATTTTGCAGTTAGAGATGGAAAAATTATCGCTGCAAAAAGAAAGCGATTTAGCTTCGCGCGAACGTCTCGAACGTTTGGAGAAAGAACTCGCTGATTTAAAAGAGGAACAAAGTACTCTCAACGCACAATGGCAATCGGAAAAAGATGTTATTACCAAAATCCAGTCGGTAAAAGAAGAAATCGACAGGGTAAATTTAGAAGTTCAGCAAGCAGAGCGTAACTACGACCTTAACCGCGCCGCTGAATTAAAATATGGTAAGTTAACCGATTTGCACCGTCGTTTAGAAGAAACTGAAGCTCAACTAGCGCAAGCGCAACGTAGCGGCAAGTCGTTGCTGCGTGAGGAAGTTACCGAAGCAGACATTGCCGAAGTAATTTCTAAGTGGACAGGTATACCCATCAGCAAGTTAGTTGAATCTGAGAAAGAAAAGCTATTACATCTCGAAGACGAATTGCATGACCGCGTTGTTGGGCAAAACGAAGCTGTCACCGCAGTAGCTGATGCAATACAACGTTCACGTGCCGGACTTTCTGACCCCAACCGTCCTATTGCTAGCTTTGTTTTCCTTGGGCCTACAGGTGTAGGTAAAACCGAGTTAGCGAAAGCTTTAGCAGCGTACATGTTCGACACCGAAGAAGCGCTAGTACGGATTGATATGTCCGAATATATGGAGAAACACGCAGTTTCTCGATTAATTGGCGCCCCTCCAGGATATGTTGGTTACGATGAAGGTGGACAATTAAGCGAGGCAATTCGGCGCCGTCCATATGCGGTAGTATTATTCGACGAAATCGAAAAAGCACACCCAGACGTATTTAATATCTTCCTGCAAATACTCGACGACGGTCGTGTTACCGATGCTCAAGGTCATACGGTAGATTTCAAAAATGCCATTATTATAATGACCAGTAACATTGGTTCGCAGTATATCCTTGATGTTGCAGGTGATGATAATCGTTACGACGAAATGCGTCATCGAGTCATGGAAGCAATGCGTAGCTCATTCCGTCCAGAGTTTTTAAACCGTGTTGACGAACAAATAATTTTCCACGCACTGCACAAGAGCGAACTACGCAAAATTGTACAATTGCAAGTCGAAAGATTACGCGACCGCTTGGCAGACCGCAAAATGTCGCTCAAGCTCTCCGATGTGGCACTTGACTTTTTGGCAGAAGTCGGATATGACCCAGTATTTGGCGCCCGTCCATTAAAGCGTGCAATTCAACGCGAGCTAGAAACACAAATCGCGAAAGCTATTCTACGCGGTGAATTTAATGACGGAGACACAATTTTCGTTGATATCGAAAACGAGCGTCTAGCATTCAAACGCTTACCCGCTGAGTTATTAACAACCTAATAATCGACGAACACAAATTGGTTTAATAATGTAGAGACGTTACATGTAACGTCTCTACAATGGTATTTACTTGATACCTTCACAAGGAAAAAATATAAATAATCAGAACTATGGCCACAAACCAGCCACCATCATCCATTAATGAAGACGAAGGAGTAATCATAAAAGGCAAAATAGATACTTTAGGGATTCTGCGTTGAAAACTTACCCTGCGGCTTCAAGGGATTGTCGAATGTCCTTGAAGAGCAAAAGCAGGTGCAGGGGATTGGTTGGAGATTCTTCCATGCCGAATTTGAGGTAAAAGGCGCGGGCTTCGTCGTCTTTAGCATGGACAACAAAAGCGCGACCGCCAATAGTTTCTGCCCCCGCCAGGGAGCGGCGTAGCGCGTTGCGGAACATGGCTTTACCTAAGCCTTTTCCTTGTTCGCCTCTGTCTATGGCAAACCGCGCCATCAGGATAACCGGCACGGGATAACGCCCCTGCCCTTTCATGACACGAGTGGGGGCATCGTCCGGCGATACGGACCCAGGGGCAAGGCTGTAATAGCCGATGACGCGCTCGGCACGAGCCAGGACATAGGTTCTGGCTCCGCCGCTTGCCTGATTTTGCAAAGCGTATTTCATCAGGAAATCATTAAGTGGCGGTTTGCCACAATCGAAATCCGCAATGATATGACTTTTGGCAAGCAGAATAGGCTCATTTAAAGGCTCACTTTGCATGAAAACAATTCCAGTTCCTTGTATTAAAACGGTTCTTGTTCGCTAAAGAGCCGCTGCAATTCTGGAACGACTTTCGGCGGCGCGTCAAGACGTTCGCAGAACGCTTTCCACTGGTCAGGCGGCAAGGGAAACTCGGTTTGATGCATCAAAATAGCATTTGCGGCATCAAGCGATGCTTGTAGTACAAACTTGCTTACATTCGTGTGCCGGATTCGTGCCGCTTCTGCCAGTATTGCCTTTTCCGGCTCCGTTGCGCGAATGGAAAGCCGCGTTTCTTTTGGCGTAGCGGCTGCTGCTTCAACCATGATTTTTCTCCTATGACTCTCTTTGTAATCCCATTGTACACCCAATTAGTGAAAGTTGCAATCTATTTAAATGCGGTCGCACCCAGAAGCCCATTTTTTCCGGAAAATTACTCAACTATCGCGCTGGTTATGCAATATTTTTCGTTTTAGGAGTTATGTAAAAATAACTTGAACAATTACACAGTTGGTTTTGGTTTTATAATATATAGGACTTACGCTGCATAAACCTGGTTTCTACGCATTCATTGTCGCAGACAAATCGTCATTTTTATTACATGTTATCAACGTATATTCCAGGTTTCTAGGTTTTCATGCGTAAGTCCAGATATAGTTCCACTCGCCATGAAAAGAATTTCGCTCAATTACAATGGTATTAAATTCTTGGTCTGTAACTTTGATTCCCGTTTTGTATAGATTTTGATCTAATTGAGCTTCAAAGCGGCGCCTGAAATCATAAATATCATCACATAACTATATGCAAGTATAAGGCTAATAATGTGCGGCTATGATTATAAACATTTAGATACTGACGACAGCAGTGTAAGCACGGCTAAACTCTTCAATAGAAACTGTCCGGCGCCCTGTGGCTGGGTCGTTGAGGTAGACCTGGTTTTTGGCGAACCCTACAAGGTTTTGTGAAGAAGTAGCTTGTAGCTTACCGAAAGCTACGTCTGCCTATATTTGACTATACAAAACCAAACTATGACAGATTTAATCAGGCGCCCCAAAGCAGCGTTAGATATTTATAAGCTATGCAAAGTCTTGTAAAAACATGATAAATGTTAAAATCGTGTTGTAGATAAATTTAAAAGAATCACTATGGCTATCTTGACATTAGGTTGGGTTTCACTGTTAGTTGTTTTTACTTGGTCTATTGCAATGGTAGTCTGGGGTCGCAACGGATTGTAGGAGGACTGTGGAAAGTCAATTTCTCAACGTTCTAACAATAACAGCCATAGTACTGCTTATTGCAGTTACAGGTGGTGTTGGCTATTTAACTTTAGCTGACTGGCGTGATCGTCGCCGCTTTGAACAAGAAAACCGCGAAGTACGACGTTCTACTTCCCCAAAGCGAAAAAAATAACAACGCGCATACTAACCAGCATTGGTAAGGGCACGATAATATCGTGCCCTTAGTATTTTGAATGAATATGTCGTCTGGTGATAAATCGCATATTTTCAAAAGAGGATCATTCTCATAAATGTGAACCGTGGTTCACATTCTTCTTGGCGCCGCAGTCAAAGTCAGGATGTATCAAATTAATACAACAAATTCCTTAATAGTTGGTTATTTCAACCTCAAATTCGTCAACTCTTTGTTTTAACCAGTTAGAAAACAAGTCGAGGATAATTTTCGAGTACATTGTCTCATCTAATTGAGGACCAAAAATAACTTTTAGCCAACCTTTATTAAGAGGAGCGGGAACCGATATCAATAAGGTTTCGATTCAGGCTGCTCGACTCACGGAAACAATTAATGTTTTAAGTTTAAAATCAACGTTAACAAATACTATTACAAATGCGATTTTGGCGTATCGAAATTTACTCCGTGCCCAAGAAAGGCTGAAAATTGAGCAGCTTTCCCTAAAAAGTGCCCAAGAACTTCTGGAGATTAGGAAGGAGGTCTGGAGTTTTCGAGATTGTCAGCCTTAAAAATAGTTTGGTAGAAGCAAGGAACGCAGAACTAAATACAATTATAGAGTATCTCAATGCTTTGACAAATCTGGATCGGTCTGTAGGAACAACATTAGATACTTGGCAGGTAAAAATTGAGACAAGCCAAAAGTGAGTAAACATTCGACAATGGTACGTTACTGCAATTTGATTTTGCGTTGAGAGCGTAGATTTTTCAGGCAGTAACGCACCCTACGCTTACTATAATAAATATTAAGTTCAAAAAATGTTTAAATATAAAATCAAGAATGAGAAAGCTGCTTTATTTAAAGTTAGATGGTGATTTAGTAAGCGGAGTAAGGGTTACGCTGACGATTGAAGAAGATAATCATCTTAATCATGCAGAAATCACCGGAAATTTGCCTATTAACCTAACTTTATCAACAGTTTTTACCCAGTGGAAGTCAGAATATAATAATGTATACGCTTCTCGAATTATACCTAAAGGGATAAAACTTGTAAGTAATTGGCGCCAAAACTGTAACTTTGCTGCAAATGAGTTACGTAACCACCTGAATCAATGGCTACTTTCAGAACCTTTTCGTCCTGTCCGTGACAAATGCCTTCAACAATTTGTTATTCCTGACGAGGTTATCTTGCTAATTCGCACTTCGAGTCAGTCGTTGTTGGAACTCCCTTGGCATCAATGGGATTTAATTGAAAAAAATACTCATGTGGAAGTAGCTTTAAGCACGCCAGATTCGGAACCAACTCAGAAAGCAAAAACGCCCACATTACGAAGTAAAGTCAAAGTCTTAGCAATTCTAGGTGATAGTACGGGTATTAACATTGAACAAGATAGACAAATAATAACTAATTTGCCGGATGCAGAAATTACGTTTTTAGTAGAACCGCAGCGTCAGGAAATTAATGACTCTTTGTGGGAGCAACCTTGGGACATCTTATTTTTCGCAGGTCATAGCATAACTGAAGGCAGTAGCGGTCAAATTTATATTAATCAAACCGATAGTTTAAGCATTGAACGGCTAAAGTATGGATTGAGAAATGCTGTTAATAATGGTTTAGCTTTAGCTGTTTTCAACTCCTGTGATGGTATGGGATTAGCGTTTGAGTTACAAAAGCTACATATCCCTGAAATTATTGTGATGCGGGAACCTGTGCCAGATAAAGTTGCACAGGCATTTATCACTTACTTTCTCCCAGCTTTCGCTACTGGTAAATCTATATACATGGCAGAACGAGAAGCACGCGAGAAATTATTTGTTTTAGAAGACGAGTTTCCATGTGCCAGTTGGTTGCCAGTAATTTTTCAAAATCCTGCCACTCAACCACATTTCTGGCAAGACTTGGGTCGTCGTCCTACTAACATATGCCCGTATCGTGGTTTATTTGCTTTTCGGGAAGAAGATACACAGCTCTTTTTTGGACGAGAAACTTTTACAGATGAATTACTTGAAGCTGTACAAAACAAACCTTTAGTTGCGGTTATTGGTTCTAGTGGTAGCGGCAAATCATCAGTAATATTTGCTAGTCTTATTCCCCATTTACGTCAAATTAGTAACTCGCACATCATTTCTTTTCGACCTAGCTCAGAGCCGCTTCATGCTTTTGCGAATGCACTACTAAGCTATCTGGAACCGCAAATGGGTACTTCTACACGGCGCCAAGAAATTCAAAACCTAGTTAGCGATTTGCAGCACAAAGGGAATTGTTTGCAAGATACATTAAATAATATTTCTCTAGATGACTCCGAAAAAATTTTTATAGTTATTGACCAGTTTGAGGAACTTTACACCTTATGCCAAGATACACAAGAGCGTCAGATTTTTTTAGACAGGTTATTGACATTAATAAGCAATACAAATAATTTTACTTTTGTTATCACTCTCAGGGCAGATTTTTTAGGTCAAGCTCTTTCCTATCGACCTTTTGCTGATGTGTTACAGCATAATGACTTAAAGTTAAGTCAAATGAATAATCAAGAATTACAAGCTGTAGTACAAAAACCAGCAGCGCTGCTTGGTGTAACTCTAGAATCTGGACTAACTGAGCGAATTTTAGGCGCCGTTGGTAGTCAGGCAGGTGATTTACCATTACTAGAGTTTGCTTTAACTCAACTATGGGAAAAACAAACAGATACCCGCTTAACTCATGCGGCTTATGATGAAATTGGTGGTATTGAAGCGGCTTTAGCTCGTTATGCCGAACAAGTATACAGTAAACTCAATCTAGAAGAACAAGAACAAGCACGTCGAATTTTTGTTCAGTTAGTGCTTCCTGGGGTAGGGACAGAAGATGCTCGGTATTTAGCAAAGCGTGCTGAAGTTGGGGAAAAAAACTGGGATTTAGTAATGCATCTTGCGTCATCGCGTTTAATTGTCACAGGACGCGATGACGCAACAAAAAAAGAAACTGTAGAAATTGTACATGAAGCTTTAATTAGAGAATGGGAACGCCTGCGCCAATGGATTAAACAAGACCGCGAGTTCCGTATTTGGCTTTCTGAATTGCGAGCAACAATGCAGCAATGGGAAAAAAATAATCAGGATGAAAGCGAATTATTACGAGGTAAACGTTTAATTGATGCTGAAGGATGGTTACAAAGGCGCCCAAACGATTTGAATGTTGATGAGCAGCCTTATATAACAGCTAGTTTAGCATTAAAGGAGAAGGAGTTTAGGCAAAAAAGGCGCCTAAAAAAATTAACTTTTGCTAGTGCTATAGGAGCAATTTCTATTTTGGCAGGAGCATTAGGAATAGGATTGTGGCAAACCGACATTCAACGACGACAAGCACAAAAAAATGAGATTCAAGCAATCACTGTTTCTTCTGAAAACCTTTTATTAGCAAACCAGAAATTAGATGCATTAATATCTGCTTTAGAAGTAGGAATAAGATTTAAACAAATAATTGAGACAGATTCATTTTTAAATAAACAAGTTGTGAAAGTATTGCAATTAGCAGTTGATAGCGAAAAAGAACTTAACCGTTTACAAGCGCATACTAACTGGGTTTATGATATTGCTTTTAGTCCAGATGGTAAAATGATTACCTCCGCTGGTTTAGATGGAAAAATTATCCTGTGGAATTTAGAGGATGGTTCATACAAAATCTTAAATTACAAAGATAAAGATAAACTTTATAGCATTAGTTTTTGTTCTAAAGGTAATACGTTTGCCACTGCAAGCGCAGATAAAACTGTGAAAGTATGGAATATAGACGGCAGTTTACGTAAATCTTTGGGCCACAATGATAGTGTTCTGAAAGCGAGCTTTAGTCCTGACTGTCAAACATTAGCTACAGCCAGCGGGAAACAGGTTTTGCTTTGGAATCTAAACAGTCAAACCTTCAAAACCATATGGACTGATAATGATGTAGTTAATAGTGTAAGTTTTAGCACAACAGATAAAATCATAGGGGTTAGTACAAGTGATAACAATGTCAAACTTTTAGATTTAGATGGTAATGAGATTCAAAGTTTTAATGGTCATACTGATAAAATTCATCATATTAGCTTTAGCCAAGATGGTAAAACTATTGCAACTGCCAGTTGGGATAAAACAGCTAAACTTTGGAATTTAGAAGGCAAGGAACTTATAACTTTCAAGGGACATACAGATCGAGTATTTGATATCAGTTTTAACCCGGACAACAAAACCATTGCGACTGCAAGTTGGGATAAAACGGTCAGACTTTGGAATATCGATGGCACCTTACGTACAATTATTAAAGGGCATAACGCTCGAATTAATAGCGTCAGCTTCAATCCAAAGGCTAAAGTAATGGCATCAGCAGGCGCCGATAACATTGTAAAATTATGGAAGCTTGACAACAGCTTGCTGCCAATTCAAGCACATACTGGCGCCGTTCGTAGTGTTAGTTTTAGCCCTGACGGTGCCTACATGGCAACTGGCAGTGAGGATGCAACCGCTAAACTCTGGACAACTGATGGGCGCTTAATAAAAATCATCGATAATAACACTGGTGGTGTATATGGTGTTAGTTTTAGCAAAGATGGTACTAAGATAGCTACTGCCAACGTTAACAAAACCGCGAAAATCTGGTCGAGTCGTAATCTTAGAAATATCACAACCCTTCAAGGGCATAAAGGAGAAGTATTTTACGCGCGCTTTAGTCCAAATGGAAAAATCGTTGCTACTGCCAGCGCGGATAAAACCGCTAAACTTTGGAACCTAAATGGTGAGAATATTACAACTTTGAAGGGACATAGTGACCGAGTTGTAGATGTCAGTTTTAGTCCCGATGGAACTGTAATTGCTACCGCAAGCGATGACCACACTGCCAAAATTTGGAAGCTGGATGGCACTTTGTGTGCAACTTTAATGGGACATGACGATGAAGTTAATGGTATTGATTTTAGCCCACAAAGTACTCAGATTGCTACTGCCAGTGATGATAAAACTATCGGACTTTGGAACGTAGATACTAAGATATTATGCCAATCAAACAAAAATAAGGAAATACATCTTAAAGATAATAAGCGTTTGCGCGAACATCAGGAAAGAGTAATTGGTGTAAAATTTAACCGGGACGGCAATATGATTGCTTCTACCAGTTTTGACAATACCGTCAGACTTTGGAACCATAACGGTAAGAGAACACATATTTTTCAAGGACACGATGATTGGGTTTGGAGCGCTGACTTTAGCCCGGATGGAGAAAAACTGGCCTCAGCTAGCAATGATACAACTGTGAGATTTTGGAAGCTTGATACAGAAACACAAACTTTGGATTTAAATGGTCTATTGAAAAAAGGTTGTTTACAAGCGAGAGACTATCTCAGGAATAGCAGTAATAAGCAGCTTTGTCATAAAATTCTACAGTATTAAACCTCGAATCCCTTACAGCGCGCATGTTTCTCACAAGTGTGAACCGTGGTTCACATTATTCTTGGCGCCAAATTTTTGATTATTCGGAAAACTCAGGAATGCGTTACATAATACATATGTATTTGTACGTAGTTTCAAGATTAATCGGCAAATAAAGTAACCCTCTGGAAGAAACTGGTTCAAATCGTCAGCAATATATGTTGTTGACCAAGCATTATGGAAACTGTGCTAGTGGCGCCTAGTGCTTAGTGGAGGACGGAAGTGATCTCGGAGTACCATATAATTTATCATGCAAATGTTAACTCAATACTGCAAGGGTAAACTAGGTTTCTCATCTTAACAAACAAATGTTACTCTCCTTGCTGTAATGGGAACCCTTATATTAAGAGGTTCAATTATCAAAGCATGTCTCATCAATGGAAAAAAATCATACTCCGCGTTTAACATCAAGTCAGGCGCCCACAACAGAACAGTACAAAAACACTATAAAGCTAGTTGGGCTTATACACAAAGCTTCAGACCAAAAGGCAGTTTTTGAAACTGTTGTTAAAGGATTACGTCAAATACTTTATACTGATAGGGTAGCAATATTTTGCTATAAGAGCGATTTGACGTACCAAGGCGAATTCGTTTATGAAGATGTCGGCGCCGTTTGGATGTCAGTACTACACACGAAAGTAAATGACTCTTCGCTTGCTCAAGACCTTATAGAGATTTATGAGCAAGGCGAAATTCAGGTTTTATCAAATATTGATCAAGATTATATTGAATTTTTAGACAAGTTCCAAGTACACGCTTGTATTATTGCGCCTTTATTCAAGAATGATAAACTTTGGGGTCTACTGTGCGTGCATCAATGTAGCGAAGTTCGCCAATGGCAAGATTTAGAAATAGAAATTGTAAAGCAAGTTGTTGAACATTTAGAAGTTGCGTTACAAAATATTGAATTACTTGCACAGGCGCCTTCAAATATTGAAAAAGAAAAAACTTTAGCAGCAGTTATCGCTCGAATTCGCGAGTCCTTAGATTTACAAACTATTTTTAAAAATACAGCTACCGAAGTCCGTCAATTACTCCAAGCCGACCGTGTAGGAGTATTTCGTTTTTACCCACACTTAGATTGGGAAGGTGAGTTTGTCTCTGAAGATGTGGCGAACGGATGGAACTCAGCAATGGCGTTAAAAATTCACGACCATTGCTTTAGCGAACAATTTGCAGCGCAATATCAAGAAGGAAAACTCAATATAATTACCGATATTTATCAAGGTGATTGTAGTCCATGCCACATAGCCATTTTAGAAAAATTTCAAGTTCGTTCTAATTTAGTAGCCCCTTTACTCAAAGGCAAAAAACTTTGGGGATTATTATGTATACACCAATGCAGCGCACCACGTTATTGGGAAGAGTCAGAAATTGAGTTTATACAGCAAATTGCTGTACAACTTAGCGTTGCCATTCAACAAGCTGAATATCTAGAGCAAATGCAGATGCAAGCAGTAAAACTTGCACAAGCATCCGAACGTGAACGTATTGCTGAACGTCAAAAAAGCATTGCTAAAACGATTGAAAAAATTCGTCAAACGTTCGACTTAGAAACGATATTTCATACTGCAACTCACGAAATTAGAAAAATTCTGGAAGCTGATAGAGTCGTAATTTATCGGTTTAACCCTGACTGGAGTGGAGATTTTGTTGTTGAATCTATTGAAACGGGTTGGAATTCTTTACTAGATAAACAATTACAACAACCAGAATTACGTGCAAATATTAGCGAATGTAGTATCAAGTTATTAGTAAATGCTCCAATTCCTGATAGCTACCTTAAAGAAACTCAGGGTGGAAGGTTTGTGCGTGGTGAAATTTTCCGAACTTGCGATGATATTTACAATGCTGGATTTAGTGACTGTTACATTCGCGTCTTAGAAAGTTACCAAGCACGAGCATATGCAATTGTTGCAATTTATCATGGTAACAAACTTTGGGGACTATTAGCTGTTTTCCAAAACTCGGCGCCGCGAAAGTGGGAAGATGACGAAATTTGCTTACTTACACAAATTAGTACTCAACTTGGTACAGCTTTTCAACAAGCTGAGTACTTTCAACAAGTTTCTTCACAAGCAGCGCAGCTAGAAAAAGCAGCAGAACGTCAGCGTGCTTTAGCAACAACAGTTGATAAGATTCGACAATCGTTAGATATAGAGAGTATTTTTCAAGCAACTACACAAGAAGTTCGACGTTTGTTAAATGTCGAGCGTGTGGCAATTTATAGATTTTATCCTGATTGGAGTGGGGAATTTGTCGCTGATTCAATTCTTGATGGTTGGACACCTGTTGGAAAAAGCCAACCAACGATTGAAAAGACATTTTTAGAAGCAGCAAAAACAGGAAAGTATCCACGTAACGAAACTTTTGTTCCCATTTTACAAGGTGAAAAGCTCTGGGGGTTACTAGTCGCGTATCAAAATTCTCAACCGCGTTATTGGGAAGAAGAAGAAGTTAACTTACTTGCACAAGTTGGAGTACAATTAGGTGTGGCACTTCAACAAGCAGAAACCCTCAAACAAGTGCAAGCACAAGCCGCACAACTCACAAGAGCAGCAGAACGCGAAAAAGCATTAGCCACTACGGTAGAAAAAATTCGTCAATCGCTTGACTTACATACAATTTTTGCTACCACAACACAAGAAGTTAGGAATTTATTAAAAGTTGAACGAGTAGCTATTTACAGTTTCTATACCGATGGCAGTGGTGATTTTGTGGCAGAGTCAGTAGCTTCAGAATGGATGCCATTAATTGGAAATTCATTTTTGATGATGGATACTTTTGTACAAAAAGCATTAGGCGAACTCAATATGCGGCTTCAGAAAACCATAACGGTTGATGATATATATAAACAACAGTATTCTGACCCGCAATTAGTATTTCTCGAACAAATTCAAGCACGTGCATATGTAATGGTGCCAATTTTTCAAGGTGATAATTTATGGGGGTTACTTGCTGCATATCAAAATACTAAACCGCGCGAGTGGATGGAAGATGAAGTAAGTTTACTTGCACAAATTGGTTTACAGTTAGCTGTAGCATTACAGCAAGCTGAGTTACTCGAACAAACTCGACTTCAAAAAGAAAAACTCAACGAAGCGCTCAAAGAATTACAGCGAACCCAAACTCAGCTAATTCAAGGTGAAAAAATGGCTGGTTTAGGACAGCTAGTTGCTGGTATTGCTCATGAAATTAACAATCCGATTAATTTTATCTACGGTAATTTATCTCATGTAAGCGAATATACTCAAAGTATACTGGAATTAATGAAAATTTATCAGCATCAATATCCAGAGCCAGTACAAAAAATTCAAGCACAAGCTTCTAAAATTGATTTAGATTACATCATCGAAGATCTGCCCAAAACAATTTTATCAATGCACTCAGGCGCCGAAAGGATTTTACAATTAGTTGAGTCACTACGTACATTCTCGCGCCTTGACCATGCACAAATCAAACATGTAGATATTCATGGAGGCATTGATAGTGCATTACTAATTTTACAACACCGTTTGCGTTCATCTGCCAACACTCCACCAATAGATGTTATTAAAAGATATGGAGACTTACCACTTGTTGAATGTTACGCAGCCTTATTGAATCAAGTGTTCATGAATATTTTAATCAACGCTATAGACGCAATTGAAATTGGATATAAACAGCATCAAAAAGAGAATAGTAAAAAATTGCACTCACCACAAATAATCATTCATTCTCAAGTTGTACAGAACGACAGAGTATTAATTCGTATACATGATAACGGTTGTGGTATTCCTGATGATGTGGTATCGCGTATATTTGACCCCTTCTTTACAACAAAAGAACCTGGTAAAGGTACTGGATTAGGATTATCAATTAGTTACCAAATTATTGTCGAAAAGCATGGGGGTAAAATTGAGTGTTTCTGTGAACCTGGTAAAGGTACAGAATTTTGGATTGAAATTCCTATTAAACACTCAATGGTTCCCACATAATGTAGAAACCTGGTTTCTTGATTGAGATTTTGTAATAAAAAGAACAATTTCGTATAGAAACCAGGTTTCTGTGTACCGCTAACTTTTTGCATTTTATGAATTCTTTATGATGAAGTTGAAAATCAACTCTGTTGCTTGAGGTACCATGTTCACGAGCCTCAAAGGAAAATTAACCGATTGGTTCCAACGCGGACAAATTGTACGCAATTTGGAAGTATTTCAAGATATTATTATTATTTCCCTATGTATAAGCCTATTCTGTGTAATGGTGTTACGACTTGTTGACTTATTTATTCACTTTTTTCAACCTCTTGAAGTTCGACAAGTCACATCAGATATTTTATTTATTTTAATTTTAGTAGAGTTGTTTCGATTGTTAGCTGATTATTTGCAAGAACATCGCATTTCTGTAGGCGCCGCAGTAGAAATTTCTATTGTTTCATCTCTACGAGAAGTGATATTAAAAGGTGTTCTTGAAGTCAAAAGCGAACAACTTGTGGGTATTTCCTTATTTTTGGTTGTTTTAGGCGCCCTTTTTGTGATACTACCCTGGATGTCCAAGCTCTTAGAGTCAATGATACCCACACATAAATGAATAAGGTAAAAAAGGAAAGAGTCTAAAACCCCTTTTCCTTTCCCCCCCCTTATGATGCTAAGGTACCAAAGTCCTGTGTCCAGTAATAGTTGTAGTTAATATTGCCTGTATCGCTTTCTAAATAGTAATAGCCAACTCCCATTTCCTTATAGTTCGGATTCAGTATATTGGCACGATGACCTTGACTAGTCATCCAAGCAGCAACAACTTCTTCTGGTGTAACGTAGCCAGCAGCTATGTTTTCACCGAAGCGCGAGTACTGATAACCCGCTTGATATGCCCGGTTTTGAGGACTAGAACCATTTGCTCCGGTATGACTGAAGTAATCACTCAACGCCATGTCTTGACTATGACTGTAAGCGACTTGATTCAATTTGTCGCTCAATACAAGCGGTTGTAACCCAGTCTTAGCATTCGCACGCTCTATATTTACCAGTCTCAATACTTCATTCAGAAAACTATTGCGCTGCACAGGAGGCGCCGCAGGAGTTTCAGCGATAGGTATGACAGGTTGTGAATTAGAAACACTAGCTTCATTGGATAGCAGTTTAGTTGACACACTCAAGTTATAGTTAGTGTTTTGACCGCCTACTGGCTGATATACCCGAACGTAATAGATACCGCTATTCAGGTTATCGTAGCTAATCAATTCCGAGGCATTTCCAGCATTATTAGAACTACTTAGAAGATTGCCCTTGCGGTCGAGTAGCTCAAGACCAGCGTTCGCACTCAATCCATTCAGCACAAGATTTAAATTTGTACTTGGTGAGTCTAACTGTAACTTGTACATGTCGCCCTGGTCATTGTCTCCAACCGCATCCCGCAAAATAACTGGAGTCGAGCTAGGATAAACCGAAGTTGCAGACTTGAATCTATCAGATACGCCATCATAAGTGATGTAAAGGCTGGCACTCCGACCTTCACGTAAACCTGTAGAAATATAATGATTAAATAGCTGCTCGTTATTAAAGCTTGCTAAATCAGGGTTATTATCCTTATAAAATTTGAGGTCGAAAACTTGCGAAAATTTTCGACCTTCTGCAATTCCTGTATTTGATAAATTATCGAAAAGCTGTTGATTCGTTAAACCAGCTAAATCACTGTTACTAGAACGGTAATAAGATAAATCGACGATGGGTGAAAAAGCTAACCCCTGACTTAAGCCAGTTGTCTGAAAATGGGATAGTGCATCTGCATCACTCAAGCCATGTAGGTTTGAATTAACACCACTATAATGTTTTGCGTTAAATAAAGTTACGGGCATAGGTATGTTTCCAGATTTACTGGATAAGGTTTGCACTTGGTATTCCCTATGCCAATACGGCATCCAGCCATGATGAATAGCATCATAACTGAATATTCAAAAACTACGAGATGGGAACACACGTAGAGATTATATCAAAATAAATACACATAGTCATGTAAAGCTTATTTAACACAATTACGTAACCGTGAAATCTTTAGTGCTTATAGATTCTGGCTCCTCTACCTTTAGATAGAGAAACAAAAATAGTTCCTAAAATCCCAAATTCTCATAAATCTGCCTAGATTTATGAGAAAAATATTGCTACATGTTACAAAAAAAAATAATCTTTTCAGTAGAAAAACCAAAAACTTTGTATAAGAATGTCTTATGAATTAATTTTATCCTGATGTGCTGGTGATTTCACCGAATTGTTAAGAAATGTTGCAAGATTAATTTTTGTTGATATCTAATACACTTGAGCGCAAAAAATGTCATAATGTGCAGCTTTAACTATTGCAATTGCATAATGGCTCAATCAACTTTGCTTATTGGTGCTAACGGCTGTGAAGCCTAAACCTTAAATTATCAGCATCAAAGAGTGAGCGCGGTGATACCAATCACAACCTCCAAATATCCGCGTTTGGTGCTACTCACCGCTCAAGAATAAGTCCTAGCTTGTGCCTAAATATTGCCTATGCGACAAAATCACCCGCCACATTGGCACCAAACTTTAACAGAAATGTGATAAAAATCTATTTTGCTTCTCAAATAACAAGGCGAGTTACAATCGAGAGAACTCAACGCTAGTAAATTGGACAATTCAAGGTTACGTTATTATCGGTAAAAATTGTTACTCAAAAATTGTTAAACGTGATATATTTTATAACTGTTAATTACTATTCTACTGTACTTATTACTCAACTAATTAATTCATTACCTGACGCCGTAGATTTAAATTACAAATTAGTTATTATCAATAACTCTCCTGATGACAAGAGTATAGAAAATCTGGCTTGCCAGAATATCTTGATAATTAATGCTGGATGTAATCTTGGTTTTGGTAGCGCATGTAACTTAGGTTTAAAATGGATTTACACTCAGAATACTAATGCACTAGTATGGATTATTAATCCTGATGCGTATTTCGCTGAAAAATCAAAATTTGATATTAAGGCATTTCTTAGTTTGTATCCAGAAATTTCTATACTAGGAACAATTATTCACACTCCTAGTAATGAAGTCTGGTTTGCCGGAGGTCGTTTTTTGAAAAAAACTGGAAGTCTAAAGAGTATCGATTTGGTAACTAATAGTGATGCTGATTATGTTGAATGCGATTGGGTTTCAGGTTGTAGTTTAATAATTCAATTTCGTAATTTTTCTGAATGCCCTTTATTTGACCCTGAATATTTTCTGTATTACGAAGATTTTGACTTTTGCAAACGCTATATTCAAGAAGGTCATAAAGTTGCTGTTACAAAAATATTCTCTGTAATTCATCAACCTTCTTCCATTACAAATCGTTATACGATAAAAAAGATGTTCTACAGTACTTATAGTTATCTTATCACATTACAGCGATATACGAATACTCTTGTTTTCACATTACGATTAATTAGACTGATTGGTTTTGCTGTAATTTCTATTTTCATCAAACCAAAAATTGCGATTGGTAAAATTCAGGCTGTATTTACATATTGGCGTGACCATTCCCAACTTAATATTCAAGAGAATACTTTACTAAAATATCTAAAAAACCAAATTAGTTGAATGAACGAACTATTAGTTAATTTATCAATGGTATTTTCTCAGCCTACAGGCATAAGTAATTATGCTCTAAATTTATTTCCGCATTTAAAACCTTTGACACCCACACTTTTAATAGCAAAGGACTATCCAGAGTTCCAATGTGAGCCAGTTCCCAATAATCTTACACCTGCTCAAGGCTCTAAAGGGCATTTACGGCGATTGATTTGGACGCAGTTACAGCTACCGCAAATCTACCAAAAACTAGCTGCAAAACTTTTATTTTCTCCTTTACCAGAGGCGCCGCTATTTACAAATTGTCGTTATATAATTCAAGTTCACGATTTAATTCCATTGCGGTTCCCAAATTGGCGCTCTCCTTTGACTAACTACGCACGCTACTACGTACCGCAAATTCTTACTCAAGCGCAACATATCATTTGTAACTCCCATTCTACAGCTAAAGATATTACTGAATTTTACAAAATTCCAGCAAGCAAAATTACACCTGTACTACTAGCATATGATAGTAATCATTTTCGACCATTTCCAGAAAAGTTAGAGAAAGATGCTAATCGCAAGCCTTACTTTCTTTATTTAGGGAGACATGATAAATATAAAAATATCAATCGGCTAGTAACAGCGTTTGCGGCTTTACCAAATAATCAAGATTACGAGTTATGGTTAGCTGGACCAACCGATAGACGCTTCACACCCAATTTAAGGGTACAAATAGCCGAGTTAGGAATTTCAAAAAGAGTGAAAATTTTAGACTACGTAATTTATAGTGAGTTACCGAAAATAATTAGCAACGCGCTTGCATTTGTATTTCCGAGCTTATGGGAAGGGTTCGGGTTTCCTGTTCTTGAAGCAATGGCATGTGGTACACCTGTCATTACCTCTAATTTATCATCACTACCAGAAGTTACTTCCAATGCGGCCATTTTAATTAATCCATACAATGTACAAGAAATCACAGCAGCAATGCAGGAAATTGCCGATGACAGAAAATTGCACGATAAACTTTCTCAATTAGGTCTTTTAAGAGCCAAGCAATTTAGCTGGGAAAAAACAGGGTTAGCTACCGTGGAAATACTTAAGAAATTTATTTAAAGATAACCTTTGTAATATTAGCTTTACTTATTTTCAATGCAAAATACATAAATTATTATAGCGAGGGAAATTTTTCATTAAGGCTGTTATAAATATTATATATACTTCGATTGTTAACGAAGTATTTTATTTGAATAAAAATAACTGTTAGTTGACTGATGTGTGAGCATTAATAAAATCGCAAAAACTTAATGAGAATAGCAGTTATTGGTGCCAAGGGACTACCACCAAAGCAGGGTGGAATAGAGCATTAAAGAATTCACCGCTTCGCTTCTTAAAACAGTTTCAGCTAATTCTGATATCCTTATGGCTGGAGAATTATGGGGAGCGCGTAAAGCTGAGATTATTCGGGGTGCGGGATTATTTGTTTTACCTTCTAATGTGGAAGGATTACCGCTAGCCATGCTGGAAGCAATGCGTGAGGGTATTCCTGTTGTTGCAAGCGATATTGCACCTCATCAACAATTAATTGGTACAAATAGAGGAATTATTTTCCGTAATGGTAGTATCGATTCTTGTGCTAATAAGCTTGAATGGGCTATTCAGAATTATCGAGAACTTAAAAAACTAGCAGCAAATGCTCAAAACCACGTGAAAAAGCATTACAGTTTGCAATACATTAGTACTGAACATTTGCGTTTATACAAAGACTTGCTCGAATCGAATCAGCCGAAACAAACAGTTTTACAAGCTAGTAGTTAATGTCATTAATTTTGTTAAATAGCGTCTTTTTTGTGATAAACACGTAATTAATAAAAAATAAGTAATAATATTGACAAAATTGTCGAAGACAAACTGGTGAACCCAAAGGGCGCCAAACCTAAGCGCTCCTGCCCATCAAATTTAATAACAGTACTGCACAGGCGAAGAAAGCCTGTGCTACAAGGTATGAAAATTATTAGGTTGTTACTACAGTACCGTTGACGGCGCCTGAATAAACTAAGCCACGCTGCATGTCCATTGTTAAAATTAAGCCGTCGCGAATAACTTGCGTTGCGTCTTTAACACCGACAATTACAGGTACTCCTAAACGTGAACCAATAACAGCCGCATGACTTGTTAGACTTTCTTCTTCAGTAATAATACCTGCTGCTTTGCGAATAGCATCAACAAAATCAGCGCTAGTGCGCGATGCAACTAAAATATCACCATGATTAAAATTACCAACATCCATACCGCTATGGGCGACACGCGCACGTCCACTAACTGAACCTTGCCCTCCTAACCCAATGCCATGTCCAACTACTGATGTAACAACTTCTACCTTAATTAAATCGGTGGAACCAGAAACACCCTGTAGCGTTCCTGCGGTCATTACAACTAAATCGCCTTCAGATACTAACTTATTTTCTAATGCTACGTTTAATGCCGCTTGGAAAGTTTGACCAGTAGAAGGTAATTCGAGTACAAGTAATGGTTTGACACCCCACACCATTTGTAATTGACGCGCAACGTTAACATGGGGAGTGATGGCTAAAATTGGAGTTTGGGGACGGAACTTAGAAACGTTACGCGCTGTTGCTCCAGTTTGAGTAAGTGACATAATCGCACTAGCACCTAACTGTTCGGCAATTTGTCCAACTGCTTGGCTAATTGCGTTAGGTATCGAACGACGTGCATCTCTTACTTTTAAAGCATTGGGGTTTTCTGCTGCTTCTTGTTCCATCCGTTCGGCAATACGTGCCATAGTTGCTACTGCCTCGACTGGAAATTTACCTACAGCCGTCTCATTTGAAAGCATAACGGCATCAGTACCGTCTAAGATGGCATTTGCCACGTCTGAGACTTCAGCGCGTGTAGGACGAGGGTTATTTACCATGCTATCGAGCATTTGAGTAGCTGTAATAATTGGAATACCCAAACGGTTAGCAGTGGCAATCAGACGTTTTTGTAACACTGGGACATCTTCAGCAGGTAATTCAACCCCTAAGTCACCACGTGCCACCATTACGCCATCACACAAAGCTAGAACTGCTTCCATTTGTTCAATAGCTTCGTGTTTTTCGATTTTGGCAACTACTGGTACTTGTTTACCAGTGCTTCCAATTAATTCTTTAATCTCAATAATATCTTGAGGGTTACGAACGAATGATAGTGCGACCCAATCAACTCCCTGGTCAAGACCGAACATCAAATCTTCGCGGTCTTTATCGGTCATCGCTTTAATCGATAAGTACACACCCGGAAAGTTTACGCCCTTATTATTAGACAGCGTACCTCCAACAGTAACACGGCAGTGCAAATCGCCTTTTTCTCGCTCAACCTCTTCGACGACCATTTCTACACGTCCATCATCAAGTAGAATTCGGGCGCCTGTGGGAACTTCGTCGGCAAGATAATCATAAGTAACGCAGCTTGAAGTTTGAGTTCCAACTACAGGACGGTTCGTCAATGTAAAGCGGTCACCTTTGCCTAAGACTATCGACCCATTCTCAAATTTACCCAAGCGGATTTTCGGACCTTGTAAATCCTGTAAAATTGCAACCGGCTGATTTAGCTCAAATGCCGTTTGCCGAATCAAACGTATGTTACGCTGATGATCCGCATGAGAACCATGAGAAAAATTTAGTCTTAGCGTGGTGGCACCTGCTTCGATAATAGCTTTGAGCATTTCTGGGCTGCTAGTAGCAGGACCAATTGTGGCGACAATTTTAGTCCGGCGGATTGAGTCTTTAAATTGCATAGAGGGTAATAGAAAAGAGGCTTCTGGGAATTATCGTAAAATCGAACTGCACAACGTGTCTGTTAGTGCCGATATTTTGACTCGATTGGCATCATATCGTTTATTGAGGTGCTGATGTATCATGAGATAAATTAATCTTGGTACACAAAACTTTATTGTTCGTGATTTTGTGTCCTATATTTCAATTTGATTGTTTGAAGGTTAAGGAGTTTACAATGCTAACGTCGGAGGCACCAAAGGAACTGACAATCCCCCCGAAGGATTTACTAGCGCCTCCTGGTGGTTTTAATCCAACCCTGCTACTTTTTTTAGGAGCAGTGGGAATTGTTATTATATCTGGCTTTGGTTACTGGGTTTGGGAATGGAAACACTGGGTATGCTTTAGTCTAAATGTCCTTGCCCTTCATATTTCAGGCACGGTCATTCATGATGCATGTCATCAGTCTGCCCACAGCAACCGAATTATTAATGCCGTACTCGGTCATTGCAGCGCGCTGATGTTAGTTTTTGCCTTCCCTGTATTTACACGGGTGCATTTACAGCATCATAGTAACGTTAATGATCCAGACAATGACCCAGACCACTATGTATCAACTGGTGGACCTTTGTGGTTAATTGCTGTGCGCTTTCTATATCACGAAATATTTTTCTTTAAACGGCGCCTGTGGCGTAATAATGAACTACTGGAATGGTTCTTAAGCCGCCTGTTTGTCGCCGTAATAGTATATATTTCAGTTCAGCATCATTTCTTGGGCTACGTCCTAAATTTTTGGTTCATCCCATCAGCTGTTGTAGGCGTAACATTAGGTTTATTCTTTGATTATCTACCTCATCGCCCATTTAACGAGCGAGGTCGCTGGAAAAATGCGCGTGTTTATGCTAGCCCTATAATCAACATTTTAATTTTGGGACAGAACTATCATCTCGTTCATCACCTTTGGCCATCAGTACCTTGGTATAAATATCAACCTACGTACTATTTAATGAAGCCCAAACTTGATGAAAAAGGTTCACCTCAATCATTAGGATTACTCACTAAAAAAGATTTCCTAGGATTTTTATACGATATTTTCCTGGGAATTCGTTTTCATCATTAGTAGGTTGGGTGGAGGAACGGAACCCAACATTCCTATGTTTTTGTTGGGTTACACTCCGCTACACCCAACCTACAAATTATATTTCTGATGAGATGCTGGTAGCTTGAATCACCTCAATATTGCTGCTGAGTTCAAGCTTGTCGAGTGATTCAGTAAAAAAAACAAAACCTTTATACGCAGTGGCATATTTATAAAGTTTTGTAAAGAAACCTTCTGCTGTCACAATAACTAAAGGTTCAGGATTTCGAGAAAGAATATTCAGGAAGTCTTCGCACCGCACCCTAACACCTGTACCACGGTCACTGAATACTCTACCTGAAATCCCACCAAATTGTGCAATGCCGTTGTCTCCACCGTCAAACTTCATATTTTCTTAAGTATTCCCACGGTCTACATACGCATTCTAGACTTTTGATTTCATGACTGAATGTGATGCCTGTAACGACTGGGGTAAACTCCAATCGGGTCTTAAGTTTGCCGCTTCTCGAAGATAAATGTGATGGATAGGGGTTGACGCATTGACATAAACGTGGATTAAAAAACGGATGCAACGCTCTAAACTACCTTCAACAAACATTTGCTGCACATCAAGCATTGGTACAGAGTCCCAATAAGGACGAGCTCTGGCAATTGCAGCAGGAAATATTGCGTCTAAATCACGTGTTACAGAGAAAGTAACACTAATTATATCTGTAGGATGTAATTGATTACGTCCTTCGAGTTCGTCTATAAGCTCTGTAACAGCTTCGCGCATTGCTTCCACCGTATTAGAAGGTACCGTCGTTGCACCACGTATTGCTCGCATCCGCCACTCTCCCTCCACGAAAATATCCTCCGTTGTCTGAAGTTACCACTTGCTATTATTCCTCAGAAATAAGAATCGTACAAATCTGTAATCGCACAATAATTGCACAATCTTTCTGTTTATTGGAAAAACAAGTAGTAATTACGGACGATATAGCCATAGAGGCAAGCCACTGGTAGATATTTCAAATTCCAACCAATCGGCGCCTGTTGACAGCAACCTGTTCGAGATGAAACTGTTAGATAACAAACTACTTTGAGCTTGCTCGCGGGATAAAATCCGGTTTAATAAAGGCTTACGTTCTTCTAAAGTGAAGCATGGAGTTTTTTCTTGGTCGAGTCCAACGAGTTCGCAAGTCCAGCGACGTGCGTCTTCTTCGGTACCCAAACGGTCTACTACACCCAAATCAACAGCTTGCTGCCCTGTAAAGATACGACCATCAGCAAAGCTTCTCACAGTTTCAAGAGAAAGATTTCGTGATGAAGCGACAGTTTGAACGAACTGGCTGTAGCTAGTATCTATAAGTTCTTGCAGAATGTGTTCTTCAGGTTGAGTTAGTTGACGGTCGAACGACAAAATATCTTTGTAGGGGCCCGACTTGATAACTTTGAAAGAAACTCCAACTTTTTCAAGCAACCTTTCTAAGTTATTACCACGCAGTATTACACCAATGCTGCCAGTGATAGTGCCAGGGTTTGCCATGATATGCTGCGCTCCCATGCCAATATATACACCGCCGGAAGCAGAAATATTACCAAAACTTGCAACAATTTTGATTTTTTCGCCTAGTCGTTTTAATGCGCTGTAAATTTCCTGTGAGTCTCCAACAGTTCCACCAGGACTATCAATGCGAAGTAAGAGTGCTGGAAATTTTTTCTCTTCAACAGTTTTAAGAGCTTCCAACACCTGTTTACGTGTGGCGCCAGCAATAGCACCATTAATTTCTATTCGAGCAATCTGTTTGCTAAATCTAGGCTTAAAAGGCCAAACCATGAGCAGTCAAAACACCTTAATTATAAATAACGTTACTAGCCATAGTGATTAACTACTAACAATACAATCTTAATTGACTTTTCATTTTTTGCGTGTAATACCAGTATGAGGTCATGATGCGACTCGCTGCATTACCTCATATTTTTATATTAAAATTAAATCGAAAAGCTTTATCTGAGCGCTATTCATCGCGCGCCACTTCAAAAATGTTATAAAAGAATTTTTAGTATTATTTGTTACTTACTAAGTTTAAGTAGGGAGTACTTATTAAGAATCAAGTCTTAATATTTGGTAGCGGTAATGAACATAAGTATCAAATAATGCTGCAACAAAGCTGCAAGTTAAAGCGATGGTAATTAGTCCGCGTATGGGGGCGCCACTACCAAAGGTCGCCAGAAACTGCAAAATCAGATTTGCGAATGCGCTAGCTATGGTTTGTAGACCGGGTACATACCCAATCAGCATAAAACTCGCAAGTAAGGCGCCAACGAATAGCATAGGCGCCGTAAAACCAAAAACAACAGTCAGCAGTAGCGAGCGGAGAAAGTTAATTAAAATAGTCACGACTATAGGCTCCGTGGATTAAATACAAAGCAGTCAAATACAAGCGTCTGTCATCTACTACAATAATTTGGATTGCCCGGAATTAGCCGATAATTTAAAAATCTTAAGTTTTCATTAAAATACCTACATACTTTTTTTCGGAATCTGGCGTTTTCTGAGCCTGGTATAAAGCAAGCAGACGCTAGATGTACAAAGGATGATGAGGGTCTGTACCCTCTTGCTTAATGTCACAAGGCAATATTAAGAAATTTATCTTTATGAGAATAGGTTTAACCTAAGTTAATAAAAAGCTTGTAATTACCCGTTCTAGCAAAGGCTACAAAAAAAATATGCTTAAATTCGCTAAGATGACGGCAGTAAGTTAAGCTATCGTGCGTACATTTAAACATTGAGTGAAAGTATATCAAAATCAGGTTTAGGAGCGTGGGGTCAACGGTTACTATCGGCGGTTTTCCTTGCTGGACAGGTGATAGTTCATTTGTTGAGGGGAAAAATTCACCGACGTAACACGCTTGAACAAATGGCAGCAGTAGGACCCGACTCGCTGTTTATTGCGCTAGTTACTGCTGTGTTTGTAGGTGCAGTATTTACAATTCAAGTCGCACGGGAATTTATTAACTTTGGCGCCGGTAATATAGTTGGTGGAGTACTGGCCATAGCTCTGACGCGAGAGTTAACACCTGTATTAACCGCAGTTATTGTAGCTGGACGAGTTGGTTCGGCATTTGCTGCGGAAATTGGGACTATGCGTGTCACGGAACAAATTGATGCGCTATTGATTTTAAAAACTGACCCAATCGATTATCTTGTAATTCCTCGTACCATTGCTTGTTTGGTAATGGTTCCCATTCTGACATTGCTATCGTTAGTGACAGGGATGCTAGGGGGTTTAATAATCGCGACTAATGTGTACAACTTAGCTGACACAGTATTTTTAGACTCTGCCCGTAGCTTTGTTTCGATATGGGACATTGTTAGTTCTTTAGTTAAAGCTGGTTTTTTTGGTGGTTTGATTGCCATAATTGGCTGTAACTGGGGACTAACGACAACAGGAGGCGCCAAAGGTGTGGGACAATCGACGACAACAGCGGTTGTAACTGCACTGTTGTTAATTTTTGTCTTCAACTTTTTCTTATCAGCGGTAATGTTCCAAGGACAAGGCAGCGCTTTCCAGCAAGGAGCATAGAACATGGTCATATTGTCTCGACGTTACATGTAACGTCGAGACGAGGATTCCATGAAACGTTTGCCTTTAAAATATAAAATATCTATTAATAAATGCAGGATTTAAAAGCTTATGACATCGACAACAGCCGATAGACTGTCAACTGTTGAACTGAAACCTAGTTACAATATCCCCTTGGTTTTGGTAATTGCAGCAGTTCCATTGCTATTTGTACAACCGATTGCTGGAGGCGTTTGTGCAATACTAGGCTTGTTTCTCATGGTGCAAGCAGTAACAATACGCTTACAGTTTACAGCCACAGATTTAGATGTTTACCGTGGCGAAAAGCTACTTCGACGGTTTCCTTACCAAGAATGGCTCAACTGGCGGATATTTTGGTCTCCAGTTCCAATATTGTTTTATTTTAAAGAAGTTAAAAGTATTCACTTTTTACCTATTATTTTTGACCCCAATACGCTAAAAGGTTGTCTAGAGCAACGTTGCCCCAGAATATAGCATAAAAGCACGCAAATTTTCTGCTTACCTGTATTTGATAATATATGCCATTATTCATTAACCATTAACCGTTACTATATATGACCGGAGAAGAATCTCAAAACCCAGAAGCAAAATTTGAATATCTTGGGCAAACCGGGACTCGTAGCTCTATGGAACAACACGATTTGCAGCCCGAAGAATTAAAACCGCAAAGCGAAGAAGAAGCTGTTGCTGAAATTTTGGCACAATTAGACACTTCACCAAAGCAAGATGAGCAGACAGAAATTACTCAAAGAATAAATGAACTAAAGCAAACCGAAGCTGCTTTAAAGCGACAAATAGCGGACTTACAAGCACAAGCAAGCAATACCCAAATGGCGATGGGAAAAATTGTGCAAGAAGCTTTAGCGCAACTTGAAACAAAAAAAAGTGCGTTGCAACTTTCAATTGAACAACTCGAACGTCGTCAAGAGCGTATTCGTAACGAAATGCGAACCACTTTTGCAGGCGCCTCGCAAGATTTAGCAATTCGAGTTCAAGGGTTTAAAGATTATCTTACAGGCAGCTTGCAAGATTTAGCGGCAGCAGCGGAACAACTTCCACTCGTAAAACCTGCTAGAAAAGAAAAAGTTGAAATAGAAGAAGAACCAGTACGTCAGCCAAAATATCGCGAACCTTCAGGAAATTCCGAAAATTCAGGAAATATCCAATTTGCTCCGCAACAGTTTCAAGACACTGGCAAGCAAATTCGGCGCCTAATTGACCAATACCGTACAAAACCAGACTACTACGGTCCACCTTGGCAACTTCGTCGTACCTTTGAACCTATTCATGCCGAGCGTGTCTCAAACTGGTTTTTTACTCAAGGTGGACGCGGCGCCATCCGGACAATGGGCAGTAGGTTACAAAACATACTAATCTCATCCGCAGCAATATCTATATTGCACCAGCTTTATGGCGAGCGAGTTCGGACAATAGTATTAACAAGCACTCCAGAAAGGTTAGGGGAATGGCGACGCGGTTTACAAGATTGTTTGGGTATTGGGCGCCCAGATTTTGGACGCGATGGAGGGGTAGTAATATTTGAGACAGCCGATGTTGTGGCTCAAAGAGCAGATAGACTCGTTAAGGCAAATCAAATGCCCTTTATTATCATTGATGATTCGGAAGACCAAATTAGCCTTGGATTGCTGCAATTTCCTTTATGGTTGGCGTTTGCTCCTGACCCACGCATGATGCGGAATAACTCCGATGATGACTTTTAACGCCGAAATCGGTAGGGTGCGTGAAAGCTATCACAATCAAACAATGTAACGCAAGATTAAAGCTTTCACGCACTATTTCCCCATCAGGTGCGTGACGCCACTGGGTTATTAGCTTCGTTGTAAGATTGTGATGGCGTCACGCACCCTACTTTTATGGCTATTTGGTTAAGTCTGTGTGGAACTGTTCTGTTTGTTACTTATTTGTTGGGTTCAATACCTACAGGTTATACAGCAGCAAAAATTTTAAAAGGTATTGATATTAGAGAAGTTGGTTCTGGTTCGACTGGCGCCACTAATGTGCTAAGAGCTTTAGGTAAGGGACCTGGGGCTTTTGTATTGTTGGTAGATTGTTTGAAAGGAGTTTTATCAATATTATTAGTACATTGGTTTTTTGAGTTCACTAATATTCAAAATTTAATTCCCCCAGATGTATCTGGGTGGGAACCTTGGATGGTAACGCTCGCAGGGATGTGCGCTATACTTGGTCACAGTAAATCTATATTTCTGGGTTTTACTGGAGGTAAATCTGTTGCCACAAGTTTGGGTATCTTGTTAGCGATGAATTGGCAAGTTGGTTTGGCAACGTTTGGTGTTTTTGCTATTGTTGTGGCAATATCGCGTATTGTCTCACTCAGTTCCTGCTTCGGCGCCGTTGCAGTATCTATATTAATGGTTTTATTTCATCAACCACTGGCTTATATATTGTTCGGTGTGGCTGGTGGACTGTATGTAATTATTCGCCATCGTAGTAATATACAACGTATATTAGCGGGTACTGAACCGAAGCTAGGACAGAAAAGTATTGAAGCAAGTGAGGCGCCTACCTCTACAGCTACTTGATAGATATTCTCTGTGTGCTCTGTGGTAAAATAGAATACATTTTTACTGTAGAGGTAATGATGGAATGATTATTTTGTCACTAGGGTAAGAATTGCTTCTGCCAGTTGCTCAGGGTCAACTGGTTTAGGTAAATGGGGCTGAAATCCTGCTGATATTGCTTGCCGTTGATCGAATTCACCAGCATAAGCGGTAAGGGCAATTGCGGAAATTTGACCACTTGAAGAGGCCAGTCTTTTTCTAAGAAGCCACATAAAAGTATGTTTTTTGCTTCTGCGGAAAGACGAACGGTTTCGAGAGCAGCAGTAATTATCGCAGTCATATTTACCGCTACTGCATTCAACATCATTTTGCCCCGCAAAATAGACACATCAAGCAGGTCTTCGATTAGTTGCGATTGGAGTTTTGCATTGCGCTCTAGTCTAAACTCCAGTTCTACAAGATGTTATTACAAGTTCCACAAGATGTTATTACAAATTGTCTATTTGGACTGTTTGTACATTGTCTGCTATTTCAAATTTAAAGACGCGCGAGTAAAAATAGATTTCTCCTTCTAGCGCGCTTTTAATGTTTTCCGCACTGCGAAACCCGTGTTGCTCTCCAGGGAAAGCGACGTATGCAACGGGTAAACCTTTTTGCTGTAATGCTTCTACCATGATTTCAGCTTGGTTAGGAGGTACAATTTTATCTTCTAAACCTTGGAAGAAAATTACAGGACAGGCAAGTTTTTCTGTAAAGTGGACGGGAGAACGCTCAATATATAAGTCTTTCCTTTCTGGATAGGCGCCTATCAAACCGTCTAAATAGCGTGACTCAAATTTATGTGTATCTCTGGCTAATGCTTCTAAGTCGCTTACACCATAATAACTGGCACCTGCTTTGAAAGTATCACGAAAAGTCAACGCGCATAAAGTAGTATACCCACCAGCACTTCCACCAGCAATAGCCAAACGGTTTCCATCTACTAACCCTTGTTCAACTAAGTATTTCGCACCATTTGCACAATCATCAACATCAACAATACCCCAAGTACCTTCTAAACGTTGACGATATTCGCGACCATATCCAGTACTACCACCATAATTTACATCGAGAACTCCAATTCCGCGACTTGTCCAATATTGAATACTTAAACTTAAACTTGTGGAAGTTGCTGCGGTTGGGCCTCCATGACTTTTTACTAACAATGGTGGTTTTTCAGCGTCAGGCGCCGTGTAATCTTGGTTTTGTGGTGGGTAAAATATTGCAAATGCAGTTTTTCCGTTAGTTGTAGGAAATTCAATTCCTTTAACTTGTGAAAGATAACCACTATCAATAGTAACTTCACTTGCACGCCGTAAAACTGTGCGTTGAAGAGTAGCTAAATCTAATACAACAAGTTCTGTAGGTTGAGTAGGGGCGCCACCATTAAATACTACCTTACCAGGCGCCACTTGTAACGAGCTAATTTCTGTATAAGGCAAATCAAAAGTTTCTAGTTGACGTGAAGTGATATCAAGACTAGCTAACTTCCAAGTTCCCTGCTCGGTATAACTACAAATAATTCGATTATTAGATTCAATACCGTATGTACAAGTGCCTAAAATCCATTGCGGCTTACCAAATTCTGCGGATACTGGTGTTAAATTTTCAATACTATCATCTGTAGTACGGTAAATATTCCACCAACCAGTTCTATCTAAAATAAAGTATAACCTTCCATCTTTCGACCATTCTGGCTGACATACAGACTCCGAGGCGCCACCTGCAATTTTTTTCGTATTACCTATCGAACCATCACTTTGTACATCTCCCACCCATAACTCAGCACTATCCCAAGGCATTTTAGGATGATTCCAAGTCAACCAAGCCAACTGTAAACCATCTGGACTGAGACGAGGCGATGTATAAAAATCATTACCAGAAATTAAAGTTTGTATATCGCTATTTTCCAAATTAATCGCCACAAGCTTATTTACAGGCTCATGCTCACCTGCGGTATGGTCTTCACACACGCAAATAATTCTATTCCTCTGGGCATCTAATATACCGTCACCATAACGCATGGCAACATCAGGAGTTAAAGCAACAGCATTTTCACCACTTTGATAATATAGACGCTGGTCAGCAAAATTGGAAAAATATACTGTTCCGTTTACCACAAAATAGGCGCCTCCACCATACTCATGAACACGAGTACGCACATTAAAACCATCTGGAGTAACATCGTGAATATTACCATTGGGCGCCTGTTTCACAATCACATTGCGTCCCTTCTCAGTCGGTCGTAACTCAGTCCAGTAAATATCCTCACCATCAAGTGATATTTGTCCTAGTCCAATAGTTGCCCCTGTAATTAAGTCAGTAGTAATAGGTGATTTCCAAGACCCGTATGGCGCTACTTTAGGTGTCATCGCTTTTTATGCATCCCTAGATTTTGACCTTTATATTCTAGGCGTAAAACATAAACATGATAAACGTAGGGTGCGTCACAGCCATAACAATCAAACAACGAAGCGAAAATCCATCTGCTGTGACGCACCAAATCTACGCCAAAATCAGGAGCAGAATCTTATATTAGAGGGTTTTAAAAATAATAAAGAATGGATTTATTCTGATACTAATTCTGTACGTTCAATGAACCATTTAAAGCTTGCTTTCAATGATGCGGCTGCATATGCTCGTCGTGGCAGCAACAGTGCTATACTAAAGCGTATCAATTATTTCTTTTACCACCACCTTCTACAACGGGGCAATGTTATTGTCGATCTCCCTGGTATTGATGCCCCAGTAGAGAAGGATGCACAATTAACATATAACAAAATTGAAGATTCCGAAACATCTGCTGTTATTTGTGTTCTCAAAATTGCTTCTGAAGGAGAAATAACAACTGAAGAAACACAACTTTTAGAGAAGATAAGAAAAAACCCTGGTATTCGGGATCGAGTTTTCTTTGTCTTTAATCGAATTGATGAAACTTGGTACAAACGTGAATTAGCAACAAGATTATCTGAGCTAATGAATTCTGAGTTTGCAGAGGAGGAGAATAAAAAAAGAGTTTATAAAACTAGCGCTCTCCTTGGATTCTATGGTAGTCAGATCAAGCATACAAGTAAGGAAAATAGATTTGGTCTAGATACTATTTTAAGAAAAAAGCATGAAAATTCAGATAGTAAAGAAGATATACATCAGTTTGTTTATGATTTCAATCGCTATTGCACTGAATCTGATAAGCTGACTACTACGGAATTTGAAATTTCTATAAGTAATCGCAAACCTCATGTTAAAACTTCTGCATAACAGTGAAGGCAACCTGGGTTTACCTTATTGCAGCCAGTTGTAGGATTCCAAGTTTTATCTGTCCATTCAATGCCAGTGTGGCTACTTGACATAATATTGCGTACACCTCAAATGAACTGGTAATGTCAAGTATAGTACGTAGGCTCTACGATATATTAAAGGTAGCCAGTCTCTCAACTGTCACACTTGTACTATAATTTAATATATCTATATATTTCGATAAAGCGATACTTATAGATTTTATATATTTTAAGGAAATATTATGCCTTCACCATTCCCAGGTATGAATCCTTACTTAGAACACCCAGAATTATTTCCAGGGTTTCATCATTGGTTAATTATTGAAATTGCTAGATTTATCTCTCCTCTATTGCGTCCTAAATATCGTGTTGCAGTTGAGGTGAGAATGTACGAAGTGAATAAAACAAATTCCTTAACGGTTGGTATTCCTGATATATCAGTTATCAACCGAAAATCTAATACTCAGTCAACGCAAACAAACACCGCTGTCGCAACACCTGTATCTCAACCGCAACGTGTAAAAATTCCTGTGCCATTATCTATACGTGAAGGATACTTAGAAGTCCGTGAAGTGGAAACAGATATATTAGTCACTACAGTTGAAATTTTATCACCTAGTAATAAGCGGGGAAAAGGAAGACAACAGTACGAAGAAAAACGTGAAGAAATTTTGGCGACTCGTACTAATTTAGTAGAAATTGATTTATTACGTAGCGGCAAAGCAATGCCATTAGCTGAAGATGAAATTAGCAGTGATTATCGAATTTTAGTATGTCGTGGTGATAACCGTCCCTACGCTGATTTATATGCGTTTAATGTTCAGGATACAATACCTTTATTTCCACTTCCCCTACGCTCAGGCGATACAGAACCTGTTATTAATCTTTATACACTGTTAAATGATATTTATGATGTATCAGGTTACGATTTAGTCATTAATTATAATAAACCGCCAGTTCCACAACTAGCTAAAGATGATGGCGCCTGGGCGGATATTTTATTACATGGGCAAGGCTTAAGATAAATAGTAAAAAATTGCACAGGCTTTCTGGGCTATGCTGCGGTGATGTGTTCAGCCCCAAATTTGGGAACGCTAGAATTAGGGTTGATTTATGGGACTCGAAATGCAGGCGCCATTGCATCAAGTCGGCGATATTATTAGTGATACCCAGCAACAGTACCGTGTTGTGGGTATCTTAGGAGAAGGTTCGAGCGGTGTTACTTATGCTGCAAATGATTTACAACTTGGAAAACCTGTAGCACTGAAAGTCCTTTCTTTACATCGAATCAATGATTGGAAAGTACTAGAGCTATTTGAACGAGAAGCCAAAATCCTTGCAAACCTTGAACATTCTAGTATTCCTCAATATATAGATTATTTTCAAGTTGAAACTGAAGAAGAAAAAGCTTTCTATCTTGTTCAACAACTAGCACCAGGAAAATCTTTATTTGATTGGATAAATCAAGGTTGGCAGGAAGTTTCCGAATTATTACTGCGCTTTAAAAACTGGGTCAAAGAAGCTTAAGTTTGGACTGTTTTTGAGTCGGGATGAAAAAGTGTGGCTTGTTGAGGAGATTAGGAGATTTATTGAAAATAATCAGTATTAAGATATATTTTTTAAAAATTCATTATCTGTAATATTGTTAGAATCCCCCCTAACCCCCCTTAATAAGGGGGGAACAAGAGGGGTTTTTAGTTTCTTCTATTTTTAGAAAAAAGAAGAATTTAAAGCCCCCCCTTATTAAGGGGGGGTTGGAGGGGATTAACATGCACTTAGACACAATTACTAAATTTCTCAACACATTTTTCCAAGTTGAACGCTACAACGAAGAAGAACAAGGTGGTATATACCTACCTTCCACGCGCTCCATCAAACGTTTAGGTTTAGCATTAGAACCTTGGGATGGTTTATATAACTGGGTAAAAAGTCAACATATTGATGCATTATTTTTACATCGACCTTGGAAGCTTAATGTCGAGCAACTCGCACCTGATATAGGAGTAATTTCTTATCATTTGCCGTTCGATGAATCCTTGACACTAGGATTTAATACTCGCTTGGCTGATGTATTAAGCTTATCTGGTTTAGAAGTATTTGGAGAAAAGCAAAATAGACTGATTGGGATGATTGGACAGGCACCTAATCAAACGTTTACTAATATATGTGATTGTATCAATGAAGTATTTAATGGGTACGAGCAAATACGGGCGGCAAATGAAAAAGAAGTCAAAAAAGTTGCGGTGGTTGGCGCCATGACAGATTTGCTGGTAAGAGAAGCCGCATCACACGGTGTTAATGTTTACATAACAGGACAACTTAGACAACCAGCAGTACAGGCAGTTATTGATACTCAAATGTCTGTAATTGCTGTTGGGCACTATCGCTGTGAAATTTGGGGTTTACATACCCTAGCTAGCATCCTACAACAAAGGTGGTCAAAGTTATATTTAGTTGTTCGCTAATTGTATATGGCTAATCGGTATTAGATACGCGCAATTATAAAATAATTTTGACTTGAACCCACACCCACTTTAGGCGTAATAATAAACGCGCTTATCATACCGTCTAGCATTTATGGCTAGCACTTGAGTAGAGCTTGAAAGCGTTCGTCTTGACGTAATCCGTCAAATTGAGCGTCTGTTTGGATAATTTGTAAATATTTACCTGGATGAATGCTTATCGCTTGACGGAAATTTTCTACCGCGCGGTCGATATTCTGTAGTACCATGTAGCAACGACCTCTGTTATACCAAACAGCGTCATCACTAGGCGCCAGTTCCAAAGCTTGGTTGTAAGAGGCAATAGCATTTTCGTAGTTTTTCAACTGTTCCCAAGCAAAGCCTTTATGTAACCAAGCCTTATAATATTGAGGCTGAATTGTTAACGCACGGTCAAAGCTAAGAATCGCTTTTTCATAGCGCCCCCATTCACTCAAATTTACACCTCGATAGTACCAAGCCAGCAAGTTTTTGGGACTGAACTCAATAGCACGGTCATAGCTATTCAGCGCATCTTCGTAACGTTCGAGCTGTTTGAGCGCATTACCTCGGTTATACCATGCCCAATAAGCATCTGGCTGTAACTTGATAGCACGGTCAAAGCTGAGAACTGCTTTCTCATACTTCCCTAAATCACATAACGTCAGACCACGATTGTGCCATGCCGTTGTTCCGTTTGGATTAAACTCGATTGCACGCTCAAAACTATTGAGTGCTTCGTTATAACGTTCTAACTTACCAAGAGCTATCGCTCGGTTATGCCAAACCCAGCAATCATCGCTTTTGAAAGTTAACATTTGGTCAAAACAACCAATAGCCAGTTCGTGTTTACCCAAAGAACCTAGGGCAAAACCCTTTTGGAATAAGGCTTCGGGATATTCTGGCTTACATCGCAGCGCTTTGTCAAAACTTGCTATAGCTGCTTCAAACTTTTCAGTCTTGTTACGGCGCAATCCTTGCTGAAAGAAAAAGTCTGCTTCCAGGTTTAGAGACAACTTAAAAGAATTTGGCATCATACCTTAGGATGATTTTTCAACTCACATTCCCAAACAATAACACGTCTTTATGGGTAAATTGTTAACCTTTGATAAAAAATCTTAAACTCTAGCTACTTTTGGTAGCAATAAATACATGTATAAAAGTTAAGAGTGATAGACATTATTCTACGGGAAGAATAAATACAAACGACGTTGGCGCCACGCTGGCATGTTGCTGGCACGAAAGACCTTATGGAATATATTAAGCAGCAAAATTTAAACCAAGTTCGAGACAAGCTATTAACCCCAAACTCGATAGAGAATGCGGACTTTTTTCGCAACGTTTGGGATGTTGCTGAGTGAAGGCACAACATTTATCATCAAAATTCTCATAAAACAAGGTAATGTGCTGTTATGTAAAGATATATAAAGTAAAATAAGTGTAAATTCTCAGTATAACCAAAACCACTCATGGCAAAAGCAACTTGGAACGGCGCCGTTCTTGCGGAAAGCGACAAAACTGTAGTCGTCGAGAACAACCACTATTTTCCTGCTGAGGCAATTAACAAAGAATATTTTAAAGACAGCGATACTCACAGCACTTGTCCGTGGAAAGGTGTTGCAAGCTATTACAGCATTGAAGTTGACGGGCAAGTTAACAAAGATGCTGCCTGGTACTACCCCACTACCAAGGACAAAGCCAAACAAATAGAAGGATATGTAGCTTTCTGGCGTGGTGTCAAAGTTGAAAGTTAGAAGTTAGGAGTTATGAGTTTTAACTCCTAACTCATAGCTCTTAACTCCTAACTAATCTTAAAGGCGCCTACGGTTTTTTGTAGTTGTTGCGAAATGGCTACTGTTTGTTGTGATGATTGTGATACTTTTTGCGATGATGTTGTTGTACGCTGCGATGTTACGGCGATTTGCTTGACTAGTGTACTTACTATTTGTGATGTTTCTAATTGCGAATCTGTAGTATTAGAGATGGAGTTTACTAGTAAGTTTACTTGACGCGATACTTCCAAAATCTGGGCAAGACTGTATTTTGCGTCTTCTACTACTCGCGTACCCTCTACTACTTGAGTTGTTTCTAATTCGATAACCTGCACTAGTTCGGTTGCTTCTCTTTGAACGTTTTCTAAAATGTTCTCAATTTCTTTTGTCGCAGACGATGAACGTGCAGCAAGTTCACTGACTTCTTCTGCTACCACTGCAAAACCTTGTCCTTCTTGACCTGCACGTGCTGCTTCAATACCCGCATTAATAGCTAAAAGATTTGTTTGTACGGCAATTTGATTGAGTAATGATACTACACGCGAGATTTGCTGCGTTGATTCTCCTAAACGCTTCACTTTTTTGGCTGTCTCACCTACTGTTTCTCGTAAGTGGATTATTTTTTGAACTGTACGGTCAATTGCTTTTTCACTTTCTTCTGCATTTTGCGCTGCTAATGAAGCTACTGCTGATGTTTGACGCGCCGAAGGTAAATTTTCCTACCCTTCGGGATATCCTTCGGATAACGGAGAAGCTTCGCTTGCGCGTCTCTACACAATTTGGGATGTTATTAACTATTTAGTTGCACCCGCCATTGGAAAAATAATTTCTTCCAAAGTTCTTAATAATTCTTGCTCGTTGTATGGTTTTGAAAAGTAAGCACGGGCGCCTAATTGAATTGCTAGTTGACGGTGTTTATCGCTACTGCGCGATGTCAACATGGCTACAGGTATACCTTTAAAATCAGTATTAGCTTTTACACGTCCTAGGAACCCATAACCGTCAACACGTGGCATTTCAATGTCGCAAATTACAGCTTGAACTCTTAAACCTGTTTGAAGTTTTTCAATTGCATCTTGCCCGTCTTTTGCTTGTTCTACTTTGTATCCAGCTTTTTCAAGAGTTAAGGCAAGGAAACGACGTACGTTTATTGAGTCATCGACAATTAAAATTGTACCTTTTTGGTTTTTTGGTGGTGAGGGTTTTTCTTCAACTGAATTCAAGAAAGGAGTTTTTAACCGTGCAGATGGTAACTGTTGGTTCCGAGGTGTGCGTTCACTCGCTGCAATGGCATATAATAGCTCACTGGCGTTGACTAAAGGCACTACTCTTCCATCACCTAAAATTGTACAGTTGTTGAAACCTGGAGGTAATGGAATATTTCCTTCAACTAAACGTATCGCAACTTCTTGTTCTCCCCACGTTTTATCTAGCTGTACAGCTACAGGTTGGTTGTTACCCCGAATAATTAATACTGACTCCGCATTAATTGCAGGCGCCGTTTCTAAGTTAGGGTTATCAAAGCGAGGACAGTTAAACTCTAAATATCTACCCAGACGCACTAATGGCAGCATCTTACCCTGCCAGTTAAGAACTTCTCCATTTCCCATTGGATACACTAGGTCTTCTTGCGACAAGAAAATTTCTTCTACTATATCGGTAGGGAATGCTAATAACATGCGGTTACTTTCTACAAGTAGCACTCGTGCGACGGAAAGGGTAAATGGTACAGAGAGACTAAAAGTAGTTCCCTCACCCAAACTTGTATTAACTTTAACATCGCCTCGAACCTGCTTGAGGTTGTTTCTAACTACATCCATGCCAACACCACGACCGGAAAGAGCGGTAACTTGCTCGGAAGTACTAAAACCAGGTTCAAAAATTAATGATAGCAACTCTTCTTCTGTGGCAGCAGTAAGCAATGCTTCATCTAACCCCATCGCTAAAGCGCGGTTGCGAATTTTAGCGAGTGGAATGCCACGACCATCATCACGTATTGTAATAATAGTACGGTTGCCTTGGTGTGTAGCTTTAATTTCGATTGTTCCCTGCACAGATTTTCCAGCTGCTACCCTCGAAGCAGGGTCTTCAATACCGTGGTCGAAAGCGTTTCTCACTAAGTGCATTAAGGGGTCGTTTAACGCTTCTAGTATGCTGCGCTCGATTAAAGTCTTTCCACCTTCAATTTTTAGTTGAACGTTTTTACCATATTCAATACATAAGTCTCGCAACGCACGCGGAAAACGGTCTAATACGTCCGAAAGTGGACGCATCCGCACTTGAGTTAGTTTACGTTGGAGTTGTTTAGAAGTTTTATTGAGTTTACGAGAAATATTGTCTGTATCATCAAGACTTAACTGTAAGTCAGTTGTAACTTCTTGCACCTGAACTATGGTTTCCATTACCTCTTGCGATAATAGATTCAGCTCGTTGTAACGGTCCATTTCCAAAGCATCAAAGCGATGTTCAATACTTTGCACCTCTGTACCATCTGCAAATTCTAAACTGTCTTCGAGTTCTTGGCTGGCAACAAAGTAAGAAGGAACTTCGGATATTACTGTTGGTGATGTATTAAAGTACTCAGATGCTCTTGTGGAAATTTTATCGTATGCTGCACGTAAGTACTGGTTTTCACGCTCTAGTACTTGAACTCGCTGGTTAAGGTTACGAACTAATTTACGTAAACGTTCGAGTTGTAAATTTAAACCATTTCTTTGAATAACTAGTTCCCCAAACAAATCGTTGATTTGTTCAAGTTGCTTACTAGGAACACGTACTGTGTTTTCTTGGTCACGTTCTCTGGTTTTTTCGGGTTGCTCAACTTTACGCTCTGTACTCTCACCGAGGTTGTGTAGCTGGTAATCTTGATATTCGTCACCGATGACGCTAGATGCATCTGCGGTTTCGATTAATTGCACTTCCTCAAATTCTGCCGCTGCACTTTCAATTGCAAACGCTGCTTCTAATGCTTCAAAATCAGTATGTAAAATTTCGTCGTTTAGCCAATTTGACTCTATTTTACTAACTGTTGTTTCTGCGGTGCCTATGTGGTCTGGAATTTCTATAGAAATTACTTCTAGAGTTTCTTCAACATGCTCTGTATCATTTATAGCTATAACTGCATCAGTGCTAGCAGGAGTAACTTCTTCTAAATCAAGTTCTACGGGTAAACTATCAAGTTGATTCGTTAAAACTAGCGCTTGCGAACGGCGCCATGATAAAAGTGCAGCACGGGCAACAGTAGAAATATGGGCAGGGTCGGCGTATTCTAAATGATGCGCTACTGACTCGCATAAACGGCTAAAAGATTCGAGTTGTAACATCTCCCCTAACCCACCCAACTCCGCAGCCATAATGCTGACTTCTTCTAATAAGCTTTCGGGTTGGTTGTCTGCCAACATCGACTCAAGACGCTCTAGACAACTTTCAACCTCAGTCTGAAATAATAGGGGAATTATATCTTGCCCATCTTCGGATGACAGGATAGTGGAAGCATCTTCTTCGCTTGGCTCACCTAAACGCTCGTGCAACTCATCGAAAACAGGGTTACAAAAAGTTGCTAGCCATTCTGGGTCTAAAATAGCACCCTGCGAATGTAAATCGACGATTTGACGCAGCCAATCAACACCTGCTAGCAACAAACTTTGAAGCTCGGTATCAACTGAAACAGAATTTCGTTTTGTTTTTAAAACTTTAAACGAATCTTCTATTCGGTGTGCCAAATCGCTTAACACACGAAACCCCATCATTCCTGCTCCACCTTTAATTGAGTGGGCAGCTCTTAGTGCCGCATTGATTTTATCAATATCAATTCGGTTGCTGTCGATTTCAAGAAGAACTCCTTCGAGCGTATTCAAATAATCCGTCGCTTCTTCCAGAAACTGCATCTGGATTTCATGCTCTTTATCCTGTGACATGATTACTAGCCCTTAGTCATTAGTTATTGGTTTTTTTGCTATCAGTTTATTTTTTTTTCGGATAATAAGTAACTGGTATTGGCTAATTAATTTAGCCTAGCTTTGGGTTATTTGTGTAAAACGTTATAGTGAGTAACATATCTTATTTACTAGTTAATAGCTAATACTAACAAGGATGCAAGAACTATCAACTACAAACTATTATTTTTTGTTACTACACATAATCTCTTGCTACATTTGTGCCTTATTCAAAGACTAACCCAAAGCGCCTGTTACAAGCGGATGCTCACTATTAACCATTAACTAATTGACTTTGAAGGTTCCGACGGTTGATTGTAGTTGCTCAGATATTGCCACTGTTTGCTGTAATGACTGGGAAACTTGGCGTGAGGAAGTACTAGTACGTTGGGAAGATGCAGCAATTTGGTTCATCAGTTCGCTAACCGTGTTGGAAGTCTCTAATTGCGATGCCGTAGCATTTGATATAGATTGTACCAAAGCATCGATTTGACGTGATACCTCTAAAATTTGATTCAAGCTTGATTTAGCATCTTCTACAATATGAGTTCCTTCTACAACTTGTGTGGTTCCCAGTTCCATTGCCTGTACAACCTCACTGGTTTCGCGCTGAATATTTTCGACAATTTGCTCAATTTCTTTTGTTGCTGCTGCTGAACGTGCCGCTAGTTCTCCCACCTCTTCAGCTACAACAATAAATCCTTGACCTTCTTCTCCAGCGCGAGCTGCTTCGATACCAGCATTGATGGCGAGTAAGTTCGTTTGCATTGAAATTTGGTTAATAAGTGCCACAACTCGCGAAATTTGCTGCGTTGACTCACCCAAACGCTTAACTTTTTTCGCTGTTTCTCCGACTGTTTCGCGTAAGCTCAAGATATTTTGTACGGTCATATCCATCGCCATGCCACTCTTTGTAGCTGTGTTTCGTGCTGTGTTAGTCACATGGGCGGCTTTTTGAGCGTTTTGGGCGACTGCTTGCATGTCTCTTGTCATGCTATCAACTGCACTGAGAGTACGATTTATTTCGGCTGCTTGTTCGAGTGCTTCGTCAGCGAGTTGGTTAATGGCGCCAGAATTAACGTTAATCGAATCGTTAACTTTTATTGCTGTTTGTTGAACTTGGGTAACAATTTCACGCAAACTCTCAACAATCGAGTTAAAGAAGTCGGCGACGGTGCCAATTTCTCCAGCAGTAACATCCGCACGTACAGTTAAATCACCACTAGCGGCGCCTTCAACTTCACTAAGTAGTTCTAGAAGTTGCATTTGTAAGGCTTCTTTTTGATGGCGTTCGTTTTCAGTGCTTTGTTCGGCAACCATTTTACCTTTTTCGACGGTTTCTAGAAGTTGGGCTTGTTCAAGAGCGTAGCCAATTTGAATACCAAGTTGCTTAAACAATTCAATTTCTGATGCTTGCCATTGACGAGGACTGTCACAGTGGTGAGCAATAAGCAACCCAACCAATTTAGCTTGCTTGATTACGGGTACAATTAAATTAGCTTTGACTTCAAATTTCTCAAGCATTTTAATGTAGCAAGCAGCATTTTTCAAACTAGGGTCGTCATAGATATTATTAATGACCCGAACTCGTCCATCTTTATAAGTTTCTGCATGTCTCTCGCGGAAACAGGGGTCATCAATTTCTACACCCATCATTTTTGGGTAACCTGCTACAACAGACTCAGAAATAATTTCTCCTTCTAAAGTTTGTAAGTCGAACTGGTAGAAAACCACTCGGTCAACTAATAATGCTTGACGAATTTCTCGAACTGCGGTTTTTGTAATTTCATCAGACTTAAGTGTTTGCCGCATTCGCAATGTAATTTCAGCCAAAAGCGTTGCCCGTTCAGCATCCAACTCTTGTCTTTTCAACAGAGCTTGCATTTGCTCTGCCATTTGATTAATATTGGCGCCTAAAACACCTAATTCATCACCACGCTCAACTTCCAAGCGTGTATCTAGTTCCCCTTCTCCTAACCTGGCAACCGCAGCAGTTGCATTTAAGATTGGTTCCGTTGCACGTTTTGCGAGTAAGTAAGCTAGCAAAGCTACAAGCAATGCAGTTAACCCAGTACCAATAACAGTAGTTAATAATAACTGACGCTGTGCATCAAATACTGTTGCTTTGTTGGTTGCCAATACTGCTTTCCATTTTAAATCGGGTAAACCTTGAACAGTTGTTGTAGAAGCAGAGCTAACAACTTCGTCTCCACCCAATTTCTGAGTATTAATATTTTTACCAACTTGGTCTTTTTTACTTGCGACAAAAACTTTTCCATTCGCGTCAGCAAGACTATACTTTCTACCTACCCCCCCATAGTTTTGAATCACCTTCTCTAATGATTCAACAGGCATTCTTGCTCTTAAAATTGCAACCGTTTCATTACTAGCATTATCCTTGACAGGAGACACAGTATAAATACTGGGTTTGTTTGATGATAGGGATAATTGAGGTTGGCTTATATAAGGACGGTCTTCTCGTTTAACAGCTTTGATGTAATCTCTATCGCCAATATTTGATGGTATTACACTCCCTTTAGATTGTACAATGACGTTACCGTCTAAATCGACAACGGCAATGCTGTCATAGACTTTACTCGTCTCAGCAATTTTATCTAGAACAACTTGTTTTTCTTGAGTAGAAACTGATTCGCGAATTCTTCGATTTGCAAAAATTGGTAGGTTTGCCAATACTTGAACATTAGAATAACGTTCGACCATAAAGCGGCTAACTTTATCGGCTAAACCTTCAGTTTCTGATTGCTGCAACTGAGCAAACTTATTCTCAATTGATTTACTCGCAATTAGATAAGATAAAATTCCAAACCCTAAGACAGGAAGAGTTCCAATTGCAATTGCGATAATTGTTGCCTTTGTCCGCAAACTTATATGTCGAAATTTTCCTGCCACAGAGTTATTAATATTATGATTAGAAAAATTAGATTCCTGAGAATACAAAATGATTTTATTATTCTTATCTGTGCCTCTGTTAGATTCTGTAGGCATTAACGGTTTCTTTTGAGTATCGCTGCTCTTTGCAGGCTCAGTTTTATTAAACATAAATAATTTCCCTCAAGTAAATTATCGAGAACACCGAATCTTGGAAACCAATCATTTTACAAACTAGCCATTCATTACAATAGACACACATTTTATTAAGTGTGAAGTGAGGGAAAGGGAGTAAAGGCTTCTCCTTTCTCCCCCACGACATCACTATTAATTAAATTAATCTGCTTTTAACGCAGAAGAATGTACAATTGCGTGAGCATCTAACACTAATAGCGTTTCTTGGTGTTGTATAACGCAACCGCGTAAATATGGAACTAAGCTTGATGCAACTTGTCCAATTGGCGAATGAATGTCATCAGGAATAAATTTGACCGTGCCAATAATCTCATCAACAACTAAGCCTAATAATAGCGAATCAACTCGTATAATAATTACGCTGTACTGACGCAATCGAGTTTCTATAGACTCTAAATTGAGTATTCTTGGTAAATCAACTACCCAAACTATGCGACTGCGCCAATTCATCAACCCCAAAATACACTCTCGCATTCCCGGCATCGAAGTTACTGACTCAACAGGCACTACAATAGCTTCTTGGGTATGAAGCATCGAAATAACCGCAGTAGTTTGCTGGTTAATGTCAAACTTGAGATAGCCGTCTCCCAAGCTAGTTAAGTTTTCTGTTGTCGAGAGTGGAAGTTTCGGATTGTTCATATATTAATTACATTGCAAGTGATTCGATAGCTAGCAGTAGTTCGTTGCGCGTGTAAGGTTTAGTCAAATAAGTATCTGCACCTTGTCGCATTGCCCACAAACGGTCAATCTCTTGGTTTTTGGAACTGCAAACAACAATTGGTACGTTTTCTGTGTTAGGATTTCGCTTGAGGGCACGGCACAGTTCAAATCCACTCATTCCAGGCATTACAACATCGGTTACTATCAGATCAGGCTTTTCTGTTAAGACTTTTTCCAAAGCTTCTTTGGCGCCTGTCGCTTGAATAACTTCATAGCCACTTTCTTTGAGATAGTGACTCATTAACTCTAATTCACTAGGAGAATCTTCGACTATTAAAATTGTGCTTAACATTGTAAGAGTCATATTAAATTCCCTCAAATAATAATCGAATTGTATAAACAAATTTGATAAATTTAATTTATATTTGGGATTTATTCCCAAATAGCTAAAGCTTAAAAATTAAATCTAAGTGATGTGTTTGAAAACCATTTTCAATAACTCCGATTGAGTAAATGGCTTTGTCAAATAACCACTTGAACGTACCATCTTGGCTTTGGCGCGGTCAATAAAGCCCGTTCGACCTGTAACCATTACTATTGGTATGTCCTTAAATGATGAATGTCTTCGCAAAAGCGAACACAACTCATACCCATCTAAATTCGGCATTTCCACATCTAGCAAGATTAAATCGGGCTTACTGCGAAGTATTTGCATTAAAGCTTTTACTGGGTCATTTATCATCACCACCGCAAAAGTACTTTCATCCAAAAACCGCTTAATCGAGCTTAAAACGGTTAGACTGTCATCGATACAAGCAACTGTGTACACTTTTTTACGAAGTTGCTTGGTTGAATACTGATTATTACCTCCTATAGTGTTAGTTTCTACATTTATATTATTGTCATTCCTGTCATAAGTATCTGTAGTATGAATGCTGCTAGATACTTGCTGGCTATCTTCGTTTTTTGACTCATCATTATATCGTGGTGCCTCCTGAAGCTCTTCGATATGGGCAATTACATCAGGAGCAGAATAGCTGTAGCGACTTCGTAATTGTCTTTGACATTGTTCAACCAAAGTTCTTAAATCTAGACGACAAAACTTAGGAAGGTCATCTAAAGCTGTTTCGCGACTAAATTCGTAACTACCCTCTTTCAACGTCAGAAACGACTCTAATACTTCGAGCGCTAATTCCTCAATTAATACAGATGCTTGTTCAGAAGTCATGTAATCGCGATTAACCAACCAACAAATAGCTTGGTAGTCAGCTTGTGCAATCGATTGATTAATGTGTTTCGGCTCGAATAATAGTCGCATCTGCATTCGAGTCGAGCGATTCAAAGTAGGTATTTGTCGAGCCAAACGCTCTAAGTGCCCATCAAGCCAATCAAACAATTGATTTGAGTATGAGGCATAGGTAAGTTTACCCTCCTCAAGATAAAGCGACCAAGAAATTGCACCAGTCAATACTTTCAAACAGCCAGTTGCACGGCGACTAGTTAACTGCGCTAGCAACGATAGTGGGTGTAGCTTCTGAAATACCCTATAACTATCGAGAGGAGTTGTACTCATTGTGTCTGCTACCTAAACTTGATTTGATAGGTATAATCGAAATTTTTAATCATCGCACCCACTACTTCAGTAAATTTGGACTGCTTGTATATTAAACTACAAATATCCTTCTTGGGTGGAAATGGTAGAACTCTCTACCCGTAACCTTCTCACCCGACTCACCATAACAATTATTTATTAGGTTGAGTGAATTATCTAGTTATCTATACTGAGCCTACCAAACATTTGAACACAGTTGCTAAAAAATCTGTAAAGACTGAATGAAGTCACTCTCCTCTATGTAAACTTTAGTTAGATGTTTTCGTAATAACACTGTATCAAGTCGCTATGATTAAAGCTAGTTTTTCAGTGTTAGCACTTAAGTATAAAGCATCATTATCTGGCAATGCAAACACTTGCTTCCCTTTTATCAACCATAGGCACTTTTACTACCTATGTTTTTATTTTTACAGCACTTAGTCATGTTTACCTTTGTATATTTATTTTCTAGAGGTTTTTACCCAGTAAAATTAAAGATTATGGAATTTAAATTAATATAAAGTTTTATTTTATACAATCTTAAAAATACTTCGTTGCTTGAGTTACTGTTCAAAGTTAACAAGCAGTAAGTATCAATTAAGAAATAATGCTTATATCAAAATTATAATCAATCGTCTAGACTTGACTTAACATCTATTTGTGTTTTTTCAGACAATATTTTCTGTATTTGTATAAACTTTGCTACTTGTTATTTTCTTTAGTCAGGTGTAATAAAATCCTAGAAACCGGGTTTCTTTAGTAAAATCTGTAGTAAAAATCACAATTTTGCCTTGAAACCCGGTTTATTCATTAAAATCTGTAATAAAAATCACAATTTTGCATAAAAACCGGGTTTCTTAGCTTGAAATGAGGCTAGTTACAATAAAACCTGGCAGTTAATATTGCCAGGTTTCAAAGTTTTTTAACTTTATGCGGATGAAAGGACTTGAACCTTCACACCTTACGATACTAGAACCTAAATCTAGCGCGTCTGCCAATTCCGCCACATCCGCATCAGTTATAAACAATAACACAATAAAAATGAAATGGGAATAGTAAATTACAAATTTCCCAAAATAGAGACGTGTTATCCGAAGGATTTCTCGAAGAGATTAATCACGTCTCTACTGCAACACGAGGCAAACGGTGTTTGAAAGAGCAGAGAATTTCCCAAGATATGGTGTTTAGCTCGTTTGCCCAGTCGTCGGCAGTAATTTGTTCGTCTTGGTCTTTACCCAATATGGTAACGATTTCGTTTTCTTGAATATCTGGGATGCTGCTGATATCAAGCATAATTTGATCCATCGTAATGGCGCCTATTTGAGCAACGCGCTGTCCTCTAATCATTACCTGCATCTTATTGGACAAATTACGGGGAATACCGTCAGCGTAACCAATGCCAACCACGGCAATACGCATATCGCGAGAAGCTACATATTTATAGCCGTAGCTTACACCAGTTCCAGCTTCGATAGTTTTGACTTGGGTAACGCGGGCTTTGACTTGTAAAACAGGTTTAAGATTTACATTATGCAAATGCTCTGCTGGGTAATGTCCATAAATAGCTAACCCCACTCGCACCATATCATAATGTAATTTCTTACTAACGAGTGTTGCGGCACTGTTGGCAAAGTGCAAACACGGTATCGTAATACCACTAGCTTCAATTTGGGCAATTGCAGCTTCAAACCGTTCATGCTGAAGGTTCATAATGGTAGGGTCTGGACTATCAGCAGTTGCTAAATGCGAATAAATACTCGCGATACGCAAGCGAGGTAAGCGAGTTACCAATTTGACAAATTCCCCAGCTTCTTGCCAATTAGTCCCTAAACGCGACATTCCCGTATCTAGCTTAATATGTACAGGTAATGAACAATTATAATTAATCGCTTCTAAAGTATCGGAAAAAACTAAAGCTTGTCTAGGACTACACAACGTTGGCTGAAGTTGCCAATTCGCGATTGCGTGTATTTGTTCAAAGGTTTGTGCGGCGCCTAATAGTAAAATTGGTGCAGTAATGCCAGCTTCACGAAGTTGAATACCTTCTGGAACTGTCGCAACTCCTAACCAACTGGCGCCAAATGATAACGCGACTTTAGCTATAGTAACTGCTCCATGACCATAAGCATCAGCTTTAACGACCGCCATTAACTGTGTCTGTGGTGCCAGCAACTTCTTTAACTGCTTAACATTATGCTCCACGGCACCTAAATCAATTTCCACCCAAGCGCGTTGCTGCATCCAAGAATAAGTATCTCTTTCCTGATGAGCAATACCCAGAAACTGCTCATTACTCAACATATCCATATAACTCCTACACACCACACGGCGAACTTCACCAAAAGTGAATGAATATTACTTGAATATACAAATCACTCCCAGCAACTCCGAATAATTTGGAAGTTTAACCCTCAAAACTAAATTCGGGCAAGAGCAAAGGGGTATATAACTGTAACAAACTGTGACAAATCCTCAATTCTATATAAAAATCTTTTTACCACAATACATGTAATAAAAATTACAGAATGTTTTTATGGATAATTGCGTAACAAGTCGCGTGACTGCGAATGTTGAAGCTAAAGGCAATGAACACTATGAGGCTGGGGTTGTATATAAGATATCTTAATCTTTAAATCTAACAAGAGTCTTTCCCAGCTTTTAGAGTCACTTGTCGCATGTATAAATTGTGTTAATCTGGCAAACTGAGTTATATTTGTGTTAATATATGTAAAACTAATACCTTGAGCTTTGATCAATGGGGAAGGTCTTAGTATTAAACGCCTCTTACGAACCGCTTAACATTACAAGCTGGCGCCGCGCTGCTATCTTGCTTATCAAGGGCAAAGCGGAACAGGTTGAGCATAATGGTAAATTTCTTTACGCTGACTTCCCACTGCCTACCGTTATTCGGTTGAGGCACTATGTCCGCGTACCTTACAAAGAAATTCCCCTTACTCGTCGGAACTTACTACATCGCGATGGTCACTGCTGTCAATACTGCGGTTATTCCGGAGATGAATTGACGTTAGACCACGTTATTCCGCGCTCCCGTGGTGGTGGAGACAGTTGGGAAAACATTGTAACGGCGTGTGTTCGCTGCAATGTTAGAAAAGGCAGTCGTACACCACAAGAAGCTAATATGCCTTTACGGCATACACCACGAAGACCTTATAGCAGTCTTTATTTTGAGGTGAGCAAACACCTTAAAACAGGAACGCATAAGGAATGGCAAAAATATGTAATCGGTCTCTAATACTACAACATTTTATTAAGAAATGTAAAGTAGGGCAGAGCAATCGATAACGTTCGCACAGAATGCGAGTTGAGCGACGAACTTTTAGAGTTTAGCAGAGAAAATCGTCGTAGGCAACTGCTGTGTTGAAATATTTTTACTTTGGCGATATTTGGCGCGTCTTTTAGAGGCGCCTAGTTCACTCTTGTGATTGACGACTCATTGCCTAAAATATATTAAAGGGTTATCGTGCTTAAGTTTGGTGCGGTAAATATAGTGCTGTCGAGCGATATGGCATAAAAAAGGTCAGTCTAAATGTATATTTAACTCAGACGCAGTGATGTATAAGACTGGCATAATAGATGGTGCCAAGCTTAGAAATAAATGCGAAAATTATAAGTGTGTGGCGATTCATAGTGACTGACGGTGTCACTGGTGGTAATTATTTTATTCACAGAGATAAGGAGCCTCACCAAATCAAAAACAAATTTTATATGCAACTAAACTCTTCCCTTTCTCAGCTTGAGAGTCTAACCTTGACGAACGATTCACATTCTGAAGAGACAGACCTAGACATCGAACCCCTGGTAAGGCAACCGACTAATGGAGCAAACGGCGAAAGTGCTTTTGTCGGACAGCAGCGTAATAACTACCTGGCATACCAGAAATCAGAAGAACTACAGCACATGCTAATGGGGCGCCAACACGAGCGTCATTTAATAGTATTGCAAGATTTTCCTGACCCAGATGCGTTGTCATCAGCTTGGACTTACCAGTTAATAGCCCAGCAATATGATATCAAGTGTGAAATAATTTACGGGGGCACGTTAAGTCACCAAGAAAACATCGCATTAGTCAAGTTAACGGCTTTACCAGCACAACGTTGGACTCCACCAACGCTAAAAACAAAAGATTTATCACTGTATAATGGCTTTGTGTTAATCGATAACCAAGGAACCACCTCGCAGTTATTATCGGCAGTTGTCCAAGCAAAATTGCCGCTTGTAGCAGTTATCGACCATCACAGTTTGCAAGGAGAACTTAAGTCAGAGTTTACAGATATACGTCCTTCGGTACGAGCAACCGCAACAATTTTTACCCAGTATTTACAAACAGGATTACTAACTCTTGACAATAGCGTCAGTCAACATGTTAAATGTGCTACTGCCTTAATGCACGGCTTGCGTTCTGATACCAATCGGTTAATGCAAGCGCAGGAGGAGGATTTTATGGCAGCAGCATATTTGAGTAGGTTTTACGATGCTCAACTTTTAAACGCTGTATTACAAGCGAATCGCTCGAAACGGGTGATGGATGTAATTGAGCGGTCATTAAAAAATCGAATCGTTCAAAACAACTTTTCGATAGCTGGAGTTGGGTATTTACGTTATGACGACCGTGACGCAATTCCGCAAGCAGCAGATTTTCTAGTGACAGAAGAGAATGTCCATACTGCTGTGGTGTATGGTATAGTTCACGACGAAGACGAAGAACTCGAAGTAGTTATTGGTTCGTTACGAACAAGCAAACTGACTTTAGACCCCGACGAATTCATAAAAGAAGCATTTGGGCAAGACAGTAGCGGTAGATTTTTTGGTGGTGGACGTACCAGTGCAGGTGGATTTGAAATTCCAATGGGCTTTTTGTCGGGAGGGAACGAAAACTCCGCTTATGCCAAAATGAAATGGGAAGTTTACGACTCGCAAATCAAGCAGAAGTTGTTGAGACTAGTAAACCCAAAGGATAATCCAATTCAGTCTGAATAACATCAAACCCAGGACATTGATGTAGAGACGCGATTAAATCGCGTCTCTACATGTAATAGGGAATATATATATAGAGGAATAGGAAAAATATTATTATATAGACATGAGAATCCAAGTTAACTTTACTTCACTATTGTCCCAGTTTAAAGCCCGTCACTGGTGGTTTGGGATTTTGTTATCGATAGCAATGGCCGCTCCTGCTCAAGCATCAGTAATTTTGCGTATCGCAATTGAGCAGAACGTTAACCAAGTCAGAGTCGGTAGTTCTACAACTGCGGTTGTGAAGGATGGTAGTGGTCGGACGCTAGGACAATTACCAGCAAACAGCGCATACTTTGCTCAACCTGTACCTGGAGGTGGAGTTGCGTTAGATAAATGGCGTTCAGGTTTGTTTTGGATTGAGCCAACTGCAAAAGGGTATGTTTTTATTGGTGACAGGTGGTATCGAGGCAGAACTTTAGTAGTTCCAACTGGTCAAGGTTTAACAGCGGTTAATTGGATTGATTTAGAAGAGTATCTTTACAGCGTTATTGGTGGTGAAATGGACGCACGTTGGCCCCAAGAAGCACTTAAAGCACAAGCGATTGCCGCACGTACCTATGCTATTTACAGACGCGAACAAAATCGCAATGACCCAATTTTTGATTTAGGGGACACTCCAGACAAGTGGCAAATATACAAAGGAATAGTAAGCGAATCTCCTAGTACACTAGATGCAGTCGATAAAACAGCGGGTCAAGTGTTAACTTACAACAACCGAATAATTGAGTCAGTATTTCATGCTTGTTCGGGTGGACATACCGAGAATGTCGAAGATGTTTGGGGAAGAAAAGAACCTTATCTGCGGGCAGTACCAGACTTTGACCAAAATATTCCTGAGTGCAGTTGGCAACGAACTTTTACAGCAGCAGAAATTGGTCAACGTTTTCCCGAAATTGGTAAAGCCAAGCAAATGGCAATAGAAACAGTATCACCTTTTGGTAGTGTCAGGTCGTTACGTATTGTCGGTGATAAAGGGACCAAAGTATTACGTGGTGAAGATGTACGGACAGCGCTCAAACTCAGAAGTACCCGCTTTACAGTTGCTAATGCACCTGGTGGTAGCTTTTCACTTCAGGGTCGAGGTTTCGGGCACGGTGTAGGCTTGAGTCAATGGGGCGCCTACAATTTAGCATTACAACGCGCAAATCACCTACAAATATTAGCTTATTACTTCCGAGGTGTAGCACTCTCACCTATTAGAGCTAGATAATACTACTTCTGTTGTGGAATAGTCTTGTGGAATGGGTGTCCTCACCCGTTCCATCCATAAAAAGTGTTAAGATAAGCGCAAATAAGGTTAGTTTATATTTACTATGACTGCACCTACAGAAATTCGTGAACGAGCAATAGCGCTGCTTGATCAATTACCAGGAGAATCTTTAGAAAGGGCAGTTGAATTTTTGGAAGCCCTTTCTCATGAAGCTTTGCAGGAATCAGAGGTGCCAAAGTCTAAAGTAGATGAAGCAGGTTTACTTGAAGTGATTAAAAAACGTTTGCCACCAGAACAACGTGAAAGATTGAATTACTTGCGATACTCGAACGAGGATGAAGAAATTACAGACGCAGAACATCAAGAACTCCTTATGTATATTGAGCGCGTAGAAGAACAAGATGTTGAACGTATGGAAGCATTGATTAAACTCGCTCAACTTCGCTCGTGTGATTTAAAAATAGTGATTGACGAGTTCTTACCTAAGCATAGCAACATCGTCTAATGCCCAAAATTCCAGGCGTATCGTTGCTATTCGTGCGCGTGGTTACTGCGAGTATTGTCGTTGTTCCGAGCAATATACCACTGAAAGTTTTACAGTTGAGCATATAAAACCCAAGAACGCAGGTGGTGAAACATCTGTAGAAAATCTTGCTTGGAGTTGTTCTGGCTGTAATGGTCATAAACACGCCAAAATTAAAGGACTCGATTTAGAAACCAGAGAAAAAATTGCGCTATATAATCCTCGACAGCAACTTTGGAGAGAGCATTTTGAATGGGCGGGCAAGGATGCCCACCCCACAAGAATTGTATATTTTCTACAAGGTTGTTAATTTAATCAAGATTACCTTCTTCCAAGCGTTTTACTTCTTGGTCGAGTAAATCGGTTTCTGTAGAATAAGCTAGATTTTTATTACCGATAAACTTGTTAGCGGCAAACTGTTGAGCAAAATTGATTTTATTCTGTAACTCTTGGCTAATGCTAGATAGCAATTTGGCACGAGAAATTCGTTCGGAGTTTCTTTGAGTGATTTTAGTATTACGCCACTGAATCCAAAAATATCGAATTAGCGGTATAACTAAAAATCCGGTACCGTAAGCTAGAAGCAGCCAGTAAATACCTTGAACAAAACCAACAAGTCCACCTAACTTAGCGGCTACAACACCACCACGTAGTAAACTACCAAGAATTAAGGCGCCTACAAAGTTAGCAATACCCAAACCAGCACTTAACATAATTTGTCCAGAAGTTGCGGCGCTAAACTTCCATTTCAGCTCTTCAAGGTAAGATGCTATAGCATGGCGCCGTTTTTTAACTGCACTTACTTGTAACTCAGGAAAGTAATAAACAATTTCTCCAGAGGGACTAACTTGAGGTTGACCGTTGAAGCGTGTCAATGTTGGAAGCATGTAATCTTCGTATTCTTGCTGGTACTTTTCGCCGATATTATCTAGGTATGGTGATATTTGCTCTGCCACAACGGCGCCGCGATTTTCACTTATAACTGTAGCAATCTCCTGCCAGCGACGTTCCTCTAAATTCGCATTCGGATTACCATCACCGAATAAGAATGAGAAAACAGCCTCGAAGAAATTTAGCTCCCGTTTCTCATGGCGCCGTTCACGATAATGACTATCGTAATTAGGACTGAGAAACCACCAAAAATCAGGGAAGTAAAAGAAACTTCCTCCACTAGAACCCCAATCACCACCACTATCACCACCACCATCACGGTTAGACATGGCAGTAATTATCAAAAATATAGCAATAGTTATTAAAGCAATCGAAGCAACCAGAAAAATACCGAAAGAAATTCTAATTATGTAAAATAAAATACTCCAAACTTTATTCCACCATTCCTGCAACTTAAGCTTAAAATACTTGTCGCGTAGGATATCACGGAAGTTTTTAGGAAATAAAAATACAATATCACCAGTATCAGCAACTTGTAAGTGACCTCCAGCATCGGATGCAAGGGCTAACAAACCTTGATTGGCTTGTCCAACGTTTAAACCAACTTGGGTTGCCACATCACCAACGGTGACACGGTACCCTAATTGTTCAACAGCCCGCATTATCGAAGGATTGGGAGCCATTTTTTGGTCTCCTATAAAAAATAACTCTATTTCAAGTATAAAGTTTGATTTACAATACTGTCGGGTAGTTGCTACATCGCATCAACGCGATTCTAACTTTTTGACGCGCTGCTCTAAGGTATTTACTTGCTGTTTGAGTTCAACTACTAAAGTTGCTAACCTATCAAACATTTGGTCACGCTGTGACTGCGTTGTTGTTCGACGTGCGGGTGCTGGTAAGGTTGGTGAAGTACGTCCTGGTGAAGGGAGTGTACGATTTGTTTGGGCTTCAAGGTTAGCTAAACGAGACTCCAAGCGGTTAAAATCAGCTTGTAGGTTATTTAAGCGAGATTCGATAAGCTGTGATGAAGCGGTTTGGGCAAATAAACCGCTCCACAGTATGATGGCTAAAACTAATGCCACCATTAACCGTCCAAGCATATTGTTCGGGTTTAGATAAAATTTTTGGACAGAAATTTGAATTTATTGTATTTTCATTTTTGAAGGTACATATATATCTTTAGGTGGAATTGCACTAAGTATTCGTGGCTTGATTCGCTATAATGCCGATTAAGTTGAGGTTTTCTAAAATTTCTTTGGTTTGGGTAAGTTCGGCACGAGTTATTTGACCCAGACGGGCAATTATTACTATGGCGTTACATAGCGTTGCTAAAATTCTTGCATCTACTGTATTAAGTATTGGTGGAGCGTCTACTAATATGAGGTCGTAATTTTGCTCGAATTCTTTTAGCAGTTCTTTCATGCGTCGCGAACTTAGTAATTTGACTGTATCTTCTAAATGGGGACCTGCGGTTAGTACATCTATTGATGGATGGATTGGTTGAATGTAGTCTTTAAATGTTGAGTGTGCTTCATCGACTAGTAAAAGTGATAGTCCCCATTCGTTTTGTAGGTCGAGGTATTTATGTAAACTCGGTTCGCGTAGGTTTGCGTCAATAATTAATACTCGATGGTGTGTTCGTGCAGAACTTACGGCAAGTCCTAATGTTACTGTTGATTTTCCCTCACCGAAGTTAGCTGACGTTACCATCAATGATTTATATGGTAAAGGTGAGTTGAGAATGTTGATATTTTGATATGCCATATCCAGGTTCTCATGCGATGGCAAAGAAGCTACCGCAACTGGCGAATCCGCAATCAGTATTTTAGTACTATGATTCGTTAATAATGTTCGCTTACGTCTGTGATTCTTTGCTAATTTAGGGACTATTCCTAATAAGCGTAAGTTAGTAATTCGTTGCAGTTCATATGATGTGTGAATTGAGTCGTTGAGCATTTCTAAGATTAGTGCTACAACAATACCAATTATCGGCGCCGCAATAGCACCTCCACCCAGTATAAATGAGCGACCACTACCAGTATATATTCCACGTTCCGGCGCCTCTAATGTTTGCCAGTTAAAACCACCTTGAGCAAGTTTTAAACTTAGCGACTGCTGCGTTTGCATTAATTGTTCAAGGGTTTTACGGTTGGTTTGCACTTCAGGTAGTAACCGATTGTATTCTGCTATCAAACTAGGATATTTAGCTAATTCAGCTTGTAAACGCTTTTCTGAGCTTGATAAACTTTTTTCGTTCGCTTCTAAACCAAGTGCAGTTGTTTGTACCTGTATTACTTCATCTGCTAACTTAATATAAACTTCTGCCATTTGCCTTTCAGTTAATAATGACTCATTAGAGGCAGATTGCTTTAAAGCTTGATTTATTACTGCGTCAATTTCTGAATTTTTTAGTTGCGAAGCTTTTTTCCCTGTTTGGAAAGCTAACGCACGGGTAACTTCTTGTTTGAGCAATGCTAATTGACTTTCTCGCTGTTGGACTAGTTTCTGTACTACTGGAGAGTCATCGGTGTAGCGAATTCGCTCTCGCGCTAAACTTAGCTCTGTTCTTTGAATTTCATTAAGTAGTGTTTGATACCTTGTAGATTGACTTAAGCGCGACGAAATTATGGCACTACTCGGTGATGCTGCTAGCTTATCTTGCAACGCTGCATATCTAGCTTGCACATCTTGTAATTGTGCGCGTGTACTTTGTAACTGCTTCTGAGTATCTGCCAGATTTTCTAAAACAATTTTTGATTGCGTTTCTGGGTCAAGTATATTATGTTTTTTACGGAAAGCTTCTAAATTGCTTTCGGCAGTTACAACACTACTTTTTACCTTTGGTAAACGTTCGTTAACAAACGTCATTCCTTTAGTTAGTCGCTGTTTCTGCTGTTCAATATTATAATCTTGGTATACTCTAAGTAACGTTTGTAGTACCCGTTGTGTTTTGATAGGGTCATGATTTTTATACTTGATTTCAAACAGTTGACTAGGGGTGCGGTTTATTCCAGTCCCTGACTCTACTCGTGCAACACTCAGAGGTGACTTTTTACCTTTTGTGCCTTTTATGTCTTCAATTTTAATATCAGGATAATCAGGACGTAGTATTACAACTGCTTTTTCTATTAAGTGATTACTTAGCATTAATTGTAACTGCCCTGTATAGTCTACTACCTCTACATTTGAGTCTATAAAGTCGCTATTTGCATCAGTTGGGTTATTAGATGATTTTGTGGTATATAAATTTGACCTGACAAGTAGTTGCATCGAGCTTTGATAATTTGGTTTTGCAAGAAACGCCAAAATACCTGCGGTTGACATCACTGCACTTGCTACACCCAGAATTAAAATGCGGCGCCGGAGTATAATTTTGAATAATTGCCTGATATCAACTGTATGCACTCGTTCTTTTCCAACATTATTAATAGCCACAAATAAACCTCTTTTTAATTTTTGTAGGTTGCGTGAAACCCAACGTATATTATTAAACTTTTATTTACGTTAATAAGACTCCAGCTTTAAACATAGATGGAATCTAATTATAATATTGACTGTTAAAATGTCATCAGTACATAGATATAATACTAATTATACCTATTTATATAAATACTTATTATTGCATCAGCTACACGCTGCCAACTCCATTGTTTGACCTTGTCATAATTATGTTTATAATAAACACGACAATGTTTAGTTAAATTTAAATCAATCTCCTAACTCCCTTCCGCACGGGGAGCTACAAAACGTTCATAAATTATTTATATTTCTCCATGTTTTCTTTATTCAAATAATTTATATAGCAGTAATCTTATTGATTTTTTTATAGAAAAAGATTAAAGATTTTGTGAAGATGACTGAAGTATTACGGAATATAGAGTGAAATGTATGTAGAATAAGCGCTATATAAATGATAATGTGTTCTAGAGGCAAGACTTTTAATCCAGTTACGAATCTGTGTTTTGACCAATTGGAGCAATTATTCATAATTCTTTCTTGAAAGTAATTGCTTATACAGGTCTCTTATTTGGTATTATGTACTTTTATGTACTTATCAAAGCGATTACTTGATATTATACTTATGAAAACTTTAAATTTATCTTTCCCTATTTATTCTTGTGTTTGTTTTTACATAGTGGGTTCCTAGGAATCTCACCATTTTTATTTATAAGTGTTTTATCAATGTCCGTGAAAAATAATACTAAGTTACTATATTGCAAACATTCAGCAACAACAATACACATGAAGACATCTATTATTACACCAACCTACAATTCTGAAAAAAGCATTGAAAAAACTATCTTAAGCGTAATATCTCAGCCACACGATTTTGATGTAGAGTATATTGTGATAGATGGTGGTTCGACCGATAAGACTTGTAAAATCATCAAAAAGTACTCTGATTATATAGATAAATTTATCTCTGAACCAGATAAAGGTGCCTACGATGCAATGAATAAAGGTATAAATATTGCCAGTGGTGATATCATTGGCATTATCAACTCCGATGATTGGTACAATTATGGCGCCGTCCAAATAATTGAGCAAGAATTTCTCGCAAATCCTGATGTAGACGTTTTTTACTCTTCAATTGACAATTATTATCAAGGTGAGTACGTTGCAAGATTTTTTCCAGGAAATTTAGATAAATTACCAATTCGATTTACATTAAATCATCCCTCGTGCTTTATTAAGAAATCAGCATATGAATTAGCAGGGTTATATAATACACGTTATGCAATAGCTGCCGATTATGATTTGATATTACGGTTGTACTTCTCGAACTTTAAGTTTCACTGTATTAACACGTCACTTGCTGCATACTCGCTTCAAGGGATGAGTTCATCGACCAATCCTTGGACACGTGCCAAGCTGATATATGAATCTTGGTTAATTAGTCAGCAGACTAATACTTGTTTATATAACTATCATAAAGAGCAACGTCAAGCTTATATTGCGTGGGTTGCGAATGAAGTATTTGCAGTACCTGCTAGGTTTTTTCTCAAACCATCAAATGCAAGAAAGCTTAAAATCTTTGTAAATAAATTTACTAAAAGACCTGTTGCCGATAAGTTTGGAAGATGGTAAAAAAAGCTACTGTTTTGGGGAGGAATGAACCGTCCTGAAAACGAGGAGGCAGTTATTATATTTGCTCTCGCAGTGTTATAAATATTTATTACAAAAAGACTCAGAATACAAATTATATGTGGTAGGCACCAATCCTTCACCAAAAATACTTATGCTAGCGTGTAACAATATTGTCATTACAGGATTTATTGAAAACCCGACGAATTCTTTTGAGCGAGCAGCAGTTGGAATAGTGCAGTGAGTAATAATTTCAAGCTATGGATAAAATTGATTCAGGAATTTTATAGTATGTAGTAGCATAAGTAAAAGATAGGTAGAGAATTAGGCAGTCTAAGAGATACTACAATTACAATGACCGACACAACTAACGAACGTTTGGACTGGACAGAAGCTGGACTCGATAGACAAGTCGATGTCAATGCTGATTTACGAACATCAGTAGAGATATTGCGAAATCGGAACGAATCCCTACAAGCGACTGTTGCGGATTTAAGATTTAAGGTCGAAGCATTAATGTCTATAGCTCTACAGCAGCAAAAGAATTTTGGACTTGTCGCTGAGGAATTGAAGCAGCAAAAGCAAGATATTTCTCAACTCACCAAGTTTCAATGCAATACGAATCAAGCTATAGACAAAGTTGGAATAATTTTAGAGAAAATGGTTATCCAGCAGTCAAAAGAAAAAGGCATTGACTGCTAGTTTAGGTAAATAAAGGTTAATATTTCGCACTTCTATTGCGTTTCATTAGCGACAGCTAAACCTGCTAAATATCCGGTTGTCCAAGCGCTTTGAAAGTTAAAACCACCAGTTATACCATCGATATCTAGTACTTCTCCAGCAAAGTGTAATCCAGGAACTAGCTTACTTTCCATTGTTTTGAAGTTAACTTCTTTAAGCTGGACACCACCACAAGTGACGAACTCATCTTTAAATACACCTTTACCGTTTACAGGAAATTGTTCTTGAGTAAGTTCCTGAATGAGTAAATTGAGTTGTTTTTTGGAAAGTTCTGCCCAGCGAGTTTCACTCTCAACTCCTGCACGTGTTGCCATATATTGCCATAGACGGTGAGGTATATCTACACCACGATGTAATAAAATTGCCCGTCTTGGTACTTCGTCTTTGACTGCCAGTAATTTTTGTCGTAGTTCTTCTTGAGTAAATTGCGGCAACCAATTAACAGACAAATTTGCCTGATATTTACTAGAGTGTAATACACGGGCGCCCCATGCCGAAAGTTTGAGTACAGCAGGGCCACTAACTCCCCAATGCGTAATTAACAATGCTCCAGTTTGCTCTAATTGATTATTTCCTGGAACAGTCAAACGTAACTTAACAGGGTTAACGCTTACACCTGCCAATTCGCGTAAACTTTCATCACGAACATTAAAAGTGAATAGTGAAGGAACAGGTGATTCGATATTATGTCCAAAGGACCGAGCAATTTTATAACCTACCGGATTACTACCAGTCGCCACTAACAAACGGTCAGCTTCCAATGTATCACCCGACTTGAGAACCACCTCAAACCCTTTACTTAACTTATTTACCGACACAACGGCTGTACCTGTGCAAATTCTGATACCTACATATTTAGCGGTTTGTATCAAACAATCAACAATAGTCTCCGAATTATCGGTAGTCGGAAACATTCGTCCATCAGGTTCAGTTTTAAGTTCAACACCATGTTTATTAAACCAAGTTACAGTATCTTGAGCTTGAAACTTAGTAAAGGCGCCAATTAAAGCTTTACTTCCTCTAGGATAGTTTTGTGTCAGCACTTTCGGGTCAAAACAAGCGTGGGTAACGTTACATCTCCCACCACCCGACACACGCACTTTCGACAGCAGTTGTCCACCTGCTTCCAACAAAATAATTTCTGCTAAAGAATTTGCCCTAGCAGCAGCAATGGCGCCGAAAAAACCAGCGGCGCCTCCCCCAATTACAATAATTCTTAAAGGTCGCAACGCGAAATGCCTATACAATTACAACTGGACAATACCACACTAGCTTTTTTTGGCGCATTTGAGTGGATTTTTTATTGGTTGAAAATTGTATAAGTTCATGACTCTATTTTCTGCAAGATAAAATTAAGGCACGTTTTTGTAAACTTGTTTCAAAATATACACGATGATAATTATTAACACTGTCAAAGAGAATGGCGCCTGTTTAATATCTGCCCTCACTGTTCACCAGACTATAAGTCGGTGCGTGACGCTACAAGTTTTATCACTACGTTGAAATATTTTCGTAGCGTCACGCACCCTACGGTTGAATGTCACTTACAAAGAGCATTTTGAGGCGCCAATAAAACCGGGTCGGTGCGTGACGCTACAAGTTTTATCACTACGTTGAAATATTTTCGTAGCGTCACGCACCCTACGGTTGAATGTCACTTACAAAGAGCATTTTGAGGCGCCAATAAAATCGGGTAGGGTGCGTGAAAGCTATTACTATCAATCAATTTAACGCAAAATACAGTGCTTTCACGCACCATAATATCGTTAAGTAAGTGCCTACATCGTTAAAAATAAATCAGTCTTAGGATGAAGTTGAACATAGCTTAAGAATTATAAGCTGGAATTAATACTTACACAACGACGTTTCGTATAGTTTGAGTAATATTGATGAATCTAGTTATTACAACAGCTAGGCACCATACAAGCTTAGGATTTTTTATCAATGGAAACCCCAAATAATACTCGGATGTAACAAACTCATCCGTTACATCCGTGCTTGTCCGTTGCCAAGATTACCACATTTTTTTAGCAGAGGCGCCTAACCAGCCAATCAAGTTATCTTTTTGACTTGAGTCAAGTTTATCTATAAGTTTTAATTGATACTTAGTTGGAATTGGAGAAGTGAGAGTAACGGTATGTGTATTTAACTGGTCTTGATGGAAAACAGTTACTTGCATACAGTCATTAGGTTGGTAATCTTTAAGACGTTCAGCTAAACCGTTGGCGCCGACTTTAATACCATCTATTGCTAGTAATTCATCACCAGGATCAATTCCAGCAATTTGTGCGGGTGAACCAGCTTCGACAAATTTAATTATTTCTCTACCATTTTCGGTAGTAACCCGCACACCCAAGTAAGGTTCTTCGTTATTATCACCGACTAATTGCAAACCAAATGGTTCAAGAAAGCTATTAAAAGGTAAATCTTCTAACCCGTCAATATAACGCTCAAAGAAATCAGATAAATCTATTCCTGCTACCGACTCGATAACCGATTGTAGCTGTTCAGGAGTAAAACCTATTTCGTCTTTACCAAATTGCTCCCACATAATGAATAGAACGTTATCAAATGACTTTTTATTACAATGACGCGCACGAATCATTAAATCGAGTAACAGCGACACCATTTCACCTTTAAGGTAGTAAGAAATTTGTGAATTACCGCTGTTTGCATCGGGACGGTATAATTTGATCCACGCATCAAAACTTGATTCAGATAATGGTTGAACTTTTCTTCCGGGGGTATTTTGATACCTAGTAATTTCTTGACTTAAGTGTGATAAGTACGATGTTGCGTCATAAATTCCTGCTCGTAAAGGAATTAATAGGTCATAATAACTTGTCGTTCCCTCACAAAACCAAAGTGAAGGAGTATAATTTTCTCCATCGTAGTTAAATACTTCGAGACCTTTAGGACGAATTCGCTTTACGTTCCACAAATGAAAAAATTCGTGAGCTACAAGCTGCAAGAACCGCTCATACTTATCTTTATCTCTAAATCCAAACCTTTGATATATTAGCGAGCATGAGTACTTATGTTCTAATCCACCAAAAGCTTGAGCAAACAAATGTAACAAAAATATGTATCGAGAATAAGGTAATCCGCCAAACATCTCGGCTTCGACTTCGATGATACGCTTAATATCATTAATCATCCGTTCAACTTGATAATTACCTTTTCCCCAAATTGCCAGTTCATGGGGTTTACCTAGTACCTCAAAGTTATATACTTCGTGTGTACCTATTTCAAAGGGGCTATCAACTAATGTATCAAAATCAGCTGCACGAAAGGTATTAGCTTTTCCTGGTACAGGTGGTAGTGCTGTAGTTACACGCCATTGCTTTGAAGGCGCCTCAATTGTAATATCTATTGGGAGTTTATCGTAATTTGGTATTCTAAAAAATAATCCGGCGCCGTTGAAGTAACCGTGTGTAGAGTCTAAATGGTTAGTTCTTACCGACAACTCCGCCGCAAAAATACGGTATTTTATAGTAACTAATGAAACAGTAGTAATATCTTTCGTATTAATTTGCCAATGATTTTTACTAATTTTGCACACCTGCAAAGGTTCATCATTACAAAATGCTGTAAAATCTTGTAAATTTTTAGAGTACTCTCGTACTAAATAAGAACCTGGTGTCCAAACAGGGAATTTTAAATCAAGAATAGGTGATGGGCAATTTTGAAGTAGCAAACTAACTTCATATAAGTGAGTTTGCGGTTGCGGCATTGCCACGTAATAATGAATTATACTAGGGGAAAGTTCTTTACTGTTATCTTTACTGCTGGCGCCTACGTGAGATGTGATAAGTTCTGTCATTGTCGAAAAGTTAATAACGAGCTAGATATTTAAGTGTAGCGTAAATGTAGAGACGTGTTATCCGAAGGATTTCTCGAAGAGATTAATCACGTCTCTACAGTTTGGGATTTTACCAACGATTTATAAATATTATATTTTTCTAGCTAAATTCATCAATTGGTTTAAATTAACTAAGTTGATTACTTGTTTATTGGCATCGATATTTATCCAACCTTTTTCATGTAGTTTTTCCATAATTTTTTCAGCTTCATCAACACCTATCTCAGTCACATCAGCAAAGTCTTGGCAAGATACATTAAATATTTCTCTACCGTTTTCTGATTCTTGTCCATAATTTTCACCCAGAGAAATTAAGGTGTAGGCAAGTTTAACAGCAGGAGGTGCCGAACGCATTTGCAACCGCATGTTAACATGACGTAGGCGCCGTACCATCATCTGTAACATGCGATGATGTAGTTGTGGGTCTTTAAATAAAATTTGAATAAAACAGTTTCTAGAAATACTTAGTAATTTTACTGGGGTTAAAGCAATTACATCTGTAGAACGAGGAGACTCATCGAGAATTGCCATTTCTCCAAAAAAGTCACCTCTACCCAAAATTGCCAGTGCGCGATAATCTTCACCAGCAGTACGTCGAACTTTTACCCAACCCGAAATTACAAAATAAACTGCATTTCCCCAGGAATCTTCCATTAATACAGCACGTCCGGTCGGATATTCATGTTCGGTAGCAACATTCAACATCCACTCTATTGTTTGAGGACTAGCTGTACTTAATAGGGGAAAGGTTTCACTAAAAATTGCTGTCAGCATGAACGTGCAAGAACGATAATAAAATAGGTGGAGGATAATTAAAAAGCTGCTAATTTATTGAGTTATAAAAATTAACTGACTTTATTAATAAGTTAAATATATTTGAATATTGACCGCAACTTTTAAATAGTATTGGTCTTGTATCTATTAGAACACAAATTACAATTTGTCAAATCGGAAGTTTCACGGAAATTTTTACTTTTATTCTTTATGCTCTGTTCCCTTATTTTCCGAAATCGTTAAGTTTCTGATTTGACTATCTAAGTTGCCTAACAAACGATTTAATACTGTTAACGCTTCTAGTTGCTCGCTGCTACTGTTACGACTCTGTAATAATCTATCTTGCATCTCATGTAACTTGAAACTGAGTTGTTGGGAAATTCCTAATGCGTCACGACTAAGACGAGATAGTTGTTGCTGCTGATAAAATTTTAAGGCTGCTCCTTTCAATACTTGTAGCGTTGCTTCCTCCCCATACATTCCTGGCATGACTCGCAACCGCAGTAGTATACGTTGATTTCGATATATGTACTCTTTTTCTATTTGCCTTAGCTCCGATAGAGTAGTTACACGTATATTTGCGAATCGCTTCAGTTCGTTTAACGCGCCTTGGAATACTGAAAGAGGTAATTTTTCTAACACTGACTGTAATACACCGTTTTCACTCCAAAGGATTTTACCCTCGTAAGGTAGTCGTTCAAAATAAAGCCTTCCAATTCCCCCAACAATTACTCTGCCTAACAACTCTTCTAAAAATTTTTTGGGTGGCAGTGATGCTAACAACTCCACAGGGGTAAACTCGTCGGGTGAAGGAACTAATAATAATGGTGTTTTCGTAATTGGTGTAGACTCTATCGCTGTTTCCTCTGCCTTTTTGGTTGTCGCAGCTTTAATTTCTGTATGAATTATATCGCTATCTGATGTATTTAATGTATTTGTACTAGTATGATTATCTGTATATATATCATCTATATATGTTACATTTTGCTGCGTGTTCTCTGAAGTGGTGTGTGGTTGTTGTGAAAATACTTCAGGTAAGGAAATTCGTTTGTTAACGGATTGGGAAGTATTTTTGTAATTTAAATATACCGAAAGTATTGAGCGATGAGTTTCAGCGTCCATTGGCCGAATCACCATCGTACAATTTACATATGACAAAATACGATTTACGTAATCGAGAGCTACATCGTCCCTTGAGTTAACCATTCCCAAGATTAAGCTCTTGCCCTCAAACCGTAGGGGCAATATTTGATGGTAGAGGCAAGCTTCAAAAGATAAGAAACTCTCAATAAGCTGAAATATCTCTGTTCTTACTGACTCCTGGTTCCATTCAAGCTCTGTGTCGGGTGACACTTGCTTTGTCATTGTCTCGGTGTCAATTGGTTTGTCCTCTGAAGACAGCATAGTTCCTGTGCAGTAATATATCCTACCTTTCTATTCTTCCCATAACTTCGGGTGTAGTTAACAGGCGCCCACTGAATTTTACTTAAATTAAAATAGGCGCCACTTCGAGACGGCGCCTGCATGTTTGATTATTATTCAAATAGTACTTATCTACCACTGCTACATCTAGTCTTCTGTTCGCAACGCTTGTGCAGCTAAGTAAACTTTCGTCCATTCACCCATTGTTTGGTGCGCTTTAAGTTTTAATTTTGGTGCAATAGCTTCGACAGATTCCCCAGCTTTACGTAACTCTAGAATTTGTCTTTGGGTTGGAGTCAGTTTTTCCAACAATTGCTCCCACTGTACAGGAGTTAAGCCAAAATTATGCTCAATTAAGGAAGTTCCTAACCAAGTATCGACTAGTTCAGGTTTATTTTTCAGCGCAAAAACGCGGATAGCATGATAGCTGATTTTTTCTCGCAGTCGATAAATTTCCTTGATTGGTTTATTTAATTTCTTGGCAATGGCATCTTGTGACTTGCCTTGTAAGTACATCCGCAACCACTGTACAGCATCTTCTCCAAGATTTTCTTTTAGGTAGTTTTCAAATTCCTGCTTAACATCGGTTCGCAGGGTTTGCTGTTCTTCTAAATCTTGTGCTTCTTGGTAGTCGGCAATTGCCTGGTTGTCTACTAAGTTGATTCGGTTGTCGCTGTCGTCGGTTAAAACTTCTTCTGAAACTAATTTTACCAAATCACTCGTCGGAACCTGCGTTAAGCCACCACGTGAAGTACGTCGTAAATAGTTTACAAATCTATATACAAGCAGCGGTTGATTACGTATTGGACGTAGGCAATATTCTTCAACGTTGGCGAATAACAGCGCGTTCTTTAACCTTGGGTCTGACGTAGACTGGGAAATAAAACTCATTTGAGAAAGTATATAATTATCACTTTGCAGCAATTCTTGAATGACTTCCTGTAACACGTCAACTACTGAGCGTTGACGGTCGCGACTTAACGAAACCCAAGTTTGAATTTTATTGCGTAAAGTAACTAGTCCACCCAAGCGAGTAATCAAGTTACGATAGGCAACGTCTCTACCTTTACCTAAGTAGCGCTGTTGTAAAATTTTAAAGCGGTACTCCATTGCTTGCTTGGCAATATCTAAATCTTTGGGACTTAGTTGTTCATAGCGTGTTTTGTCACTTCCAAGCAACCAATTAACAATACTTTCTTTATTTGCTACACTTTGTTCTGAACACTCAGCAGCCAAGCGTGAGTGCCAGTATGAAGCAAGCTTTTCCGCAATTGTTTCCATTGCGAGATTGCGCTCCTCAAAACCCTGTCTTAAAGTTTGTATCACACACAACCCCCTGTTATTATTCCACTTAGAGTCTTTTAACTGGCAGTTGCACCCAACCAGAGATAATATATATTACTAGATTTACCACTACACACTTTAATTACGTTCGGACTTATGTAATTTATGCAATGATTTAGATATTTTTAGATTTTTTTCTCCTTCATGGAAATGTATACTTCGATTTATCCCAGATATTTTGACGGTTTGTAGTTATATTAAGTTTTGTAAACATAGTTTTATTGATATTTGATATATAAGAAACCGGGTTTCTACGCCAAAATCGTTTTTTATTACCAGATGTCGATAAAGAAACCGGGTTTCTAGGATTTTAAAAGCCATCAGTAGCATGACGAAGTTTGAGCGCTTTATGTTTCACGCTCTTTTCACCTGCGTAGATAAAAAATCAGAGATAGCTTTTATACTATATAACTCTTATGTAGCCCAATCTTCGTTTAATTAACAAAGATTTAGCAAACTCAGTGTGTAAGTTTATAATTTGTTCATTTTTAGGCTTTTTTATGGCTTACTTCAATAATTCTTAAAAAAAAGGTTGCAATTTAAAAGTACCCATAAGGGTACTTTGTGTACAAACTTTGACGCTCGTAACAAGTACGGAAGCTTGGCTGTCTTTTAACTTCTGCGTATTATTGGATTCTCTACAGATAGTCGATACTCCTCTACCTGGTCGGTGTAGGCAATGGGCAGAACAGCTTCGACGTTTTCATGAGGACGTGCAATAATCACCCATGACTCTAAAGTTCCACCGTGACAACTTTCTGCTGCTTCAATACCAGCAGCCATAGCGGTTTTAACTTCTGACACATCCCCACGAATATTAACTGTAAAGCGTGCGCTACCAACTCGTATGTAACCAACGAGTGTGACTCGTCCAGCCTTTACCATTGCATCTGCTGCTGCAAGAACAGCAGGAAACCCCTTGGTTTCTAGTGCGCCAACTGCCTGTAGTGGCATTGATAATCTCCTATATCAATAAAATTATTTAGCATTAGGAATTTATTGTACGACGATAAAGCGCATCAAAATATTCTGAAAGGTTCAGATTTACTGGTAAAATGAATTGGCAAAACGGTTTCTATATTTTCTGGAGGGTTTGGAATTACAAAGTAAGTCATAACTTCACCTCCAAAAGTTTGATTGGCTGCTTCTATACCAGACTGTACCGCGCGCTGAACTTCTGCGACTTGTCCACGCACCACAACTATTAGGCGCCCACTTTCTGCTATACCATAGTAAACAATAGCCACCTCAGCAGATTTTACCATAGCATCTGCTGCCGCTAGTACAGCAGGAAAACCAAGTGTTTCAATTGCTCCAACCGCCTGTGGCATTACCCGCTCCACTACACAAAAATGAAAGTAAAACAATTATACGTTGAGTAGTGGTAAAATAAATGAATAGTTAATTTTTATGTGCTTTTACCGTAAATGTCTTCTTTTGGTGTAGAGCAATTTCCATTTCCAAAGTTTTTACCCGCTACAGTTGAGCAGTTAGTTGAGTCAGCTTCAATTGCTATAGCGCAAAAAATCGAACGAGCAGAAATTATCACTCCCCTGAGTAATCAACCAATCACTACTGCTTACGTACATCAAGGTAGTGGTGGCACTCCTTTTTTATTGATTCACGGGTTTGATAGTTCGGCACTAGAGTTTCGGCGCCTTTTGCCTAATATAAGCGAAAACAACGAAACTTGGGCTGTTGATTTACTAGGATTCGGATTTACTGACAGACTATCGGGTGTAAAATTTAGCCAGGTAGCGATAAAAACCCATTTATACCACTTTTGGAAAAGTTTAATTAATAAACCAGTAATTTTAGTCGGCGCCTCAATGGGTGGCGCCGCAGCACTTGACTTCACGTTGACTTATCCAGAAGCAGTTGAAAAATTAGTATTAATAGATAGCGCGGGTTTGGTGGGTAATTCACCACTGGTAAAATTTATGTTCCCACCTTTAGATACACTTGCTGCTAATTTCTTACGTAGTCCAAAAGTCCGCCAAAGTATTTCTCGTGCAGCTTACAAAAATAAAGAGTTAGCAACAATAGATGCTCAACTTTGTGCAACCCTACACTTAGAAATGCCTAATTGGAACACTGCATTAATCGCTTTTACAAAAAGTGGTGGCTACGGTGCGTTTAGATTTACAAAGTTATCAGAAATTCAACAGCCTACACTTATACTATGGGGTGATGACGATAAGATATTAGGCACAAAAGATGCTCAAAGATTTAAGCGCGCTATTCCCAATAGTAAACTAATTTGGATTCAAGATTCTGGACATGTTCCACATTTAGAACAACCGCAAATAGTCGCACAACATTTATTAGAATTTTAGTAGGGTGCGTGGCGCTATAAGCACATTTCAAGGTAATTGTAACACTTATAGCGTCACGCACCAGCTTTTAATTGTGATCCACGAAAATATTGACTTTTAAAGAGAAATAGGAAATACCCAATCTTGATATTTAGGGTCCCGATTTTCGGTAATTGCCGTAAATTTATCGCGCAATTTTTCTGTTATCGGTCTACTTTCAGGTAACTTAAAGTTTTCTATTTGGAGAACAGGTAAAACTTTAGCAGCAGTACCACACAAAAAGACTTCATCAGCGATAAATAGCTCCGACTTATCAATTGGTCTTTCAATGACCTGAAATCCTAAATCGGCAGCTAATTTCATAACGCTATCACGGGTGATTCCCTCTAATATATCTTGCTCGAACCCAGGTGTAAATATTTGCCCATTTCTGACGATAAAAATATTCATCCCCGAAGCTTCGCTAACTTTGCCTTGGGAATTCATCAAAATTGCTTCGTCAAACCCAGATTCTACAGCTTCGGTTTTTGCCAGCGATGAAGTAATATAAGCTGCGCTAATTTTTCCACGCAATGGAAAACTAACGTCTGTTTGACGATACCATGAACTAATTCGACATGTAACGCCTGTGGGTGATGAATATTCACCTAGTTCTAAGCCATAAACAAAAAAGTCTTTTTTAATACTATGCAGTCGTGGAGCTATTCCCAAATCAGCAGTATATACAAAAGGACGGATATAAAATGATGTCGATGGTTGATTTTTCTTAATAAATTCAATAATAGTTTCTTCAATTTTTTCGGCTGATATATCGTAATGAAGAAATTTTGCGCTGGTACTCAATCTTTGACAATGACGGTCGAGTCTAAATAGCAATATTCGTGTAGAGTCTTGCGGGTCAGGAATTCCACGTAGTCCTCCTAATGCTCCTGTCCCATAATGTAAAGCATGGGTAGCTATAGATATTTTTGCATCCGAAAAAGGTATAAAATTATCTTCAAAGTAGGCAATTGGTAAAAAATTGTACATGAGAGCTATAGCTATTGAGTTTAAACAAAACAAGTAGGCGCCTCGATTTGAAACGCCTGCAATATTCAAAATACATCTTTAGTTATACATTTAAAAGAGTATAGCTTAATATTATCTAAACGACCGCACTCGTACAGACGTGTAAACCGGAGGTTTTCCCGTAAAGCGGAGCTTTTGCCGCAGGGTAGGGATTAATCACGTCTCTACACTTTCCACTAATCAAGTAACCACATTGGTGAAGTATCTGAAGAATGTGTTTGTTCTACTGATGGTTGAACTTGTAACCTTTCGAGTGTTCCATATGATTTTCTGTAAGATATTGGCGCCTTTGTAATGGCAGGTGGTTTCTCTTGAAGTTGAGGACGCTGTTGTTGAGGTTGCCTTTGTTGCTCGAATGAAGCTATAGTTTGCTTGAGTTCTTCAATTTCTGCTGTTAGCTGTGAATTTGCTTCTGCTAGCTGCAATGCGGCTTTTTTGGCTTCTTTAAGCTCTTTTTCGGAACGGTCAGCTTTTGTTTTTTGTTCGGCTAAAGCTTTTTCTGAACGCTCAGACAATTCTTTTTGTTCGGATAAAGCAGATTGTAGCTGCTCAACTTGGTTTTGTAGATTAGCCTCGCTTTGATGAACTTGCGCTATTAATTCATTTAATTCTTGAATTGTTACTTCTAAGTCGGTTGTGCTTAAATGAGTTTCTTCTGTATTATTTTTTTCGTTTGCACTTTCCTGTTCTGATGATTCTTCTACGGGTGTAGCAGTCACATCTATTACAGATGCTTTTGTAGTATCAGTAGTATCTTTATTTGCTTCTTCTTGTACTAAGTCAGCAAGTCTTTTTCTAGCCATTATTTTCTCCAGTCGCGCTGTATTTCTTCGGCGACGCGACGGTAGTCTGATTCTGCCTCGCGTCCATTTTTTCCCCGCCATTCTGTAATTGCTACACCTTCGAGTGCAGCGCGTTCATGAGCTTTATAAATACGAACAAACGCATTACAAGCGGGTATACCTAATTGCAATAAAGTGTTTTGTGCTTCCAGTGCTTCTCCTAAACTTCGTGTATCTACTTTAGTAAGCAAGACTCTGTATGGCTTTCGCGCGGGAGTCACTGCTGTTTTTACTGTATCAACAAGAACAGCTAAGTCCATTGGCGCCGGAGGTGTGGGTAAAACCAAGTAATCGGCAACATCCACAACCGCCGCTAAAGCTTCTGACTGTAGCGCTGGAGGTGTATCTACTATTACTAAATCGTAACCTTTAATAGAACGTAAATGACCTAAAAGTTTTGAATTTGTGTCTTGGGATAGGTCAAACCCCATTCCTTTCTGGCTGCGTCCAAACCACCAACTTGCTGAACCCTGAATATCAGCATCCACAAGCAGCACTGTATGGTTACGAGAAAAAGTTGCCGCCAGATTAATTGCGGTAGTAGTTTTACCAACTCCGCCTTTACCATTTACAACCGCGATGATTTTCGGCACCGTAAACTCACTTCTGTGCTGACTATCATCAAATATACAAGAAACCGGGTTTCTTTTTCGATATCGTAATAAAAACGAAGATTTCGCATAAAAAACCGGTTTATAGGCGCCACGATATGATTAAGGAGTGCGTGAACCTTGAGTTGTAATTATGGTCGCTACATATAATTTGCCTGATGGCCCTTCTACGGCGCCGTTGCTGCGTATGATGAAGTTAGTTTTCCAGCCGATTAAGTACATGGAAGACTATGCAAAAGCATATGGTGATACTTTAACTCTACGTAATAAGAGCGGTAATCATATCGTTTACTTTAGTCATCCTCAAGCTCTACAACAAATTTATACTGCTGATGCTAGTTATTTTGAAGCAGGTAGAGGCAATCGATTTTTGAAGTTTTTGGTCGGCGCCAATTCTCTACTACTTTTGGATGGTGAGCGTCACTTGGAACAGCGTCAACTCCTAACACCTCCTTTTCATGGCGATAGAATGCGCGCGTATGGCGATGCAATTCGTGAAATTACACTTTCTGTCATGGACTCTTGGGAAGTTGGCAAGGCTTTTAATATTCGTTCGTCGATGCAGGAAATTTCTCTGCGCGTAATTTTGAGAGTCGTATTTGGTATAAATGAAGGAAGTTTATTAACAGAAATACAACGAAGACTCAGTTCGCTTCTCGATTTTATGGGTTCCCCTTTAATGTCGAGTTCGTTGTTCTTTGGGTTTCTGCAAAAAGATTTTGGCGCCTTAAGTCCGTGGGGTTGGATGACGCGCGAAATTGAAAAAATTGATGAGTTAATTTATGCTTTAATACGAGAGCGCAAAGCTGATACTAACGAAAATCGACAAGATATTTTAAGCTTGATGATGTCGGCACGATACGACGACGGTCAACCAATGTCTGATATTGAACTGCGCGACCAACTAATGACACTAATGCTCGCTGGACATGAAACGACTGCATCGGCGTTAACTTGGGCGTTTTATTGGCTTGATATACAGCCCGAAGCGCGCGATAAGTTATTAAACGAACTAAGTACTTTAAATAATTTTTTAGACACAATTGCAATTAGCAAACTACCTTATTTAACAGCAGTATGCCAAGAATCTTTACGAATTTATCCAATTGTGTTATCTGGTGTTTTCCGAAAAGTCAAAACACCTATTGAAATTATGGGTTATAAATTACCTGAAGGGACTCTTGTTGTACCTGGTATATATATGGCGCATCACCGCGAAGAGACTTATCCAGAACCAAATAAATTTAAACCAGAACGCTTTTTAAACAGACAATATTCTGCCTACGAATATATACCTTTTGGTGGTGGTAGTCGTCGCTGTATTGGTTCAGCGTTCGCAATGCATGAAATGAAAATCGTTTTAGCGACAGTTTTATCTAAATATAAACTTTCGCTTCTAAATAAACGTCCAGTCAAACCAGTACGTCGTGGTTTGACTGTCGCTACTCCACCAGGAATGAAAATGATTCCTGTACCTAATTAAGCTTGCGCTACACCTACAGGGCATGAAACATTTGTTCCACCTAAGCCGCAATATCCACCAGGATTCTTTGCTAGATACTGTTGGTGATAGTCTTCAGCATAGTAATATTCTGGCGCCTCTAAAATTTCGGTGGTAATTTCACCGTAACCAGCTTTGGTTAAAGCTTGTTGATAGGCAGAGCGTGATTCTTCGGCAAGCTTTTTCTGTTCAGGGGAGTATGTGTATATTCCCGAACGATATTGAGTACCAGAGTCATTACCTTGACGCATTCCTTGCGTTGGGTTGTGACTTTCCCAAAATGTTTTGAGTAGTTCGCTGTAACTTATCTCTTTTGGGTCGTATACAACAAACACTACTTCGTTATGACCCGTCATTCCTGAACATACTTCTTTATACGTAGGGTTTGGGGTATAACCAGCAGCATATCCTACGCTTGTACTATACACTCCTTTCAACTGCCAAAACTTGCGCTCGGCGCCCCAGAAGCAACCCATGCCAAACATAGCTGTTTCCATTCCTTCGGGAAACGGAGGTTTTAAAGAATTGCCATTTACAAAGTGAGTAGCTGGTACAGGCATCTGCTGAGTGCGTCCTGGCAGTGCTTCCTCTAGCTTAGGCATGGCATTTTTCTTACCAAATCCAAAAATCATTTTTACTACCCTCGGTTGCTATATATGTTTATATTGTTACTTTATTTAACATTTTGACACATATATCTAATTTTGAAGGAGTGATGCCATCCCGCTTCGATATCGGTTTTCACACCCATTGCTTTAAAAAAACTTTGTATTTCATATCATTTTATACTTTTTTTCATAGTAAAATTATTGAGTAAATAAGATATATTTATTACATGGTGCATCCGTTTTAATCTAAGAAACCCTGTTTCTTTATTGATAGATAAAGCTAATAGATAACATTGTATCAAGCCCTGATGCCTAGTCCTGATGTTAATTTGGCAATCAACCGTCACCCGTTGATTATATCACCAGATATGTTGCTAATAGATGCTGTCGCTTTAATGAGTCAGCAACGATGTAGTTATGCTTTAACGCAAGATTTTGATAATAATTCTAATTTAATGGGTATTATTACCGAGCGAGATATTGTCAAAGCAGCGGCAAGAGGCGTTGTTTTCAATGGTACTTATGTGTCAGAGGTTATGACATCTAAACTACTAACGGTTAAAGAAGATGAAATTAAGGATATTTATACGGTAATTGGGCTGCTTCGTCAAAATCGTATTCGTCATCTGCCGATAGTGTCAGTGAATTTTGACATAGTGGGAATGATTACCTATGAGAGTATTCGGGATACGCTTAAACCTGCTGACTTGTTAAAACACAGACAGGTTTCAGAGGTGATGTCAACCGAAGTCATTAGTGCTTCCCCGAATTGTTCGCTGTTACAATTGAAGCAGGTAAAGTTAAGCTCAACGAAACTAGTTTTGATTTATATAGTGTGTTGAATGAGTTAGAAGAGAATATGGCTCAACTTGCTGTTGCTAAACATTTAACTCTTATTTTTACACGCGCGCAAAATGTACCTCAATGTATTACTGCTGATGAAAGAAAACTACGGCAAGTATTACTTAACTTACTGTGTAATGCTATTAAATTTACATCAAAAGGTACTGTACATTTACATGTAATATATGAATATGGCAAATTAAGCTTTGATGTGAGGGATACAGGTGTGGGTATTGCGGCCGAAGAAATAGATAACTTATTTGAAGCTTTCATGCAATCTTCTACCGCTAAAATGCAGCAAGGAACGGGGTTAGGTTTATCAGTTTGCCGTAGCTTCGTGCAATTGATGGGCGGTGAAATTAAAGTTCAAAGTGTTAATAATCAAGGCAGTGTGTTTTCTTTCTTCATACCAGTTAAAGTACAAAATGAAGTCAAAGTTAATAAGATTACACATAGTCAAAAAAAGAGACTGGCGCCGGGGCAGCAAATTTACAGGATATTAATAGTTGAAGACTCATGGGAACATCGTCACTTACTAACACAGCTATTAACACCGTTAGGTTTTGTGGTCAGAGAAGCTAAAAATGGTGAACATGGCTTAGAACTATGGCGCCAGTGGAAACCACATTTAATCTTTATGGACATGCAAATGCCTTTAATAGATGGCTACCAAGCAACACGACAAATCAAAGCTTCAACTCAAGAACAAAATACCAAAATTATTGCATTAACAGCAAGCGCTCTCGAAGAAGAAAAAGTTGCAGTATTTTCGGCAGGATGTGACGACTTCCAAAGCAAACCATTTCAAGCTGAGGAAGTTTTTGACAAACTAGTCAAACATTTAGGAGTCGTGTATGTCGAGCAAAGCCATAATACAACCCTGAATAAGGCGGCGCCAATAGTTAAATTAACTATACTTGACTTAGAGGTAATGTCACCTCAATGGCGAAAAGCAGTTTATATCGCTGCTTGTGAATGTAGTGATGAACGAATTTTACAACTTTTGCAACAAATTCCGGCAAAATATGCCAGCTTAACTTCGGCACTACGGGAACTAGTTGACAATTTTCACTTCGATAAAATTATGGAATTAACAGCTAATTCTGTTTAAACGCTAGATTACATTAAAATTTCAAATCGTAGACGTGATTTGTAGAGACGTTACATGTAACGTCTCTACATTTAATGGTATATTAGTGCAAATAAAATAAATACAGTATAATAATTAACTAAATATAAATGAGCAAGGTAGTTACATTTACCATCGCCAGTGGTAATTTTGAGGAAGGTTTTCCTGTTACCCTGCGAATCAGAGAAGAGAGTGGGGGTGTTTATAAGGAAGAAAACGGGAATTTGCCAGCGGCGCCGGATATTCCTCGGCTGTATAATGAGTTTCAGCGAAATTATAATAATTTAGATGCGGTACGACGAGTTATTAGTTCTGCGAGAGGTTTTGACCTAGACCCAGACCAAACAACCAACGTATCGACTCCAGACCAATGTCGAGTAGCAGGTAAAGCACTCGAAGACAGATTAATCAAATGGTTTGAGCATCCATCCATAGGACAGCTACGTGTATATGTCGAAGAAGAAGTAGGCAAGGATGAGTCAGCAAGGATTATTTTTCAAACCGACGATGAACTCTTAAAAAAGCTTCCTTGGCATCTATGGAAATTGTTTCAAAATCGTAAAAGAGCTTGGCTATCGTTAGGCGCCAAATATAATCCAGCATCGAAACCACTCCAAACACCAGTTAAAATTTTAGCAGTTTTAGGTAACGATGACGGAATTGATGTTGGTACAGATGGAAAAATACTCAGAAATTTACTTGGTTCAAAGGTACAACAGCTAAAACAACCGAGTAGAAAACAACTATGTGAAAAATTACGTACTAGTTCATGGGATATTTTATGCTTTGCTGGACATAGCAGCACTTCGAGTAATGGCAACGATGGAGTCATTCAGCTTAATAATATAGATAGTCCAGCATTAAAAGATTTAAAAAATGCTTTTATCAAAGCTAAAGATAACGGTTTAAAACTAGCAATTTTTAACTCGTGTGATGGGTTAGGGTTAGCGAACAAACTTACTGAGCTTGGTATTCCGCAGGTAATAGTCATGCGTGAACCAGTACCAGATGAAGTTGCCAAAGAATTTTTACAAGAATTTTTGCGTTTATTTTCGCTAGGAGAAAATTTTCACTATTCTGTACGACAAGCTCAGGAAAAATTAGAAGATATAGAGAATATATACCCTTATGCATCTTGGCTACCTGTAATTTGTCAAAACCCTGCTGAAAGGTCGCTCGAATGGCGCCAACCTATCCATATTAAAATTAAACGTGGTGTAAGTAGACTTTGGCATTCACACAAAGTTGCAACACTTATAAGCTTAGTATTAGTAGGCGCCTTAACAGCTATCATAATCAAACAAATAATTACATCATCAACACCACCTGTTCCAGTACTAAGTAAAACCCCAGTACCACAGCTTCCGAGTCCAAGTCTTGATAACCTTTTTAGTAGAGGAGAGAAAATATTACTGAAAAGAAACGCAAACAAAGTAACAGGAACAAATAGTTTTCAAAAACAAGAATGGAACTCAGCTATTAATGCATTTAGAGAGTCATTAAAGCAAACTCCTAACGACCCCGAAAGTTTAATTTACCTAAATAACGCTATTGTAGCAAACACAAAACAAGATAATCTGCACATTGCAGTTAGTATCCCCATCACTAAAAACCCAAACGTTGCGGAAGAAATTTTACGTGGTATTGCTCATGCTCAAAGTAAAATTAACTGTGGTAGTGTAGACAAAATTGTACAAACTATCCAAAGCAATCAAGCTCCAACATGTACAAATACCATTAATAACAGACAACTACAAGTAGAAATAGTAGACGACGGCAACGACCATTCAACAACAACACAAGTCGCAACTAAAATAGTAAATGATAATAACCAGCAAGATATTATCGCAGTTATTGGGCATTACAGAAGTGAACTTACTAAAGCTGCTGTAAATTTAGGATACATAAACAATATTCTTGTTATATCTCCAACAAGTACATCTACCGAATTGAGTAATTTATCATATCCGGTTCTTCGCACAGTTATAAGTGATACTATTGCAGTCACAAATCTATATCAGTATGTACTTACAAAAATCCCATCAGAATCAATCAAACCAGTAATAGCATATGATAGAGGAGAATCTTATAGCGAATCAATAAAAGACAAATTTCTCAAAATTGCTAATCAACAAAATATACCTATATACGACTTAAAAACAGATAGCACCAAACAAATTATTAATGGAGCTATAAAAAATAATGCTAATGTACTATTACTAGCTCCTTCTGGTACAGAAGATGTTTTAAATAAAGGGTTAGAAGTAGTTAAAGAAGTTTCTAACATCCCAGATAATAACTTAATATTATTAGGCGCCAGTACATTATATAATCCAGCTACACTAAATCAAAATTTTGGCTCCAGAGCAGAACAAACTAACTTAATAACAGCAGTACCTTGGCAAAGAAGTGAATCACCTGCTAATTTATCTGAATTCGAGAAAGAATCTGATAAACTTTGGGGTGGTGCAAAAATCAACTGGGTTACAGTTACTTCCTACGATGCAGTACAAGTAATTAGTCAAGGTTTAAGCACAATTACAGAAAAAGCCACTCGTCAACTACTCAGAGACAATATACTCAACAACCTAGATAATTTTACAGCAGAAGGCGCCGTAGCAAAAGTTCAATTTGACACTCAACAAGAAAAAGGCAGTAGAAAACCAGTTAGCAGTGGCAACCGTGCAGGAGTACTAGTAAAAGTACAATGCCAAAACTCCTCCTGCAACTTCATCGAAGAAAAACTGTAGGTTGGGTGGAGGAACGGAACCAACATAAACGGCGCCAAAATCTTGAGTTACAAACAGCATTACTTTAAGTAGAACGCAGTCGTGCGTAAATAATTTTTTAAGGGCGGGCATCCTTGCCCGCTCCACAAGAAAGTGTAACCTACAAGAAGTTAGGCACTGAAATGTTCTGTGATGCTGGCTTCACCTAGGGATACTTGAACACTAAATTTGTCTTTTGGGTCAGCGTTGAATCTGAATTGAATATAATTGTCTTGGCTGCGTGCTTGAACTTCGAGTAGTGTTTTACCGTTTTCATCGAAACCGGCTAATTTGAGGTTTTGGGGTAGAAACGCTTGATTGTCCATTGGGTAAACTCGTAAGAGAATGCCTCTTTTACCGTCAAGTTTTGGTAATATAGCTACCATGAGGGCGACTGAATACCCTGCCAAGCGCATTCCTAAATCTGTAATTTGTCTAATTGCAGCAGATGGATGTTTGGGGTTTATTTTCCATAGAAGTTCAACTGCTTTCCAGCGAGTTTCGTCGTCTTGAGTTGACTCGATAAGTTGAGTTAATGCTGATAATGGTTCTAAGTCAGCAGGGTAAGTTTTTTGTGTTGAGTTGCCGAAGCGCTGATTTGTGTATAAAGTGCTAATAAATTGTTTGAGGCTGGTAGTATCGTTAGGGTTTATCTGTTCTGAGATAATACCACGATGTCTAAAAGCCATGTTATATGTTTGAGTACTAAAAAATTCTTCTACTGTTTGCCAGCTAGTTTCAATAATATTATTTAGCCATTCTTCTAAATTTACAATTTGTGATGATGCGGATGATGTGAGTGTGTTGCTTTTAGTTTTTAGTTGATTTAAGTATTCTGGAAATTCATCAAACGCGCGCAGTTGATTTAATGGTATACTTCCTTCGTTGTCTGCTATTTGCGGTGTAAAACCTATTAGTGTTGCTTGTTTCAAAGATTGAGTCAATTGTACTGCAACATAACCAACGCGCTCATCCCATGCTTCACATGGTACTTCTAATGTGTCGGCGCCTGGTAATATTGGACGGCATTCAAATTTGCCCATACCTCTAATATTTAAATCGGCAATATCTAAAAACTTCTGTACTATTGGTTTGCGACTATCGCTACCTTCCCAGTTAGTTGCAAAACCCATACATTTAAAATAATGCTCAACTGCGTATATCGCTAAAGTATTTAAGTACACTTGCTTCGCTCTATCAGCACGATTTTGCTGTTTACTATATATTTGAGCTAGGGAATGCGCTTCAAAAGAAAGCGGTACTGTAAAAGTTAAAGCGTCAGCAGTATTTGTAGTATTCATTATTACTCCTTAATAGTTTTTACCTAATATGTATAATTTAATGCTGTAGTTTTTCTCGAAAATATGGCTCTAGTTTTTCTAAATTTCTTTTAAAAAAGCTATTTAGAGTTTGGTAAGAAATGTTTAGCTCCGAAGCTAGCTGTTGCATGTTCCTTCCTTTCACGTATAAGTATATGGCTATATACTGAAAAGTGATATCAGGCTTATCTCTAACGGATACTTTGAATTTATTGTCTGGGTCATCAATTAATAGTTCTCTTAATACATCACAGTTAGATATTGACTTACCGGAAGAATTTGAGAAGTGTTTGCTCATGATATTATCTTGTACAAACTCATCTAATCCATCCAAAGATATCACCTGACCTTGTTTTGAATTATGATTCCCTGTGAGCTTAGGAATACGTGTAAGACCGTATTTGCAATGCTTTTTGTAAAGATTGCTATATTTATTGCGAATAATTGTACAAATCAATGGCAGCAATGGGTGCTTGGGGTCATATCTGTCAATATATTGGCTAATTGCAATAAACGTTTCTTGAAGCGCATCATTGAATAAGTCATCAAAAAGACCATTCGATAAATTGCCATATTTTGTTCTAAGGCTTTTTCTCAAAATTCCAAACGTTGGTTGTCTCCACAGTTCTTGAATTAACAGAGTTAATGCACGATGTCTTTGTGGACTTCCTGCGAGAGTGTTTTGAGCTTGTATCGCTAACTGTTGTAACTGAGAAGGAGTCTCGTTGGATGGAGTCTGGGTTTCATTAAAGGTCATCATAGTCATCATCTATGGCTATATATCAGTGTTTGTACTTAATATACGCAGGCGCCACCCAAAGGCTTTACCTACCATTACTTCTCTGCACAAGTTAGGGGGTTTTATGCAAAATTGAAATTCTTTACAAAACTTTACAATTTATTCCGAATTACGATAAATTACTGAGTGACTGCATAAAAACACTGAGATAGTTCGGAATTAGATATTAATGGACGCAATAAAAAAGCTTAATCGAGGGTATATCAATGAAAATTAAACTGCAAACTTTACTATTCTCTACATTGCTCTTTCTATCACTTCATGATGGTGCCGCACATTCAGAAACGATAGGCGCCGCACGTAAGCCAGAATCAGTTCAAGTTAATAAGGATACAATAATCCGAAAGCTTACACCAGCAAATTTGATAGCAGAAGGTGTAAAACCATCCGTAGTTCGGGTTGTTTTAGGATGTAAAGCTAAAGCTTACTCAGTTAAAACAGGTAAAATTTATGACTTTAGTGAAATAATCAGCACTGGTTCAGGCTTTTTCGTCAATTCAAATGGTTACATCGTAACCAATGCTCATGTAACCGATTTGAGTATAAAGGGATGTCAAGAGTATTTAGAGTACCAAGCAAATCAGAAATTAGAAGCAGAAGGGAAACCCTCAGTTGATACAAAAGATTTGAAGTGGGTTGAAATTAAACCAGTAACTCAAGTGTATTTACCAAACGGGGATAAGCTTCCTTATAAAGTAATTACGTCAGGTAAACGTTTCGATGAAGGTAAAGACGTTTCGATAATCAAGGTAAATATTACGAATGCTCCTGTACTGAAACTTGCTACCGCAAACAAGGTCAGACTTGGAGATAGTGTAAAGGTTATTGGATATCCAGGAGCTATTGATTTACCTGAATTATTTAATGATAGTGCTTATTACGAGTCTACTTTTACCAGTGGTGAGGTTGCCGCAAAGAAGGCACTTAAAGATGGTACACCTGTAATTCAACTCTCGGCGCCTGCTCTACCTGGTAATTCTGGTGGGCCTGTCGTCAACGAACAAGGCGAAGTTATTGGTATACTAACTTTTGGGCTGCTTACTAAAGATAATTTTAACTTTGCTTTTACTACCAATACAATTTACGAATTCCTTGACAAAGCAGGTATTTCCAACGATGAAGGTATAGTTTCCCAAAAGTACCGCGAAGGTTTACAGCTTTACAGCCAAGGAAAGTATACCCAAGCTTTACAAAACTTTAAGCTAGTAAAACACTTGTTCCCTCAGCATTCTGAAGCCGAAAAGTTTGCTCAAAGTTGTCAACAGATTATTAGCAGCGGATTATAACGGATGTAACGAATAATTTCTAATTAAATCCGTTACATCCGTTACATCCGTTGCCAGTTTTTACACAAATTTTGAGAAAGTTGCATATTCTATTAATTATGGCGCCCATAAGTAGGTTAGGGTCGATTTGGTCTTTAATACATAGATGAGTATTATATTAAATGGTGCATGGAGGTTTAAATGTGAAGAAACGTGACGGCATTATACAAAAGTTCTCGACGTTTTTGATGTTCGAGGGGGTTAATAAACGCCTAAATCTAGTATGGCAGACTGATTTACAGTTGGAACGCCATATGAAAAAATTGATACAAAGTGAATCGGAGCTTAAGTCAGAATACTGGGCACACTATTTTCTTAAAATTATTAAGGTAAATCAAGCTGTGCAGCAGGTATCTTTGTCTCCGGATTGTTTTGTTAAAGCCAGGGGACATTTATCATCTTATTTGCAAGAAGCTTGTTTGTGGGCGGCACATAAGAGTTTCCAAAGGTTTAGTTTTATTCGGCACAAGTATCCACTCTCGGAGTTGTTTCAAATAGCTAATTTGGCTGTTAACCCACCAGAAAAGTTCTTTAAAACTTTTGATGTTGAGCATCCTCAAGCGAATTTGAATGCTTACGCGAAAACAGCTATTTTACGTTTTACTGGTAACTTAATCTATACTCAAGATATTGAGGCAAAAAGAGATAAGTTTACTGATTACGGTTTGCTTAAAGATTTAACTGGTAAGGAGCTTAAAGAAGCTTTATTGGCAAGAGGCATTAATCCCAGCAATATCAATTCTTATTATTTAGCTTGGCAATGTTTTGATGAAATTTATCTGTATAAGCCAGCTAATCGCGCGCTTGGTTCAGAAGAAAGTTTGCAAATTGAGCAAATTACATCTTGTTATAATCAGCGCTGCAAAGAGTTTAATTTAACAAGCCAATCTGTTGCACAAGTTCAAAATATTCTTTTAACTTGTATTCAAGCTGCACGCAATTATCGCACCAAACAGTTTTCGCCTCTTGATGAGCAAATCAATATTACTGATTGTAATTCAAGTCTTTTAGAAAATTTAATTCAATGTGAAGAATGGCAAGAAATACAATCTTTGATTAAAGAATTATTTTTGGCGTTACCTGAACAAGGGCAACTAATGCTTAAGCTTTGGCATGGTTTAGGTTTGACTCAAACTGAAATCGCAGGCGCCATTACTAATAAATATACAGAAATACAAAAACAGTATCAAATTGCCCGCCATTTAGGAAAATATACAAAAACTTTATTAGATAGCCTAATTTCCCAGCGGCAGAAGTACTTAAGAGAGGTTAAGGTATATGATGACAAAAATATAGAAGCGATTAAAGACGCTATGAACGATTGTCTACAGGTATATACTCAGCAAGAGTTTTTCAAGACTCTAGATAGAGTTGCTCGAATCAAGATTGTTGATAATATACCTTTCAATAATATTGAAAATGATAATAAAATCAAGCAAAAATTATTAAATGATTTCCAAGAAGAGCTAGAGACAAGTATACAACTGGGCACCAATGCTTTAGATAGCGCCAAAAACAAACTAGCTATTTTTATTGATAACTGGCTAATAAATAAAAATACTTATCGTACTACGTGCAACCATACAGCAAAATAATATGAGCTATAACTTGAGTGAGTTACAAACCATTTACCCTAACCAATTGTGGTTAGAGTTATCAACCCAAGCACAAGAAGATGCCTGGAAACAAATTTATTCACAGCATTATTCTACTGATGCTGCACGATGGCGAGCATTTTTAAATTATCTATCTCTAAATACGTTTTCAAATTGGTTAAAGGATGACCCAGAATTTAGTAACGTCGTCAAAATTCCTAGTTTGGATGATTTAGCAACGTATTGGGAAGTAGTTAATGGATGTGCGATTACTGTAGACAATACAAAATTACTATTGATGCCTAGCGATAAAAGCAATCCATTGGAATTTGAAGTTCCAGCAGAATGGGTTAATATTCCCGATTGGGCTGGAGAATATTATTTACATGTACAGTTAAATCTAGAACAATCATGGTTACGAGTATGGGGATATACAACCCACGAGCAACTTACCAAGTATGCAACATTCAACCAAATGACTAGAACATACTGTCTAGAAAGAGAGTCTCTTATCGAAGACTTAAATGTGATGTGGGTTGCACGTGAGTACTGTCAACAACAATTTCACTTCAAACCTTTATTAACAACCTCAAATGCACAAGCAACAGAATTAGTAAATATATTAAGTCAGTCAAATATCCACTCTCCCCGTTTATATGGAAATTTTGACGAGTGGAGTGCTTTGATTGCATCCAACACACTGAGGCAAGAATTATACAAATCTAAAGTCAGTAAAGTCAGTAATACTATTCAGCCAAAATTTACTAATTTAACTCTATGGTTAGAAGACATTTTTGAAAGTGGTTGGCAGCATATCGATACTTTGTTAAATCTACAGCAAAGAACTTTAGCTGCTCAATTTAGACAGGATGCTGCTTTAACTCATCGTATTCAAGGCGCCAAATTAATCGATTTAGGAATGCAATTAGGTAATAAGGCTGTTGTACTATTAATTGGGTTATCACCTGAGATAGATGACAAAGTAAACATTCGCGTGCAATTATATCCTACAAGTGGGGAATATTACTTACCTGCAAGTATAAAACTTTCCTTATTGTTGCCTTCAGGTGCTGTTGTTCAAGAAGTTGTTTCTAGAAACCATGACAATTACATCCAATTAAAAAGATTTAAATTTCCTTTAGGAAAATCTTTTAGTATTCAATTGGTGTTGCAAGATGTCATTATAAAAGAGGATTTTATGCTTGATGCACTCATTGGCAAGTCGCCATGAATAAGTCAGTAGTATTAAATTTGGGTAAGGGTAATTTCAGACAAGGTTTTTCGACTGTTACAATTCAACTATGGGAAAATACAAACGCACCAACACAAATGGTGGGGAGTTTGCCTGCTGCACCAGAAATTTCTGAGTCATATAGACGTTGGCAGCTACTTTATTGTTTGCTCAACGAAGCGCTTTATCACGATAGAAGTTGGCGAAAGTTAAGAAATTATGACATTCGTACCAATGATTTTGACGTTGAGGTTGAAGAAGAAGATGTTACAAATGTTTCGTTAATGGAATTCAGTAGTTTATGTGAAGAGTTGCAGCATCATATTAATTTATGGTTTAAATCTTTATCATTTATACACGTCAATCAAAAGTTACGCACAAAACTGGCGCCGAGCGATGAGATAAAATTTATATTCGAGACAGAAGACGAAGAAGCTCGAAAAATACCTTGGCATTTGTGGGATTTTTTTGAAGATTATGTCAACGCAGTAGTTTGCCTAAGTACTTCAGAATTTGAATATCTCCAACCAAGTGCGAAAAATCCAAATCGTCCAATGCGGATTTTAGCAATTTTGGGAAACAGTGAAGGAATTGACGTAGAAAAAGACCGAGCCATATTAGAGCTTACAAACGCACAAACAGTATTTTTAGTAGAACCCAAACGTCGAGAGTTAGATTACTGGCTTTGGGATAAGCAAGGATGGGATATAATATTTTTTGCTGGACATAGCTCTAGTCAATCGGATGGCGAGACGGGTACAATTCAAATAAACAAAACAGATACTTTAACGATTTCGCAACTAAAAAACGCTTTACGGGCAGCATTATCTAACGGTTTAAGTCTAACTATATTTAATTCGTGTGATGGTCTTGGACTAGCACGTGATTTAGCATCGCTACACATTCCGCAAATTATAGTGATGCGTGAACCAGTTCCAGATATTATTGCCCAAGCGTTTTTAAACAATTTTATCGAAGCATTTGCAACTGGTAAGTCTTTGTATATGTCGGTGCGAGAAGCACAAGCAAGGTTACAAGGATTAGAAGATGAATATCCTTGTGCGAGTTGGTTGCCTGTAATATGTCAAAACCCAGCAGCAGCACCATTGGTTTGGAGAAGCGAATCTTTTGTATATAAACTTAATTTACCAAAGAAGTTTTTATTTACAGCATTACTTCAAGTCAGTTTGCTGGTAAGTAGTGTAGTAATAGGAGTACGCAGTACTGGAATTATGGAGTCATGGGAACTTTCAGCTTTCGACAAAATTATGCGTAGTCGTCCTGCTGAAAAACCCGATAATCGAATCATAGTTATAACGGTGACAGAAGCAGATGTTCAAGCTCAAAATCCCCAAGAAAGACGAGGGTTGTCTTTATCTAACAGAACTCTTGCTACTGTTATGGAAAAAATACAGCAATTTAAACCTCGTGTAATAGGTTTAGACCTTTATCGAGAGAACCCAGTGGAAGCTAATTTCCAAAACCTAACAGCAGTCATGCGAAGTGATAACTTTATCGCTGTTTGTAAAAGCGGTGAAGATAATACCGACCCAGGAGTCCCACCACCACCAGAAACTTTACAAACAAGTGTTGGTTTTAGTGATGTGTCCTTGACCCCGACACTATTTTACGTCGTCACCTGCTGGCAATGGCGCCTCCATCTGCTGCATTCGCTAAATGTAAAACAGATAAATCTTTTAGTTTTCGAGTTGCGACCCGTTATCTAGCGAGTGAAAATATTGGTTCCAAGTTAACTCCAGACAAAAATTTAGTTATCGATAATAAAGTCTTTAATAACTTACAATCAAACAGTGGCGCCTATCACAATATAAATAGTCAAGGACACCAAGTACTATTGAACTGGCGTGCTGCCAATCCATATATCAGAACATTCACTGTCCAAGACGTATTAAATAACAAGTTAACTTCAGATTTAGTTAAAAATCGTATAGTTCTCATTGGTACAACTGCCGACAGCTTTAATGACCTGCGTTGGTCTACACCTTACACAAAAGGAAAATGGCCTCACTCTCAAATTGCGGGTGTAGTTGTGCAAGCACATATGGTTAGTCAAATTTTGAGTGCAGTGTTAAATAATCGTCCTTTATTGAATGTGCTGCCAAAATGGAGCGAATATATTTGGATATGGTCGTGGGCTTTAGTTGGAGCAACAATAGCTTTAACTATACAATCAACACGGCGCCTAATTTTGACGGCAGTGATTAGCTGCGGAGTGCTTTATGGTGTTTGTCTTTACATATTTATATAGGTATTTGGATACCCTTAGTACCATCGATGCTGGTTTTCTTAGCAAGCACTGCCAGTTTGAAAGTCTATAGAAACCGCGTTTCTTCATTGACAGGTTGTAATAAATAAGACAGTATTGCTTAGAAACCCGGTTTCTTCATCTAGAAACCGGGTTTCTTCGTAAGATTAAATAATTACGCATAAAATGATGTCTAAATACAGATAAAACTATAGAACCAGATGTATTTCTTTACTTAGACAAATGTAAAACATAAAGTATAAAGTTAATACTATACCTGTGGAGGAAATACTGAAAATCTTTTGTCTAAAAAGCTGTAAAACCGCCATTATTAGCTTATTGAATTTGATTGTTGTGTCATATTTTATGCCCGCAATAGCACAAGTCAATCAAGTCGAAAATATTAATAGTACACCAATTCATTTTAATACTAATGAGCCAGATGGCTCAAGCCAAGGTAGACCAGGTGGCAGAAAGGGTACTGGTAGTCGTGGTGACTGCCCATCTGTAGAAATGCCATTAGAAGCTTTAATACCAAATAATCGCTCAGGGTTGGTAATAGAACAAAATCCAACTCTATGGTTTTACATACCTTTTAAATTAAATCAAGTATCAGCAGGTGAGTTTTCGTTGCAAGATGAGGAAAAAAACGACGTTATGCGAACTTCGTTTTCTGTACCCACTCAACCTGGTATTTTTAGCCTGAAATTAAAGACAGCAAAACCCTTAGAAATTAATAAAACTTACACATGGTACTTCAAGCTTTATTGCCAAAACAATACTACATCTAAATCATCTATCCCCAACTTTGTTAGCGGTTCGCTCAAAAGAGTGGCGCCGGATGTAAAATTAGAACAACAGTTAAAAGCTGCCACCACACCGCGAGCAAAAATTGCAGCATATGCTCACAATGGTATATGGTACACAGCATTGAGCGAGTTAGCTTTACTTCGTATTGCCGAACCACAAAATACAACCTTCCAGCAAGACTGGCAAAACCTATTAACCAATGTCGGATTAAAAAATTTAGCAAACAAACCAATTCTCGGAGAACTCAAAATTCTACAACAAAATGCATCCAATTTTATCGTAAGATAAGCATCTTGTGGGATGGTGGGAAGATTATAATATATATTAAGATGGTGCGTGACAGCAGTTTATTTTGCGTTTGATTTAAGTTTATAAAGGCTGTCACGCACCCTACCATATTATCTACTGTTAAGCAATGTCTCACTATCAAAAATTACTCAGAATTTCTACCAATGCAAAATCGCTACGTAATATTACATCAAATATTGCCGAGATAGTAGCCGAATCAAAAGTAGATACAGGACTTTGCACCCTATTTTTACGCCACACTTCAGCAAGCTTAATTATTCAAGAAAATGCTGACCCCGATGTATTAAAAGATTTAGTGAACTTTATGGCGAAGTTAGTACCCGAATCAGCAAAATATATCCATGACGCCGAAGGTCCCGACGATATGCCAGCACATATTCGTACTGCTATCACTCATACCTCAGAACATATCCCCATTAACCGAGGACAACTAGTATTAGGGACATGGCAAGGAATTTATATTTGGGAACACCGTCAGCACAACCACGTTAGAGAATTAGTTGTTCATATATCTAGTTAATTCCATTATCCAAGCGCAATATCTAAAAACATCATTACTACAAAACCTATCATTACACCAATCGTTCCTTCTTTCTCTAAACCTTTACGATGGGACTCTGGTATAATTTCGTCGCTAATTACAAATAACATGGCGCCCGCAGCAAATGCCATTGCCCAAGGTAAAACAAAGTTGGCTATACTTACTACCGAGGCGCCTATTAAACCACCAATAGGTTCAACCAAACCTGTTAATAACGAAATCCATAACGCATAACCTTTAGAATATCCCTCTGTAACTAGCGATAACGCCACTACTAAACCTTCGGGAATATTCTGCAAACCAATACCCATCGCCACAGGTAAACCATCTTTTATATTATTATTACCAAAATTTACCCCTACAGCTAACCCTTCAGGAAAATTATGAATCGTAATTGCACCAATAAACAACCAAATACGCTTCAAATTATCGATTCTACTTTCTTTCCCCTTAATAAAATGCTCGTGAGGCAGCAGTTTATGCGCTAACTGCAAAAACAAACCTCCAAGCAATATTCCTACAACCATTATCAACGCTGCATAAGCCTTAGAGTAACCAAGACTCATCGCCGCTTCGGTTCCCGGCAGCACCAAAGAAAACGATGTTGCCGCTAACATCACTCCCCCACCAAAACCGAGCATTATTCCTTGTACCCGCTGTGTTAAGTTAATCGGCAACAATATTGGCAAGGCGCCGATAAATGTCGCAAGACCCGCACCTAAACTAGCAATTGTACCTATAACAAGATTATTCATATCTAAAGATTTATCTTCTTCAATAAATCATACTCGATATGACTATGACTTGCAACTGAATAAAGAACCATTCCTTATAGCACAGGCATACGAACTGTGCAGTAATTTATTTAAAGTAAATTATGTAACTTAAATTTATAAAAATTACGTATTATTCGCCCTCCGGGCAAACTGCGTTAACGCAAAAAAAGCGCATTGGTTACAGGGTGAATTTGTGTAGTTAGCGATATTTTTATACAAATGACCGCACAGGTGGGCGCCGATACTACGGGTTTCCTCACAATTTCCTCAAATTTCTCAAATATTTACAGTTGATTACGGGCTTTGAGTTGTAAATATCTTTCGACTAACTCATCACTAATTTGATTTGCTGGTGCGTCTAACACCAATACACCACGACCTTTGAGCTTGGCAAATGCAACTTGACGTTGTGCCATCAAATCTAAAGCAACAGCACGGGTATAGGCGCCTTGACCATCTTCAGTAAAAGTACGAGCAATAGTATCAACTTGAGGATCACGCAAAGCCACGCAAAATGATAGATAGCGGGGTGTAAGTCGTGATAAAGCACTTAATAATTCAGCGGAAGCAGTGGTATCAATAATATCGGTAATAACAACAATTAAACAGCGTCGAGTTTGTTTTTGGACGACATGAGTGACTGCACCAACATAATCGGATTCCAAAAGCACTGGTTGAATAGGAGTTAAGCGGTCAATAAGATGACTAAGTTGATGTTGTCCACGTTCAGGAGGAATCCAAGTGTGAATTTGACGGTCAAATACACCTATTCCAACTTTATCACCACGATTTAACCCAGCCAACGCCAACGATAAAGTTGCATTTAAACCCCAGTCAAACCTTTGTAAACCCTGAACTTGCTGAGTCATCAAACGACCCCGGTCAAGCAAAATTAACAGCGTTTGTTCTTGTTCTGGTTCTAAAACCCTAACAAGCGGTGATGTATTACCACTGGCACCAACACGTCTTGCAGTTGCCTTCCAATCAACTAACCGCAAATCATCACCACTACGGTAATTTCGTAACTCCGAAAACTCTGTACCAATACCTAACTGTCGAAACTGACGCATCGACCCAGAAGATTGTAACGTCAAACGTATTGAAAGACTTCTTAACCCAATTAAATCTGGATAAACCTTAACTTTCAAACTTTGCGGAACTTTCCAATTATCCCATCCTAAACCCCAGGCGCCAAGTTGGCGTATTTGAAGATTTCCCCAATCAAATTCTCCCCTTTTAGTCGGAAACGCTGTATAAGTGACTTCGCTAGTAGTATTTTTCTCTACTTTAACACGAATCAAAGACTGATTAACATTAACAGTATTTGGATAATAATCGCAAACTTTAACAATCGTACTAGTAGTAGATTTTACTTCTAACTTAACAGGATTATCACGTCCAATCGATAACCGTGGAGGTAACTCGCGCGTAACATCAACACGAGAACGACGCACACGTAAACTATCAATAATCATTAAAGTTAAGATTACTGCATCATACAGTAAAATAACAGCTATGCCAGTTGAGACTTTAGTAAAACTTGCAATAGCAGGGGCAAATATAATCCCCAAAGTCAACAATAAATAAACCTTTCTAGTTGGAATCATTAGTAGGGTGCGTGACGCCATTTACAATATAACAACGAAGCGAGTAATCTGGAAGCGTCACGCACCTTATAATTAAATAGGCTGTCACGCATCTTATAATTAAATTGGCTGTCACACACTTTATAATTAAATTGGCTGTCACACACTTTATAATTAAATTGGCTGTCACACACCTTATAATTAAATTGGCTGTCACACACCTTATAATTAAATTTGTAAATGCTGCGTGAAAGCACTTGAGTTTTTCGTTTCCATGATTGATTATAATGGCTTTCACGCACCTTACCTTGGGACTGGGACTTTGTTTAATATAGAGGCGATAACACCATCTATTTGTAAACCATCAAGCATAGCTTCGGATTTTAAAATAAGTCTATGGCGTAATAATGGGAGTGCGGCAACTTTGACGTCATCTGGGGTAACAAAATCTCTGCCAGCAACATACGCTGATGCTTGCGATGTTTGTAACCATAAACCCGCAGCACGTGGTGAGGCGCCTAAATTTAAATCAGGATGCTGACGCGAGGCGCCGACTAAAGCCAAGATATAATCAATAATAGCTTCAGAAACCTTGACAAGTTTTACAGCTTGACGTACTTCTAATATTTGAGCAACAGTAGCAACAGGTTCTAACTTAGCGATGTCCAAACGACGCGCAGCAAACCCAGCTTTACGATTTAATAGCATTTGCTTCTCAGCGGCAAGTTCAGGATAATCTACAACCAGTTTAAATAAAAATCTATCTAACTGCGCTTCAGGTAAAGGATAAGTTCCTTCAAATTCGAGTGGGTTTTGCGTAGCAATCACCCAAAACAAATCAGGAAGTGGTAAAGTCTCACCATCAAGTGTCACCTGCATCTCTTCCATAGCTTCCAAAAGTGCAGCTTGAGTTTTAGGAGGAGTACGGTTAATTTCATCTGCAAGCAATACCTCTGTAAATACTGGCCCCTTTTTGAGCGAGAAGTTACGAGTATTCAAATCAAATATGTTTGTACCAGTAATATCCCCAGGCAAAACATCGGGTGTTAACTGAATACGGCGAAAATCTGCTTTAATTAATTGAGCCAATACCTTAACTAGTAAAGTCTTACCAGTACCCGGTACACCTTCTAAAATAATATGTCCCCCTGATAATAAACCTATCAAAGTTTGCTCAATTAACGTAGACTGACCAACAACAACTTGATTAAGTGCTTGGTTTAAACGGATTAGAACAGGATTCATTTGATTCATTGTAATAAGTAGGGTGCGTGACGCCATCAACAATCTTAAAACGAAGCAAGCTATCTAGTAGCGTCACGCACCTTACGAGCGTCACGCACCTTACGAGTGATGAGTTAATTTACGTATATTGCCCCATTTCCTTAACCAAGCTATCAAATCTTTTTCACTCAGGCGCCGCTGTCCTTGTTGAGATTGTACACGCAAGGCAGATTCTAAATCTGACCCAGCACCAAACTTGTTTTGCCAAGCGCTTAGTAATTCCTCAGAGTCAGGTGCTGTAATATCAATAAGATTTTTCTTACCTAAACCAAGATTAAGTGTCAGTTGATTTATTTCTTCCTTACCAACCATCTCTACAACAAAGTCGGTAGAGTCAGCTTTTTGTAAAACTGCGGCAAGTGCTTGAATGTATGCTTGACTGTTATCTACTGTTGGTGCTTGTAAAGTAGCTATTTTACCAAAACGACGATTTTGTGCAAATATTAGTACTAGCAGCAAAATGCCAGCTTGAATAAAGGCTGTAAAAATAGGTTTCTGGATAAAGTAAGTTTGAATATCTCCTTCACCTTTAGCTTCTTTAATATCTTTATCTTTATAGCCGTGTATATACTCATCTATATATATTTTCCTTTTATTATTATCACTAGCTAACTGCGCTAAAAACTCAAAATTTCCAGGTTCGTTTTGATATGCATTAGCTGCCAGTTCAGGAGTAACAGAATATATAACCTTACCTTTACCATATCTTGTTTGCCAAACAATGGCGCCTCTATCATCGCTCAATAATGGCTCTACTTCCGATTTTGGGAAAGAAATTTCATACCGTTTAGTAGTGTCTATTTTTACATCACCTGCACTTGACTTATGAATTGTACTAAAACCTGCTCCTGTTGCTTTTCCGGTGTAATCTAAGACTATGAGATTATTGCCTTTTTCTATCCAACCTTGTAGTTCATATTCTGGAGCAACGCCAAATTTAGGTGGGTTTACTTGCAAAAGAGTTATAAGGTCTTTTTTAGATTTAATATCTATAGCAGGTCGCTGCCAACGTTCGATTTTGCCTCGACGCTGCATATAACTATACCAGGCGCCATAACCTTCAGGCGCCCGATTATAAGTAGAACCATTATTAAGTCTGCTACGATTAGGAGCAGCAAACAAAGTTATAAAAATTAAAACTCCAAGAATAATTACAGCAAATATAGTTAGACGATTTGGACGTTTCATGTATTTAGTTTATTGTTTAATTCATTCTTGTGTAATTTCTTTATATGCTTCTCGACATTGTTCATAGTTGACTTGCGCTGCTTCCATTTCATCAAAACATATTTGTTCGTGGGTTGTAATTAGCGTTTCGTATGGCTGCATAAAAGAACTGGATAATCGCAATATTTGTAAATACTCGCCATCTGTACGGCTTTTTTTATGAGGCAATGTATTTTTTTCATGCAAAAATTGTAAAAGCGCCAAGTATAAACATTTACAAGCATCACGATATTTACCCTGCCTATAAAATTCTTGCGACTGCGACAACAAAGCTGCTGCGGATATTTGTTCCTCGTTTTTTTGACTACGAATATCATTCGATTGTGCTTCGTTTAACCAAGCATATAAATACGGTTTAAATTCTTTCCACAGGCGCCACATTAGCCACAAAGCAAAAAAACTAACTGCTACCCAAAATAAGAAATTAAGCAAGTTTAAAAACCATTGGCTAAATCTTAAACCTTGAGACTTATTAGGTGTAGGAGGGTCAAAGCGAGAAAGAAAATACTCAATAGATTCTCCCACTCGCTTTTGAAACAGATAAAACTGCCAACCTGGACTATTAGTTTCAAATTCTGATGCGGGCATAAACAGGAAAGAGAATGAGAATTATTTATCTAATTTATTAGGGATACCTTCGCAACCACCAGGAATTGTGCCGCGAGTTTTTTCGCCACCCCAAGCACAGCAGTAATAGCGTACTTGTTCAGACATACGCTGAACATTAGTAAAGTCAGCATCTTGAACAACCGCACCAGTATATTCACCAGTTTGGAAATTGGGAGGGTTAACTCGACTGCGGGGTGATGCGGTTTCGTGAGAACCGTAGAATAAGCGTGTTGTTTTTAAGTCAGAATTTCTTAAGCTAGCTTCGTACAAAATAGCACGCGATAAGTTTGCTTTGACTAAATCACAACCACTAAGGTTAGCACGTACAAGGTTCGCCTCAGAGAGGTCTGTCCATCGTAAATCTGTACTAGAAAGGTCGGCGCCTGCTAATGTTACACCAAGGTCAATAACACGCTGTCCAAAAGCGCGGTCTTCAGCGTATCCTCCACTACCATCAAGTATGGGGCGCCCGAGAGTACGGTCGCGTTTGAGTGGAGTTAATAATCTTGAACGAGATAAAAAGCGAAGTATTTTAGCTTTGCCACTACCATCAACGCTACTAAGAATAGCAGCAGTGCGTCCTTCGGCAATTGCGCGTTCTTGGGGCCAATCTTCGAGCAGTCCTTCTTCGTTGAGTACTAAATCGGAAATACCTTGGAAGTAGGAGTCGATAGTTTGCTGCTGAGTAATAATATTTTGTTGAACGGTGAGCAAATTTTGTTGAATAGTTAAGTCTTTAGAAATAACATACTGGCGCCAAGCTACGTAAACAGCAATTATAGCGATAGAAATTTGCCCCAAGGCGCCAAACCATTCCCCTAATGCTCCTGAAGCATCCCAGTTAACAGTTTTTCCCCAACGTAAAATATCATCACCCACGCCTGTAAATTTAATGGCGCCTATTATTCCTATAGTTAATACTAATATACCAAATAGAACAGAGCGTTCTTGAGGTGAAAACCATCCCGAAAAGACTTCGCGTAACCAGGGGAAAAGTATTGCGAGCGATAAAGCTAAAGTCGCGACGGTTCCAATGGCGCCGATAATCCAAATATTTGAGGCAAAACCAATAAAAATCAACCCTACAGCCACAAGGGATAATAAAAATGCCCGCCTTTGGACTACTACAAAGTTATTTGAGCGGATTTCTACATTAGAGTGCGCTTGTTTTAGAGCATTTGTACTTTGTTGAGATTGTAGGGAATTAATTACAGCTAGAGCTTGCTGTGTAACAAGTCCTTCTGAGGTAAGACCATTTTCGCTGGCGCCGTTAAAGTCGTCCAGTTGCAATTTGTCTTCAGATACTTGCTCTGATGAATGGGATGAGTTGGAATTGTTATCAATTGTCATGCTTAGTATGGGTGCCGTATCGACTCCTTAAACGATATTTATCCTATGGTATCTGCTGCACGGTGTGTAACGGTAAGAAGCATTAATCATTTTCTGGTACATGGTAGAGAAACCCGGTGTCAAACGGCATACCACATTTAAAGCCGGAAGTGTTAAAAATTTTACATTATTTTGTATATTTTTATAAATTTTCCTTTAGGAGGGACAAAAGGTAATATGATTTTACAGTAAAGAAATAATTGCATAAAAAGAAGCGACATTTTTTGTTAGCTTTTGCCAAGGTAAATAGTTGATATCTCATCAAAATATGAAGTACTTGCAAAGAGTGTGTGTAATTGATTTAAAGTCAAGCAAAAAAATGGTTATTTCCATAATAATTTCATGAGAAATAAAAAGAATAAATAAAGTGTAATGAAACAGTAATGCAACTTACTTTTTTAATAGGAACAGAAGTTTTAACATAATATGTACGATATATGTAGGTACAAAATGACTGATTCGGGAAGTTTTGCTGCCTTTAGCTTAATAGCACTATTGACGTTTGGCTGTAGTAATGTGGCGCCAGCTGGAGAATATACAAATCAAGCGGTGCAGGAATCGAACGTAGCGCAATTACTAACCGAAGCTCAGACAACTCAGCAAGTAGATGGCTTGTTTCGTCAAGCTAACAGTTTATTAGACGCACATTCATACCAAAACGCCATAGAAACCTATGACAAAGTACTAAAAATTAGACCGAACAAAGCAGAAGCTTGGATAAATCGTGGTAACGCATTAACCGTTTTACAAAGAAATGAAGATGCAATCACATCTTATGATAATGCTGTCAAAATCAATCCACGGCTCAGTACAGCTTGGTTCAACCGAGGAAACGTCCTCAGCGGACTAAAACGCTATACTGAAGCACTTGCCTCTTATGACAAATCAATTGCAATAGAACCAGACAAAGAAGAAGCTTGGATAAACCGAGGTATAGCTCTAGCAAAGCTAAACCGTTATACTGAAGCAATTGCCTCTTACGACAAAGCTATTGCCATCAATCCCAAAAAACATTTAACTTACTACAACAAAGCATGTGCGTATGCCTTGCAAAACAACCATGAAGAAGCTATTAAAAACCTGCAAGCGGCAATCAAATTACAACCCGCCAAATACAAAACCCTAGCCAAATCTGACACAGACTTTACTGCATTACGTCAAGACAAGCGCTTTCAAGACTTACTCAACTAACCCATGCTCTTGTAGGGTGGGCATCCTTGCCCACTTTAAAATTTCAAGTAAGTATCTAAAAATCATTAAACGTATATTAAATCACATAGTCTCGACGCATCGACAGCGACTAATTAAATCAAATCCTTACAGTTAAAGGAAAACACACTTTGATTCAAGCGAGAATGATTATATAAATGTTCTCGTTATTTTTATTAAACTAAGTAGTACATGCTCAAAAAAGAATCTTATATTATTCATACATCAATCAAATAAGAATTTAGGTTGATTTTTATACAGGGAAGTGTAACCACCAATGACACAATCAGCCGATATCAGTTCTAAACGCATTATTGGTCTTGAACCACTTCAATGGGCGCAGTGGATTACAGGTAGTTCAGATATAGCAGTTCAAGAAGTTGTCAACTCAGAGTTCCAATGGGTAAGCCGCGATAGCGACGTTCTTATTAAAGCTAGCAGTCCGAATCACGGTGATTTCTTGATTCTGAATGAGTTGCAGCTACGTTATAAAACTAAGATGCCCAGACGAGTGCGTGCATATACAGGCTTGGCAGAGGAGAAGTTTAATTTACCAGTTTACCCAGTTCTAATTAATTTTATTAAAGACAGCGATACCCCAATACCTACCAGATTCAAATCGAAGTTCATGGGTTTAGTCGCGCGTCAAGACTACCGAGTCATTAATCTATGGGAAGTTGACGTACAGTTAGCTTTCCAAAAAGTTTCTTCTCTTATTCCATTTGCGCCTATTCTCAAGAATGGAGATAACAAAGAAACAATCCAACAAGCATTGCGAGTCATGCGTGCGGATGAAAAGTTAAATGAGCTTGAGACTGTTTTGGGTTTCTTTGCTACATTTGTATTAGACAGCGCAATAGTTCAAAGTATTATGGGATGGGATATGGCAATATTACAAGAGTCTCCTTGGTATCGACAAATTTGCAAAGAATCCGAGGAAATAGGTGAGCAACGAGGTGAGCAACGAGGAATTATTTCAGCAATAGAATTGGGGCTTGATTTAAAATTCGGCGCCCAAGGTTTAGAGTTGATGGAATCTATTTCTCAAATTCCTGATTTAGAAAAACTCAAAACAATTAGAAACGCGATTAAAAGCGCGCAAAGTTTAGATCAATTACGGCAATTAATTTAAATTTTTTTTAATCTCACAGCGGCGCAATAAACATAAACGTAACAATTATGTAGAGACCGAATTAATGCGGTCTCTACGTAACCTGGAATTAAGTAAAATTATAATGCAATGGGTGATGACCTTGTTCTTCATCAAGCTTTTAGATTAACTATCTTTGTAATTAATTGGTTAGTCAAATGAAATATTCCAAGTATCACGCATTAGGAAATGATTATTTGGTTATTGCTCCTGAAGATTTGGAGATTGAATTAACTGCAAAGAATATTGAGCGAATTTGTCATCGTAACTTTGGTATTGGTTCCGATGGAATTTTATTTGGTCCTCTACCGTCTCAAGATTCAGATTTTGCACTACGCATTTTTAATCCTGATGGCAGTGAAGCAGAAAAAAGCGGCAATGGTTTGAGAATATTTTCCCGTTATTTGTGGGATAGAAAACTTGTTAGAGAAGAGTTTAGCATTAATACACTTGGCGGAAAAGTGAAAGCGCGCGTTTCTTCGGATAGTAAAAGCGTTCAGGTTGAGATGGGACATGTAAGCTTTGATAGCGAAAAAATTCCCGTTGTAGGTGAACCTAGAGAAGTTATTCAAGAAAGCATTACTGTTTTAGACAAAACTTTTACTTTCTGTGCTGCTACTATTGGTAATCCTCATTGTGTCATACTAATGCCTGAAGTGGCGCCCGATATTACAACAAAATACGGTTCTTTATTAGAGGTTCATCCAAACTTTCCTAATCGTACTAATGTTCAATTTATGAAAGTTATCGACCGTGAAAATATTCAAATTGAAATTTGGGAGAGAGGGGCAGGATATACTTTAGCATCTGGGAGTAGTAGCAGTGCTGCTGCGGCAGTTGCTCATAAGTTGGGTTTATGTGATTCATCAATAACTGTTCATATGCCAGGTGGGCAAATTTTTATACAAGTTACTGATGATTTTATGGTGACAATGACAGGTAATGTTACTAAGGTTGCTGAGGGTACAATTTCACTGGAGATGTTTGAGTAGAGACGCGATTTATCGCGTCTTTACCAAGGAATTTCTCCATTGTCGTCAAAAAATTTACCTGTTGGAGAATTTTCTATTGTAGCCATTTTTACTATGATAGCTGCTCCTTGTTCAACTGTTCGCGGCGCCATTTCTGTTCCCATATCAGTCTTGACCCAACCTGGGCAAATAGAGTTGACGCTAATTTTATCTTCAGCTAAATCTTTTGCCAAAGATACTGTTAGCGCGTTTAGTGCAGTTTTAGAGGAATTATAAGCAAGACTATTAACTCCATAGAAAAAGTTTTCGGGATTACTTAAACAAGAAAGTGAGCCAAGTGTAGATGAAACGTTTATAACACGAGCGGCACCTGCTTGTTTAAGTAGTGGTAGAAAATGATGAATGATTGCGAATACTCCAAAAAAGTTTGTGATAAACGTATCTTTTAGAGTATCTACACTTAGCATTGATGGGCGAGTACCCGATGAAAACTCATAGTTGACACCAGCATTATTTATCAGTACGTCAACTTTTCCAAACTGTTTACTAATTGTTTCAGCAGCAGATTTAATTGATGATTCATCATTAACATCAATCTGAATAAAATGAGCATCGGCGCCATTTAACCGCAGTTTCTCTACTGCTGCTTCTCCATGCTGTGTGTTCCGCGCACCAATTAAAACAGTAAAGTCATGTAAAGCTAGTTGCCGTGCGACTTCATTACCAATACCTTTGGTGGCGCCGGAAATAAAAGCAATCTTCTTCATAGTATGTTTTGTACTTTTTGGTTCAAAATAACGAAAAAATTTTAGTCGAGAGTTGACAGAGCAGCTTTCACCATGTCGAGAAGCATCTCTCGGTCAGAATGAATGCGTGCGGCGATATTTAGCCCGTATGATACAGATATCATAAGTCGCGCGATAGCTTTGATCTCTTTGTTAGGGGCAATCTCACCTGCAAGTTGACCTTTCTCAAGAAGATTAAACAGCGCTTGTTCCAAACGGTCAACACCTTGAATAATTTGTTTGGATATTTCTCCATCAATCGTTTTGAGAGTTGTAGCTGTGTTAGTCAGTAAACAACCACCAGGGTTATATTCAGCTACTGCTACATCAATATTGTGATTGAAGTAATCCCATAATCCTTGCTTTGCGGACTTGGCTTTTTGAAGTATGGTAAGTCTTTTTATCCCTATTTGCTGATAGTAAAGACTCATCACCTCACGAAAAAGCGTCTGCTTATCTCCAAAAGAATTGTAGAAGCTTGAACGATTAATACCCATACTCTCTAGTAAATCTGGGAGTGTGGTTGCATCATAGCCCTTTTGCCAGAATGTGTGGAGAGCTTTTTGCAGTACTTCTTCACGGTCAAACTCTTTTGGGCGCCCCATGTTTATTACCTCCTGAGATTAGGATATATGTTTTGAACCAAAAAGTCCAGAATTTTTATTCAATTTTTGAATATTGAGTATTGTTACTTAAGTATTGCTATAATCAGAAATTGGTGCGATCAGGCTACAAGTCTATAACTACGTTGAAATTTTTTGGTAGCCTGATCGCACCCTACGTTTTTATCTGCCAATTGCGTAAAAAATTAAGTATTACTAGCAACAAATATAACTGAAGCAGGCTTTTGTGTTTTTGGATGAATAGGTTCACGCATTTCAATCAATCGCAACCCATTATCATTAAATAGCTTTACCCAACTCTCTAAAGTTCTAAAATAGCACGGCGCCGGGTCGGTAAAATCATCATTAAATCCTGCCCAAGAACCTTCTCTCCAACCATCAAGGTATGGAAAGTCACCACAAGCAACTAAGGGATGAAGCGTCTGAACAATAAATAAACTGTCTGGGTTTAGTAGTGTTGCAATCGTTTTAAATAATCCTTCCACTGACTCTTTACCAAACAGCGCAAAATTACATACTACAACATCAACAGAAATACTTAGTTTACCTTGTTGTATTTCCTCGTAAGATACATTAAGAAAATCTCCTCCAGCTTGTTGAGCTTTCTCAATTAATTCCGGAACTACATCTACTCCAATTACATTAATTCCTTGAGTTGCAAGTTCACGAGTCAACCATCCTTCCCCACATCCCAGGTCAAGTACAGACTGCGGAGAATAACTTTTTACTGCATCGATAATTGCTTGATTAGTAATTAGTTTGCGACTCTCAATTTCTCCAGAACGCACCGCATTTGTCCAGGGTGAAGCATTTTTGTACCATGAATCAATAATTTTAATATCGCTGAGTGGTTCAATGTTCATAATACGGAATTATTTACATTATATAATGATAATATCTAACCTGGTCGTCTCTACGAAGGTGGGCAATCAACTGTACGTAATATAAGCAGTTAAATTAAAGGTGCATGAACCAAGGTATAATTTCAGATACTGTTAAAGTAGAACATCATTACCAACCAGCAAACGGTGCCTCTGAATGTTGTCTTCCAAGCTATTTACTAAGCATTCATCTTGGACAACCAATAACACTACAACGAAAAATAGACGGGCGCCGTAGCAGTGATTATTTAGTAGAAGGCGATATAATGATTTCGCCTCCTTACCTACGTCGTAAGTTATCTTGGGATACTGATGCGGAGTTTTTATTACTTCGCTTTGAGTCAAACTTTTTCAGTGCAATAACACAGCAATTTACCGATTCAGAGTGTCATATTACACCACAGTTAAAACTTCGTGACCCTTTAATTCAAAATATAGGTTTAGCACTAAAATCACAGATAGAAATAGATGGATTATGCAATCGTCTTTACGCTGAGTCAATGATGAATGCACTAGTTGTTCACATATTATATCATGTCCGGTGGCACACCCATAGTAAAATAAGTTGAGTACATCTTTTTTACAAGCATCTACATTATCAATGCCAAAACGTATTAGTATAGAGTCACACCTATCATTAACCGAGTTAGAG